>ERZ1673749.1149-NODE-1149-length-20334-cov-8.189408_pt1 | contig 20334 bp, 21 predicted proteins | sample MGYA00580204_ERZ1673749 | MGnify/ENA primary metagenome ERZ1673749 (study PRJEB41218, sample SAMN15661745) | gut metagenome | host: Homo sapiens | place: Canada: London | collected 2015-08-20/2019-03-30 | study: EMG produced TPA metagenomics assembly of...
CATGCAGTTGTTTCAATGACACTTTCGACATCACTTCTGCCATTTCCTCCAAGGTGCCCGTGCCACCGGGGAAAGCAATAAAGGCTTCGCCCAAAGCAATCATTTTGTTTTTACGCTCCGACATATCCTTGGTCACGATGAGCTTAGTTAATCCGTCATGCTGTAATTCATTTTCAATAAAAAACTGAGGCTCCACACCGATCACTTCGCCGCCAGCTTTCAAAACACTGTCCGCAAGGATCCCCATCAGACCCGATTTGGAGCCGCCATAGATCAGTGCATGTCCGCTATTTCCAATCCATGCGCCTAATTCCTCAACAGCTTTTCGTAAACATGGGTGATTTCCTTCGTTTGCGCCAAGATATACGGTAATATTCATGAAATTTTCTCCTAAAAATTGCGAGATGCTATTTTGTTCTGAAATAATGGGGGCTTTTCCCTCTTCCCTCTCTTTTCAGTTCACCGGAAGCCACCAGCTTTCGAAGAGCTCCTTCGATGGATCTGGCGCGGAGCGAGGGATAAAGTTCTCTTATATCCTGTTTAGTAAAACTGCCTAATTGAAGAGATTGGCGTGATAGGACGACTTAAGCATTGAGCGCCTTGTTTCGTGCATTCGAAAAAGAATCGTAGCGCTTGTAGTTTTCAGGATTCGCTTTCACATCGTAGTACTCTTCAAGCGCCGCAACGGTTTCATCGTTCGGTGCATAGCGCTTAATGGCGAACGGAATCGCCTTCATTTTTTATTGATTGCGTTCCATTCAAGTCTCAACATCGGATCAAACCTTCTCGCTTGAATTTCGGTGAATCCTATTCACTGCGTCCACAAAAACATAACGTTTGAATAAAATCGTCCTCGTATTCCTTTAAGAAAGTTCTAAATTCCGATGGGAGAATATGTAAAGCCTTATTTGCCATCTCTTTCATTGCTTCCGAAAGACCATTTTGTTTTATATAGAAGGGCCAAGCCACGGAACCTGTAATGGCGCCAAGAGTATCCGCATCTCCTCCTAAGGAAATCGCATTGCGAACAGCATCTTCAAAGTCTAAGGAATCAAAGAATGCAGCGAATGCCTGCGGAACCGTCCCCTGGCAGGATGGGTCAAAGGAGTAATGAGGACGAATCTCTTCAACGGTCAACCGCTCCGGATAAAAATATTGATAGATGTAATGGCGAATCTCTTCTTTCGATTTGCCTTGTTTCGCCAGAAAAATAGCGGCCGATATGGCTTGCGCACCCTTGATGCCTTCCGGATGGTTATGACTGACAATGGCACTTTGCTCCGCAAAAAACAGCGCCTCTTCCAATGATTTCGCCAATTCACCACAGGCGGAAATTCGCATGGCTGCGCCATTTCCCCAGCTATTATAAGGCTCAGGATTCTTCGTCACTAACCACTGTGAAAAGGCACTTCCATAAGCCCCCGCAGGATTGGGATAGGCGCGGCCAATAGACTGCATGGTCCGAATAAATTGATCTTGCAAAAAGGCTGCGTCATTTTCCTTCTTATCCGCAAAGGCTTGTTTCAAGGCTAGCCCCACCGCAAGGGTCATCAAAGAATCATCCGTGTAATCCGATCCCTCTGAAAAAAGAAGGAAATTCTTGCATTTGATGGGCTGAAATTCAAACTTCGATCCCACAATATCTCCTAGGATTGCTCCAATCATCTTCTCTTTTCCTCTCTGCATTTTCAATCACGAATTCTCTTCCTTTGGAAAATTCCGATCCATCCAATTAGAGAACAAAACATCCATTCCACACACACCCGGACAAAAGTGCTACTGTCTCCACATGTGTCAAGACTACCCTGATGATAACCCTACATCAGGAAGAAAGTCTGCACGCTCGTTGCAGGATGGAAGCCGGCAAAGGGAATGTCGTATAATGGTTTGATCCGCAGATTCATCCCCAAGGGAAAACAAATTGACAGCTGCTCCGACGAACAGATTGCTCAGATTGAGATTTGGTGCAATGGCCTTCCACGGAAGTCGCTCGGCTACCGCATCCCAGATACACTCTTTGAGGACGAACTTGACAGAATTTACTCCTGTGTTGCCTGATGAACGATTCAACGGTCAATGTGCAACTTGTTATTGCAATTTACGTAATTTAAAAATCACGATAGAAAAGCGACTAAGTTTTTTAATTCTTAGTCGCTTCAAAAATTGTCTATATGCGCTTTACAAAGCTATTTAATTCTTAAATATTGGTTGCTTTGAAGCATTTTGTTTTTTTACAATCTCCAGCTTGCAGCTCGCTCTCTTGCCTTGATAAATGCCGAATAAATCCCTGCTCTATTTATCAAATCGTTATGTTTGCCTTCTTGAACCAATTTACCGTCATCAATCACCAGTATCTGATCGGCTTTTTTCACAGTTGAAAGTCTGTGAGCTATCGAAACTACCGTGTGTCCTTTGGACAATTCCTCAATCGCGGCCAAAATCTCATATTCATTTTCAGGATCAACGGAGCTGGTCGCTTCATCCAAAAGAATAATCGGTGCATTTTTAAGTAATGCTCTAGCAATAGAAATTCGTTGTTTTTCACCACCGGAAAGAGAACTGCCACCCTCACCTACCATGGTGTTATAGCCATCAGGAAGTTCCATAATAAAATTATGGCAACGAGCCTTTTTAGCGGCTTCCACTACTTCTTCATGACTTGCCTTAGGATTTGCAAAGCGAATATTATTCTCTATAGTATCTTGAAAAAGATAAACATTTTGGAAAACAAGTGAAAGATTTTTCAGTAAACTTTCTACTTTATAATCTCGTATATTCCTATTTCCTAATCTTATTTCACCACTGCCAACATCATAAAAACGAGAGATCAAATTGATTATTGTTGTTTTCCCGGAGCCTGACGGTCCTACGATAGCTGTCTTTGACCCTTGTGGAATAGTAAATGAAAGGTCTTTTAAGACAGAATTACCTTTGTCATAACTAAAGCTCACCTTATCAAAGACGATATCCTGATTTTCCATAACTTCTAAAGTGCCGTCACTTATTTCAGGAATATCTAAAACCTCATCCAAATATTGCATATTGGCAGGATTTTTAACCATGAGGACGGCTGCATTTTCAAGTTGTTTTAAACCGCCGAAAATCATAAAGCCGGCAGCCGAAACGGTAAGTGCATGTGGTAATAAAACTTCCCCTTTCGTATAAAGATAACAAGAAAATAATGTAACAAGAAGACTCGAAAGACTAATAACAGTAGAAAAAATTCTCGTACAAATAACAAAGACTATTTCAAAATGTACTTGAGAAAGTCTGAGCTCCTCAGAAGCATTATTCAATTTAGAATGAATTTCTTCAACAACACCTTCCTCTGTAAACGGAAAACTGCGAAGCACAGGAATCCCGCTAATGCTGTCAACTAACGCATCACCGAGCTTTGTAATCGCTGCATGTTCACGTGCAATCTCTTTTTTTGCCAGACTAATCATAAGAGACACGCATAGCCAAATAAGAATTAAACAAATTAAAGTTAAAAATCCAATTTTAGTATTTACACCGAACATCCCAACCAACAGGAAAAAGGATATTGAAATGCCTGAAACAGCAAAGTCGATACTCATTGCAGAGTAATTTTCAAGACTCTTCATAACATTGGTAAATGCCGCCATAATTCTTGATAGGCTTTGTTCTGCAAAATATCCCATAGGCGCCTTTTTAAGTTTTTCGCCAACTTCCAGTCTGTAGTCCTTGAAAATGCCAAAGAAAACACCGTCACTAAGACCGCTTTTCGCCCAGCCTGTCAAAAAATTAAAAAGAAAGGAAGCAAAAAGCACTCCAAAAATCGTCCAAATATGGTCTCCGGTAGTTTCATTCATCCAACCGAATGCAAGAAAGAGAGCGAAAAATGCAAACAGCATGGAAGCATTTTGTAGAAAAATAAGAAACATTCCCGCCTTAAGACGATTTTTATACTGTCCTGCCAGTTTGAATGATAATTTTATAAACTCCATGTCTTACGCCTCCCCTAAATATTGTTTCCAAAGGCTTGCATAAAGCGGCTCCTTCATCAGTTCTTCATGTTTCCCCTTGGCGATAATTTTACCTTTATCAATGAGAATGATTTGATGTGCCTGCTTGATGGTATTTAACCTATGAGCAACCATCACAAGATTTTTCCCCTTTACGAGATTCGATATTGCTTCTTGGATGAGAGCTTCGTTTTCAGGATCGGCATAAGCTGTTGCCTCATCCAAAATAATGGTTGATGCAGGTTTCAAAATTGCTCTGGCAAGAGTTATTCTCTGTCTTTCACCGCCCGACATGGCTCCTCCTGCTTCTCCCGCTTTGGTATCATATCCATTAGGAAGTGCCATAATAAAGTCATGGCAATGAGCCGCTTTTGCCGCCGCAATAATTTCATCTTCGGTTGCATTAGGCTTGCCAAGACGAATATTATCTCTAATACTTACGTCAAAAAGAAAGTTATCTTGTGAGACAAAAGAGATCTCTTCCGCAAGCTGCTTAAAGGAAATATTCTTTGTATCAACATTACCAATGGAAATTTTACCCGATGACTGATCCCAAAAGCCTGCTAAAAGCTTTGCAATGGTAGATTTTCCGCCACCTGAAGGTCCGACAAGCGCAGTCACTTCTCCGGGGCTTGTTTCAAAAGAAATATTATGCAATACCTCAGTTCCGTCATGATAAGAAAAACTTACATTATCAAATTTTATCCCCTTGCCCCTATCTATAGTAACTTTATTTTCCGCATCAGGACGTTTTTGGACAGGCATATCAAGCAATTCTTGTATGGATGTCCAAGTATTAGAAGCCATCTGAAAAAGTTCAAAACTCGTAATGATTGCAAAAGCCTGTGGAAGAATAGCAAACGGCAGAATAAGTGATAAAAGCAATGTTTCAATCCCTATTTGCCCGTTCCCATATAAATAAAAAGCTAAAGGCAAGCTCACTATCTGTGGTGTCATCATTGCAGCCGTCATCAGTGCTTTGCCAAACCAACTTTGCTTCCACCATTTCATCGTTGAAAAATGGTAGAATTTTACCGCATCCGCAAATTTACCATACGAAGCTTTGTCTTGTGCAAATGCTTTGATTACAGGAATTCCACGAACATATTCCGCACTTCTGTCGGCAACATTGGCATAACTTGATAACCACACCGCCATTCTACTACGGTATTTATACATCATTGTAATCATTCCGACAAAAATAATTGGTAGTGGCACAAATATTGATAATCCTATGCGCCAATCTAGATAAAACAAAATCACTGTGCAGAGTATCGGATGCAAAAGCCTGCTCGGTAGCTCCGGCATAATATGGGCTACCCAGTCTTCCATATCTGCTACTCGATCCATGATAATTACCTTAATTTTACCTACAGGATTATCAACCAAATACCCCATTGGAATTACCTTTAATTTTTCAAACAAAGTCTGCCTCAGTTTTGCAAGTATGGAAAAAGAGGTTTTATGTGAAATAGTTGTGCTAAATCCTGTAAATATAAAGTACAGGAGCAGTGATCCTATTGCAAAAAAAGCATATTTCAATAGTGTTTGAAAGCCGACCGGGTTACCCCCTGCATTTTTTATAAGCCATCCTGCTGCATAAGCACTAAAGAAATAAGTAGAAAAACTAAAAAGCTCTCCAATGCACGCAAAAATAACAGAAAGTCGCATCCTACCCTTATACTCAGGCGCTACACTCATAAGCGCTTTATTTAAACCACCCATACTGATTTTAGGCTTTTTTTCGCTTTGCTCTACATCCCTTTCGATTCGCTGCATAATCTCATCGGGAACATCCAAGTTTAGACTCTCTACCTCTCTTATTAAATTTTCATTTTGCTTGCGTTTCTTGCTGTCCGAAGCAGAGCAACTCAACTCATCATTTTTTTTCTTCATTCACTCATCTCCATTTCAGTTAGCTTGTACTAACTATTAGTTTAAAAAAATTACCTTTTATTCCTTTCTAATAAACATACGCTTCCGTCAAACTCGACTTCTCCACCAAGTTCCGATAAAGCTTGGAGCGGGTCATCAGTTCCTCATGACGACCTATTCCATTCACCCGGCCGTCTTCAAAGACGACAATTTGATTCACATTTTCAATCGACTTCATCCGATGGGAGATGATGATCACAGTCTTGTTTTTCATCAATGTATTCAAACTCTTTTGAATGGCCATCTCATTTTCCACATCTAGGGAAGCGGAAATTTCGTCCAGGAGGAGGATGGGTGCATCCTTCAAGAAGGCTCGGGCGATGGATAGTCTTTGCCTTTCACCGCCTGAAAGCTTGCTGCCGTTCTCACCGATCAGGGTTTGGTAGCCCTCGGGAAGTTTTACGATAAAGTCGTCGCAGTGGGCCTTCCTGGCCGCTTCCATGACTTCTTCATCACTGGCGTCTTTGCGGCCAATGCGGATATTTTCCATGACCGTTCCATTAAAGAGGGTCACATCCTGAAAAACCATGGAAATCTGCCGATAAAGGCAGTCCGGAGCGATGTCTTTTAGGGAATGACCGCCAATGGTAATTTCTCCCCGGTCAACATCGTAGAGGCGTGAGAGGAGACGAATCATGGTGGTTTTGCCCGACCCGGAAGGTCCCACCAAGGCCGTTACTTCCCCCTGCTTGGCCGAGAAATTTACTCCATTCAAAACCGGATTTTTTCCATAAGCAAAGGAGAGGTCCTTCACTTCGATATCAAAGTTTTTCAGTTCCACTTCCCGTCCCTTTTGAACCGGTGTGTTTTTGAGTTCCTTGATACGATCTACCCGGACATCGATATCAAAGAGTTCAGCGATGTTCATGCCGACGCCCTCCATGGCGGAGGTCAGGCGGGTGGCGGCAATCATATAGCCAATGGCATAGAGGGCCGTCATCTGGCCCTTGAGCATAAAATAGGCCACCGTCAGGATCGTGCTGGCTAGAGCTAATTTGACAACGGTCATGGCCGACATGACCGGGATGCCCTGGCCCACTTCGGCTTGCATGTGCATTTTTTCGGCCGCCCGTATCGCCTGGTGAATTTCCCGTCTTTTCTCGCCCACCAAATTGTAGGAGCGAATTTCTTGCTGCATTTCGATGGCATCTTGGATAATTTCCACATTTTTTCGGCTTTGGTCAAAGAACTTTTTCACAAAGCTTTTTTGATAGCGTTTGGAAAGCAAGATGATGGTAAGGCCAACTGCCGTGGGGATAAGAATGGCCAGGCCAATCCAAAAATGGCTGATTAAAATCATGATGAGCATGATGACTAAAAAGATCCCCGCTCCGATGGCCTGGGGTACCGCATGGGAAAAAGCATGCTCCATATCCAAGACATCCTGCATCATGGTCTGGGCCAGATCAGACAAATCATGTTTGGCAAAATAGCCCAAGGGGAGTTCTTTCATAGTGTCGGCAATGGCAATACGCATGTCCCGGGATTCCGCGTAGGTCGTGTTGTAGGTAGCCCGATACTCAAAATCCAAGGTCAAATACATGAGAACCACGATGACGGCCATGGCCAAGAGATAAAAGGCCGGATGGCTTAGCTTTCCATCCGCCAAAAGGTCCTTAGCAAAGGCAAAAAAGGTCATCATAGCCGCCATGTAGGTAATGTTTACACAAAAGGAAGCGATCGATGCTCGCATCATGCCCCTCGCTCCTTTTTCCGTAAGGGCAAAAGTTTCTTGTAATTTTCGTTTCATCATGCTACCCTCCAGTCATTGGCTTGGGCATAAAGGCCCTGCAGATAGGCATAACGCCCATTTTTTTCCATTAAAGCCCGGTGGCTACCGCGCTCGATAATATTACCTTCATCCACGACCAGAATTTCATCCGCCTGGCGAATAGAAGAGAGCCGGTGGGCAATCATGATAACGGTTTTTCCCTTCATAAGATTGCTGAAGGCCTGCTGGATTTCATATTCATTTTCCGGGTCGGCTGCTGCCGAAGCTTCATCCAGAATGATGATGGGAGCATTTTTCAAGATGGCTCGGGCGATGGCGATGCGCTGGATCTCACCCCCGGACAGGTGGACGCCCTTGGAGCCGATCCGAGTCTTTTCTCGGTCAGGGAACTTGTCCAAAATATCTTCACAGCGTGCAAGCTTCATGGCTTCCATGACTTCATCCCAAGAAGCCGCCGGATTGCCGATTTTGACATTGTCGTAAATCGTGGTCTTAAAGAGCTTGGCATGTTGAAAGACCATGGCCAGCATCCGGGTTCGAGCAAATTCCGAATACTCCGACAGAGCCCTGCCACCAATGAGGATTTCCCCCTCCTGCGCCGGATAAAAGCCGGCAATGAGCTTAGCCAAGGTGGACTTGCCTCCGCCGGAAGAGCCGACCAAGGCGTAGGTCTTTCCCCCATCCAGATGAAAGCTCAAGTCATCTAAAACCTTGTCTTTTTCATAGGCAAAAGAGACATGCTTGAAGTCGATAGCACCATCCGCCGCTTGGTCAACGGAGCCGGAGGCCAGCTTGCCGGTCTGCATTTCCTGAATCAGGCTTTCGATCTTATCAATGGAGGATGAGGCCAAGTAGGAATGCATGCCCACATACATAATCTTCATGAAGGCCACGAAAATTATGTCGCAAAAGAGGACATAGAAGATGGCTTTGGTCAGGTAGAGTTCGGGATCTTCCCCCCGCGCCAGGAAAAAGAAAGCCAAGGGGATGAGCAAAAGGTAAACGGCGTTAAAAAAGGTTTGGAAGGTCACGTAGGGAACGCGGCAGGACATGCTGTAGGCCAACACCTTTTCTCCATAGCTAGCGATGGAATCATAAAAATTCTTCATGGACTTGACGTTGGCATTAAAGATCTTGACCACGCCCATATTGCGAACATATTCCACAGCATGAGCTCCCATGGACTCCTGCGCCTGCATATATTCGCCCATGAAGGCGGATTCCCCCATCATCTTGCTGCCAATTAAGCCACCAACAACGATGGTCAAAACCATAAAAACGCAGAGCCGCCAGTCGATCATGCCGGCCAAGACAAGACCGAAGAGGGGGACAACGAAGGCTGCGGCCAAATCCGGCAAGAGATGGGCTACACTGGTGTGGGTTAAGGCTGTATTGTCATCCAGCATCTTGCGGATTTTCCCGGATGGATACTTGTCAAAAAAGGCCGAGGGGGCCTCCAAAAGGGCATCCATACCGGCTTTTTTTAAGTTTGCCTCCAGACGGAAGGCGATCCGATGGGTGGCCATACAACCGATAAAGTAGATTACGGTGTAGGCCAGGGCACAAAGGCAAAGGATCGTGACCAAATGGCTCAGGCCCTCCAGGCCGGATGCGACCAAAATCTTTTTTAAAAATAAGTAAATCGCCTGGTACTCGGCAATGAGGGCAACAGAAGATCCGATAATAAGTAAAAAGGCCAGGATGAGAATGCCTCCCATGCCGGGCACGTAGGGTTTCATTTTTTTGTAAACGGACATAGAAAATTCCTTTCTAATTAGGCTCAAATAAGCCTTCAAAAAAACGATTCGTTCGTTAGTATCAACTAACACCGGGCGAAATTTTTTATGTAATCATCTTGCCTTCCCGCATATAGTCCAAAGCAAGCTTCATCATAGCCACAAAAAGCGGCCGATTTTTACGGAAGACTTCCCTGGCGCCTAAGATTTCTGATCCCAACATGATGGTGTTCATGAAATGGAGCAGGAGGTCGGAATAGAAATATTCCATACCTTTTTGCGATTCCGTTCCAAAACTTTCTTCAAACATGGACTGATTATCCTTCTTCAATTCCTGAAAAAGATCCCTCAGAGTCTGGTTTCTCTGGGAGGCCTGAAGATAGATAACATAAAGGCTCATGAGGTCGCTTTCATCCAAAACCTTATCCACCATCATATTGACTACACTTTCGTCGTCCCACGCCGAGGCTTGACCGACCGTCTGCTTTATGATGTTAATGCGGTAGGCGATGCCTTCAATCATGAGGTCGTGGAGGATATCGGTGGTAGAGGCATAGTAGTGGTAGAAACCGCCCTTGGAAAGGGAGGTTTCTGCGATGATATCTTCCATGGTGGTTTTTTCAAAGCCTTTTTCTAGGAAGACAGATTTAGCCGCTTCCATAATTTCCTTTTTACGCTCACTTTTTGATTTAATCACTCGCATCATTTCCTCCATCGACGGTACCGTCTATCATGTTAATTAATGCTAACTCTTAGTTTCTCTCTTGTCAACAGAATTGAGACTCTAATGCCAAAATAGCTATTTCACAGACTCAAAAGCACAACGTTTGAATAAAGTCGTCCTCGTATTCCTTTAAAAAAGATCTGAATTCACCTTCTTATCAGCAAAGGCTTGTTTCAAGACTAGCCCCACCGCAAGGGTCATCAAAGAATCATCCCTGTGGTCCGATTCCTCTGAAAAAAGAAGGAAATTCTTAGACTTGAAGGACTGAAATTAAAACTTCGATCCCTTACCGTTAAGCCCGGAGCATCAATATTCACGCTGCTGTTACTGTTTCGGATGAAATCAGCAATCTGATCTTCCATGTGAAGCTTCCCGATAAGCGCATTCAGCTACTTCGTCCCAAAGATCTAATCCTGAATAAAAGTCCACATTATGCAAAACTCGCTTTCGTTTTATTCGCTATTCGCACAAGCAGAAGCATGACCGGAACCTCCGTTAAAACGCCTACTGTGGTTGCGAGAGCTGCAGGACTTGCCGTGCCAAATAGCGCAATCGCCACAGCTACCGCAGGTTCATAAAAATTTGATGCACCGATCATCCCGGCAGGAGCCGCAATATCATGCGGTAATGTTAGCAGCTTGCTCCATAAGCGATAAAGAAAATCAAAAAAGTCTGAACGGTTAACGGCACTGCGATCAAAACAATATGAAGCGGATTAGACAGAATCGTTTCTGCCTGTGAACTGAAGATAATAACCAACGTCAACAGCAGCCCTATTTGAGAGCAGATGCAATAAATTTCAGATGCTCGATATCTGGCAACTCCCGATTCGTTTCTCGTTTTGCTACAGCAGCACGAGACAAAAGCTTAATATAGCTTCAGTTACACTTTTGATTACAGTCGATAAACCTCTAGTTTCTTGCATTTGTTTCTGTTATAAACGAAACAAATTAAAAATTCACCTGTTTATTTTGATTGACAACGTATACCGTTTGTATCATAATCGTCTTGAAACAGGGGGGTGATACCATGGCTACAAGTCCTACTCAAATTCGTATTGATAGTAATGTCAAAGCAGAAGCAAATGAACTGTTTAGAGAACTCGGCATCGATATGTCAAGTGCCGTGAATATCTTCTTACGCCAGTGTGTTTTGCACGGAGGTCTTCCCTTTAAAGTAGAAATTCCAAAGTTTAATACCGAAACGTTAGCGGCAATGGAAGAAGGAAGAAGAATTTCCAAAGACCCCAACGTACCATCCTATTCTTCTATGGAAGACCTTAAGAAAGCGCTTTTATCTGACTGATGTACAACGTTAAATTCACAAACGCTTATAAGAAAAGCTATAAGCGTATGGTTAAACGAGGAATCGATCTTTCTCTTTTAGATGAAGTAGTAGATAACCTACGACAAGGGGTTGCGCTTGAACCTAAATACAAAGACCATGTACTCAAAGGAAAATTCAACGGTTTTCACGAATGTCACATCAAACCAGACTGGCTACTTGTTTACCTAATAGAGGACGATATTCTCACCCTCACTCTTATCGATACTGGTAGTCACTCAGACCTATTTGGTATGTAAGCGTAAAAATGTACGAAAAGTTGTTCTACACAATCGTCTTTTGCTTAAATCCATTTCGTGAATTGGAGTGATCAGACGTTTCATAATATGAACTGCCCCCTAAAGTTGGATTTTTGTCCAACTTTAGGGGGCAGTCTACTACCGCCTTAATTATTTACACATAACGTATTTAGATTTAGATTTCTATTTCATAGAAACTTGATCCTTGCTAAGCTCTACAGACTGGGATTTGTTGTAGTTATCTCCCATTTTCTTTAATTCCATATGTAATACACAAGCAAATACTATCTCAATAATACATGCCGCAACAGCAACCGTTGTGCCGTTTAATGCACATCCTAAAATCAAGGAAATCATCGGAATGGAAATTGCAGCAACTGTATATCCCTTTGATTGATACAACCATGAATAGGGAAATAAATGTGCTCCAAACACCATAGCGTATACCATAATCATCTTTTCCGGAACCGCACTAAACACCCACATAACGATTAATAAATAAATCATTTGATTTAAGGTGAAAATGAAGCCTAATTGTCCAAGTGGATTTTGTTTTGAAAAGATATCCACCTTTATAAGTTTACCAATGAGCCAAGCCAGCGGTAATAATGGGCATGAACAGCAAAATACCAATAAATTTTTCATATTCATATTGATATCTAAAATTGACACTAGTACTATCAGAAGCCATATAATCACCGATGCCATGATAAATGGTAATCCTTTTTTCTGCTGAATTGCAATTTCTTTTCTTAATTCATCCACCATTTTCTCCTTCAGAAATTAAAATTTGTCTACACCGCCTTAATATTATAATTTATCAATTCAATAAACGCTATCACAGTCGCTCCTATCATCGGAAGCCCATAGGGACTAAATAGGAAACTGATAACCAAGCCAGATATACCTATTCCAACTTCTCCTTGAATAAAAGAAGCTAACGTCCCAAATATGCAGAACATCATAACGGTCAACATTGAACACTCTGAAAATAGCGTCTGTCTTATGCTGAGGTAACACGGACATGATACGGTTATCTGTTCCGAAAAGCAGAATTGCCGCAAGTGTAATACCCTCTTTGTTCGTTTCCGGATCTTCAAGTATAAGCCCGCAGCTTCTGAGCATTGCTTCATCCGTCATGTCAACCCACGGATGGTGCTCGTTATTTACCCGCGTCATTCTCCTTGCCCGATCCATCAGGTCGTGGCGAAGGCTGGAAACCGGGATGGCAGTGTGGGAGACTTGATCTGTCTATACAAGCGGGACGGTCATTTTGCTTTCGCTTCAGCATATCTATCTTTGCCCCACCAATTTGGAATGAGCTCCTTCAACGTGACAGTCTTCCGCTGTTCAAAGTCCTCCATAATCTCCATTTTTTCATTTTCTTCATTCAATTGATAAAAGAACTCTCTACACGCTCCACAAGGCATACCGCTTCCCGTGCCATAAGGTGCCTTGTCGCGGAATGCGATCAGGCGCTTCACCTTCGTCTGTCCGCTATTCACATACATATTAAGAGCGGCCACGCGTTCTGCGCACAAATTAAGAACCCCACTGCAGCTCTCAATGCAGAAACCCGTGAAAATTTCTCCGTTTTCAGCTTCTGTTGCACATACAACATGATGTGCGTAAACGAATGGAGAAACTTCCTCCGGATGAAATTGTGCCTTCGCCTTTTCATACATTGTATCCCAAATATCCATATATCCCTTTTCTCCTAAAATACCTGAATTTATCGCATAGGCCTTCCTTTTTGCATATACTCCAGTTTCATCATGATCTTTCCTGCCGAAAACCATTATCCGAATTAGACATCTATCTCACAGCCACAACTACCCCAACATCTAACTCGGCAACTCAACTCTCACACTTTTTGACCTGATCTGCCCTTGGATAAGTTACCGAGAAGCGTTCGTCATGCCCGATGCTGAATTTGCCCGATTTCCCGAAAACCGCAGTATACTTAAGCTTTCGCGACTATTTCCCCTCGACCTTTGACATCAATACGACACTCTCCACGTATATCAAGGCTGCCCCGATGATAACGATACGTCAAGAAGATAGTCTGCATGCTCCTTGCAGGATGGAAGTTTGCAAAAGAAATGATGTCGGAGAATGTAGATCCGAGTCTTCCGTAAAGCCATTCAAAATTTGAATTTGTCTATTTCTTATAATTCATCCCTGCAATCATACCCAACAGCATCCCAATAGACATACCAATAGCCAAATTATCTTTGCCTAATGATATGCCAACAGCTGTTCCCAGACACATTCCGATAGCCATACCTTCAGACATGTAATTTTCTGCTTTTTGTTCCTCTTTTTTGTAAGTATTCTTTGATTTTTTCTTAGCAAGATTTATTGCGCAAATTGCAAGCAAACTTACTAATATTACCGGTAATACTATTCTTATGATTTCCAAGATATATCCTCCTCCAAATTCTAAATTTATCGTTCCGACATATACTTTTGTATTTCGTCAGCCGTTAATCTTCTTGCCTGCGTATTGAGATACTCCTTGTATTCTTACGCTCTGAATATAGGAGCCATTCCTTCGCAGCGTTTACCTTTATTCTTTTTTAAGTAGTCCCGCAGGTCTTCCTGATCAGCGAAAATCTTATATGAGACTCTGTCGCTTTCACTTTTCAGCTCATAAATACCGCATGATTTTTTGGCCATGTAATCCGCAGTTCTTAAATACAAATTTGCGATTTCCAACGATTTGAACGGAAAATTCCATCTTTGCAGTCCTCGCTTGGAATCCCGCTCAATACAGATGCAACGTCCGCCGGTACCGCAAATATGCTGTGTATGGTTTTCCAGGCAATCTGACGGGTTTAATAAATAAGTTACCCTACTGTCCGTTGAATAGCATTCTTCGCACATCTTTGTCTCCCTCATTCTTCAAACCTGATTACCTGATGTTCCACATCGACTGTCGCCTTCACGCCAAATGGTATAATACATCGTGGCTGTGCATGTCCAACATTGATATTAAACACCAGGGTCAAATTCGGATTTTCAATGACATCTACCAGTATTTCCCTATATTCCTCCGCATATGCTTCATCTATCGGTTTCCCCACCAGAATGCCTGAAACGACATCAAAGATACCCGTATCCTTCAATACAGTAAGTGCTTTTCTGTATTTCTCAGGAGGCATTTTTTCTTCGCTAGACTCCAACATCGGTCACCATTAAAGATGTCATAAAGTGAGTCAATACAGCCTCCGAGTATCTCGCCCGAGAATACCGAGCTGCCCTGAAGCAGCTCAAACCCGAGATTCGAATGAGACTTTAAGGGTTTTCCAATCTGATCAATGCCGAAATTTTTCCTGCCTTCATACCACACCTCGCTGGGCTTTATTTCTTTTATCTTTCCGGATTGAATTATTTCTTCAAAATATTTTTCGTATAAGGAAGCATCTCCTTCTCCAGCTCACAGATGTCCGCAAGAAAAGACTGCCCGTAGAATGTGTTTAACCCGACTTTATTCAACATCAAATGATTGATTGTTGTATCAGAAAAACCAAGAAATACTTTTTTCGAAATGGCGGAAGCCAACTCCTCATGTTCAAATAAATACGGCAACAAGCGATATGTATCATCACCGCCGATAGCACAAAGTATCATATCGATATCCGGGTCTCTGAACGCCTGCAAAAGATCAGTTGCGCGGTTTTCCGGATGATTCTTTAAATATTCAATTCCTTTAAGGGCATTCGGCATAAATATTACGTTAAGTCCAAGGTCTTTCAGCCTTTTTTACCGATCTCCACCTCATGCTCGACAAAGTCTTCTCCTATTGTTCCGGCGGAAAGGCTTACGATTGCTATATTTTTTATCATAATTGTCACCTATTATTCAACCCCAATTTATTGAATTGATGTCCCGATCCTCAAGTTCAATCTCCACTCAGGCACTTCATCATCATCCGCCCAATATTCATCAAGTTCCGAGATCAAATTATCTTTGAATTTTATAAAGCTGACGGCATGGAATGACGCGCTCTTGTCTTTTGGGAAAACACGCACAGCTGTGATAAATGTTTCTCCGGCTTTTTCAATACGCTCTATCTCTCCATCCCATTCGCCCGGATAATCACAGTTGACTTTGATATACTCCTGAACACTAAATTTCTCGTTGGTGCAATGCCAGCGGATAACGGCATCCTTACAGAAATAAGCTTGCAGGGCTTCTCTGTTCTGGGAAAGCACATCCCGCCAAAAAGCTTTTACATCCATCAATCTTCCTCCCGCTTTACATATCTTAGCTCAATATCGTACCCCAGTGCTTCCATCATCCTGACAAGCGTGTTGTTGACTATGGTTTCCTTGCTGCGGATCACCCGGTTCACATAGGGAGCGGATGTTTCAATTTCCTTTGCCAGCTTTGCCTGGGTGATTTCAGCTTCAATACATTTCGTTTTTATGTTCGGGCAGATCTTCGGAATCCCTTGATTTCAAGGCTATTTGGGTGCTTTTAGTCCTGCACTCTTGACATCAAACAGACCGTCTCCACATGGCTCGATTGCTCCAGATTGATGTCAGATTTTCGCGGTCGTTCGCGGGAATTTATCAAAGCGTGTTTTTGCCTCGAAACACACCGATTTTTACCCTTGGTATGGATAAGATGGCAGACGGACTTATGGCTGACGGCATCCTCACCGGCGCTGGCAAAACAAAATGGCACACCAGCACCATCAACAAGATTCTCCGCAACGAGAAGTACATCGGTGACGCGCTCCTGCAAAAGACTTACACCACAGATTTTCTGACGAAGAAGCGCATCAAAAACAACGGCACCGTCCCGCAGTACTATGTGGAAGGCGACCACGAGGCCATCATCCCGGAGGACATCTTCCTTCTGGTGCAAGAGGAGCTGGTCCGCAGGCGCGTGGTCCACACCAGCGACAACGGCAAACGGCGCTGCTACTCCTGCAAGCACTGTTTCGCGCAGATCGTTTTCTGTGGCGAGTGCGGCGAGTTTTACCGGCGTGTCCACTGGAACAACCGAGGCTGCAAGTCCATCGTCTGGCGGTGCTGCAGCCGCTTGGAGGCCACCGGCCACGCCTGCCACAACCGGACAGTCAATGAAACGCTTCTGGAACAGGTGGTAATCGATGCCATTAACCGGGTGCTCTGCCAGAAGGACGATTACGACGCCATCGCGGATGAGATTCTCCGCCTCCGGGATCAGCGCAGGCAGGCCGAGGTGGACAGCGTCATCAAGGATGAACAGATGAAGCAAATCCGGGACCTGCAGGATTTCGTCAAGAGCCAGCCTGCCACCATCACAGAGTTTGATGAGACACTGGTCAGCCGCCTAATTGAAAAGATCACTGTCTTCGATGACCACTTTACCGTAGACATCAAATCCGGCATCACAATCGACATAGGGCATAAAACAAGGCTCCCATACTACCGTTGATGGCAGTGTGGGAGCCTTGGCCTGTCTCTGTTATCCCATTTTCTTCTTGAAGAAGATGGCCAAAATAACACATACAATGATTCCAATAGCATATGGGATTGCAGTAAAAAAAGCAGCAGATGCAGGGGCACTATAACCGGCATATTGAATACCCCACTTCATGTCGGAGTAGTTATATGCAACAACGGCGCACATAACATCAGACAGAAGAACTGCCATAACCCAAAATACAGTAGATAAAGCCTTCATAAAGATCCTCCTTATTTGTTAGATGTACTCTTAAGGAGCAAAACTGCGCCGACAATTATGGCCGCAAGGCAGATAATCAGAAATATTCCATTTCCGTCTATGGTAATCATTGATGAATCACTGATTTGGCTTGACGTTGATGGCATAAAAATTGAAACGAGTCCCCAAACAATCAAACAAACAATTCCAGCAATACAGGTGACTATTCCAAGAATACGCTTTTCTCTTCTGGTATTTGTTCTCGGCTGATCACTCTCGGTGTTTGCCACCGATTCAGATACGGCAGAGCCATTTTCTTTCATCAAATAATCAAGCGTTACATTGAAATACTTACTGATGGAAATAAGAGTATCGCTTTCTGGAATTGCCTTACCGGATTCCCACTTTGATATCGCCTGTCTGGATACGCCCAACTGCTCTGCAAGCTGCTCCTGTGAAAGGCCGCCTTTCTTTCGAAGCTCATATAGTTTTTCTGAAAGTACCACGTTTTCCTCCTTTCATTCAGAGCATACCTGAACATCGGGTGGAACTCCATACACAGCAGTTTGCAATTACGCAACCAGCGGTAGCAACTGCATATTCTTATGTTATTTGCATCAACAAATACAGATTTCCCTTCGGTCATCCATATCACTGTTTCAACCCTATCACAAAAACATCCATATCACTAACTCAACCCTCTGACATCTAAATGGCCTACTCAACCCTCTGGCAGAAGCCGTTGATATGTTCTGTCGGAGCGGTTTTTGTGGTCAATTTCGCCCGCTGACGCTGACGGCCCATTGCCCGAAAATCCCGGAAATACGGCACTTTTATGCACCTCACCGGTCAACCCGTGACATCAATACCACCGTCTCCACATGTATTAAGACTACCCTGATGATAACCCTACATCAAGAAAAGAGCCTTAACGCTCGTTGCGGATTGGAAGTTGGCAAGGGGAATGTCGTTGGATGGAAAAAGTCTAAGGCACTGCAAACTGGAATTTGTCGCTTATTTCCATTCTTGGCTAAGGATTCGCATCATTATAAAATCGCTGTACTCATCGTTATAATAATATGCCTCTTCTAAAATACCTTCCTGCTTGAAACCGATTTTCTTGTAGAATTCCAGTGCATCTGTATTCAACCCTACCACGCCGATCGAGACACGATGCATCTCATACTCATGAAATGCCATGTCCAGCATGATGCAGATTGCTTCCGAACCATATCCTTTATGCTGCATTTCAGGGTCTGGAATAATAATCGTCAGATCGGTTTGGTGCCACGCGGGAAACATACGGAGCAAACCGGTCTCGCCAATAATATTACCGTCAAGATCAGTAATCGTAAACCAAACCGAGTCTTCCGATTTGTGGCTGACGTTAATAATTCTTTTCTCCTCTTCTTCATCGGTTGTCTTCTCAAATCCGCATTGAAACATAACCTGCGGCTGATTAAACCAATAGGCGAAAAACGGAGCGTCTTCTTCTCTTTGCCTGCGCAGTATAATCTTTTTTCCTCTTATTTCTTCATGCTTCATATGGCCTTGCAGTCCTCTCTTTTATCCCGATAAATTCTGATTTAACACTGTCATACTTTCATCACGTAAATCCATCAACAGCCTCATCCTCCACGTCTTTTCTTCTTTTTCGGCTTTGGCAATTCCTCGTACATCGCCGACAGCAAGCCACATAGCTTCTCCCTGTTATCAACTTCCTCAACCAGCAGCATTTCCTTTGCCCCTGTGTAAGGAAGTTCAAACTTCGGACAACTCATGTATGAGACCGCGGATGGGACGGGCTTTACAAATAGTCTGTCATCATAAATGCCGCCGATGATTTTTTCCTCGGTAATATAAAATGCACTCTCCCATCATTGCGCGATAGGAAATATCCTCTAAACCAGATAGCTGTTCTAATATGTAATTGAGATATTCTTTACTCGATGCCATCACTCTTCCTCCCGCTTCACATCCCGAAGCTCTATATCATACCCCAGAGCTTCCATCTTCTTGACAAACGTGTTGTTGACGATGGTTTCCTTGCTGCGTATCACCCTGTTCACATAGGGAGCGGATGTACTGATTTCCTTTGCAAGCCTTGCCTGGGTGATTCCGGCTTCAATGCATTTTATTTTTATGTCCGGGCTTTTCTTCGGAATCCCTAAATTTCAAGCTTTTTTTATATAGTTTAGTCCTTCACTCGTGACATCAAACAAACCGTCTCAACATGGCTTGAGTGGTCAGTATGGTCAACTTTAATTCCTTTCTAAAAGCCTCGTATGTGGGAATATATACACTAATTGATTCATTATAAATCAACAGCATCCCGGAATTTGATCTTGAATAAAATTCCACATCTATAACCTCCTTAAATTTAATATTCTTAATTTTCTAAAAATCAGTCTATTATATTTTTTGCAATATTTACTAAAAATAACATAACCGGTACTTCAGTAAGAACACCTACAATGCAAGCAGGGCCACCCTTTGTAAGAATCGACCACGCAAAAACCATAGCGATACATGGCGCAACTCCGAGCAAAACAGCCCCCGCTAAATAATTATTTGCCAAATCATTAGGAGCGTTTGTTCTCTTCTTTTGGTATTCCGTGCAAAACCTACCATCCACTAGATTAAGGCATCCTGGATAAGAGCAGGATCGCTTCGGCTTTCTTGGCAATCCTTCCACCTCCTAATGGGTATGAAAAAAGCCCTGAAGGTTTCCCTCCAAGGCTTATGTTATATGTCTTGCCGATTATATCAGTACCATAGACTATAGTCGGACATTCTAGGACATTTAGGGCCTATATCTGATCTGGCATTTTGTAAATTAATACTACTTGTTTGTTGTTAGCAGTTTTAACTCATATTCAGTGATTAAATTTATTTTCCATAGAGTTGGCAATTCTTACCAAGGCCAACATAACAGGAACCTCAACCAGAACACCTACTACAGTTGTTAACGTAGCTCCTG
>ERZ1673749.1154-NODE-1154-length-20263-cov-6.964865_pt1 | contig 20263 bp, 19 predicted proteins | sample MGYA00580204_ERZ1673749 | MGnify/ENA primary metagenome ERZ1673749 (study PRJEB41218, sample SAMN15661745) | gut metagenome | host: Homo sapiens | place: Canada: London | collected 2015-08-20/2019-03-30 | study: EMG produced TPA metagenomics assembly of...
TTTAACGCGCCGGGGTTGAGTAAGTAAACTCCTTGCATGTTCTCCTCGGAATAAATATGCGTGTGGCCGTAGAGAACTACATCACAGGCCTGCTCTTTCGCATAGGAGACAAGCAGTTCCCGGTTGCGATGAACATGAAAAAGGTGGCCATGGGTGAGGAGGAGGCGATGGCCCGCGATGGTTAGAATGCGCTCATCCTCGGTTTCCTGATCAAAGATATCGTTGTTTCCCCGAACTCGAACGATCGGTCGGCCCAACAGGCTCTCCAGATTCCTGGCATCCTGGCTGTAGTCTCCCAGATGCACAAGGCGGTCCAGGTTCTTCCTCTGCCGAAGGTCGGATACCAGGGGCTCTATTTTTCCATGGGTGTCCGAAGTGACCGCAATCAGCTTAGTCATTTCCCAAGCTCCTTATCCAGTTCTGATACGCTCTCCCTCGATGGGAAACGCGGTTTTTTTCCTCCGCTGTCGCCTGGGCAAAGCTCTTTTCGAGTTCCTCCGAGAAAAAGAGGGAATCATAGCCAAAGCCGCCTTCCCCCTCCTCCCGGAAGAGAATCCGTCCGTCCACACGGCCGTGAAAAAAGCGAACCCCGGTACCCTGATCAACCGCCAAAACCGTAGAAAAATGAGCGGTCCGGTTTTCTTCGGGAACGCCCTCCAACTCTCTCAGGAGTTTTTCCCGATTCGCCCGGTCATCATGGGCCCCTGCATAACGCGCCGAATACACCCCGGGAGCCCCATCCAATGCATCCACGAATAGGCCGGTATCGTCCGCCAAAATCCACACGGGATCATGACCCGGTAAGAGATTCTCTTCCTGAATCTTTTGCCGAAGGCCCTCCACCTTCAGTTTGGCATTCTCCTCTAAGGTCGTTCCCGTCTCCTCAATGTCAAAATCCGCCAGACCTAACATCTCTTTCGAAATCACCCGGCCTACAAAATCCTTGGTAAGCGCCGTAAGCTCTTTGAGCTTTCCTTTATTACTTGTGGAAACGACTAAGCGAATCATCTCTTCCTCCTCGAACGGTTATTTTTCTTCCAATTTTGAAAGAAAATCGGCCAGCCGGTCTTCCTCCAAAATTTCAACGCCTAATTCCTGCGCCTTATCTTTTTTGGATCCCGCTTTCTCTCCCGCAAGAACCAGATCCGTCTCCTTAGAAACAGAGGATTGGGCCTTTCCCCCCAGACTTCGAATCAAATCCTCCAGCTCTTTTCGCTTATAGCCCTCGATGGTCCCCGTGACAACCAGCTTCTTGCCGGATAAAAATTGTTCCTTGTGAGAGGTCTTCGTTTCCTGCAGGCGGATTCCCTCCCCCAGAAGCCGGTCCATGGCCTTCGCAATCGTCGGATCATGGAAGAATTCCACAATGTTATGGGCGGTGATCGGTCCCATATCCTCCACAGCCTGAAGTTCTTCCTCCTTCGCCTGACGGACGGCATCGAAGGAACCGAAATGGTTCGCCAAATCCCTTGCCGCTTGAGCGCCCACTCCCGGAATTCCAATGGCAAACAGGAAGGCGGAGAGGTCTGCTTCCTTGGAATCTTCGATAGCTTGCAGCAGTTTCGTCGTCCTCTTCTCCTTGAACCCTTCCAAGTCCTGAAAATCCTCTTCTGTCAGCTCATACAGATCCGCCATCTCCCGCACGTCCTGCTCCATGAGCTTGGCCAGGGTTTTCTCGGACAAGCCGTCAATGTTCATGGCATCCCGGGAAGCGTAGTGGGTGAGTCGCGCGAGCAGCTGCGGCTGGCAGGAAAAGGAATTGGGGCAGAAGAGATGAGCCCCGTTTTCCACGAGTTCCGTTCCACAGGCGGGACAATGGGTCGGCTTCTCAATCTCCCGGGTTTCCAAGTCCGGATCGTCGATTGTACCCAGGATCTCGGGAATCACCTCATTGGACCGCCGGACCAAAATCCGGGCCCCCAGGCGGACCTGCTTGCGGCAGATATCGTCATAATTATTTAAGGTGGCCCGAGAGACGGTTGCTCCGGCGATTTCCACGGGATCAAAGGAGGCGGTCGGTGTGATCTTTCCCGTTCGTCCCACCTGCCAGCGTACCTGGCGTAAAATCGTTGTGACTTCCTCCGCTTCAAATTTATAAGCGAGGGCCCAGCGAGGGAATTTTGCCGTGTTCCCCAGGACCTCACGGGTTCGTAAATCATTGATTTTAATCACCACCCCATCGGTGAGAACATCAATGTGATGGCGCAGGTCTTCCACCTCATCCAGGACCTGCAGGATCTCCTCCAGGGTATGACACTTCTTCAAAAATGGGTGTACTTGGAAACCCTGGTCCCGCAGAAAGTCCAACATCTCCTCCTCGCTGTGGAAGAGGTCCTCCTCATAGTGACCCACATTGTAGAAAAAGCAGTCCAGATGGCGGGAAGCCGTGACCTTGGGATCCAAGTTGCGGATCGCCCCCGCCGCCGCATTTCTCGCATTCTTCAGAAGCACCTCCGCCGTCTCATTGTATTTCTCCAGGGTGGACAGGGGCATGACCCCCTCCCCTTGAACCTCCAGGGTCCCCGGATAGGAAATCTTTCGAGGAATGGTCCGAATGGTTTTGATCTGCGGAGTGACCTCTTCCCCAACCTGACCATTGCCCCGTGTGGCTCCCAGGATCAGCTTGCCCGACCGATAGGTGACATTGATGGTCAGTCCATCAAACTTAAGCTCCATCATGTACTCCGCCTTGGGAAGGGGCCGGTCCGGATGGGTCCGGTTGTAGTCGGCAATGAGCCGATTTGTCCTCTCCACCCAGGCCTGCACCTCCTCTTTGGACCGGCTCTTTCCCAAGGAAAAGAGGGGACTCAAGTGGGTGTGCTTTTGGAATTCCGTGAGCACTTCCCCGCCCACCTCCTGCGTGGGAGAATCGGGCCGGATCCGACCGCTTTTCTTCTCCAGCTCCAGCAACTCATCGTAAAGTGCATCATATTCCTTATCGGAAACCAGGGGCTGATCCAAGGTGTAGTACGCTCGGTTCAATTCCCGGATCCTGTGAATCAATTGCTCCATGCGCTCATCCATCGACTTGTCCATGATCCTCTCCTACTCTTCCAGGTCTCCGTTTTCCGCAAGCTTACTTCATTACTTCAGTTTGGTCAGGGGGGCCAGGGCTGCATTCAACCGCTTCAGCCCCTTCTTATCAAAGGCAACGGTTAATTCATCCCCCTCGGGATGGGCCGTCACCGCCACAATGGTCCCCGGCCCGAATTTTTTATGCTTGACCTTGTCTCCCACGCGATAGGGCGTCTTCTTTCCCTCTTCGATCCGTTTCTTCTTCTCCTGGATCATCCGCTTAAATTCATTGCGCTGGCGATCGTAGCGTTGGCGGAGGGCGGGATCGGACATGCCCTTCCGATACACCGGCTCCTTCTGCCGATAGAGGGTCGATTCGCTTTCCTGCCACCGTTCCCCGGTATCATCCCGGCTCTTTTCAATGGTGGATCCCAGCTCTTCAATGAAACGGGAAGGGAGCTGAGGCATGGTCCGTCCGTAAAGCATGCGGTTCTCCGCCCGGGTCAGGTAGAGTTTCTTCTCCGCCCGGGTCATGGCCACATACATCAGCCGGCGCTCCTCTTCCAGATTTCCCTCATCCATCGTCATGCGGCTGGGAAAGAGCCCTTCTTCCAGTCCGCCCAAAAAGACAATGGGAAATTCCAACCCCTTGGCGGAATGGATGGTCATCAAGCGAACGCCATCTTCCTCCTGTTTGGTCTTATCCAAGTCCGACATGAGCGATAAGTCCTCCAGGTAATCCACCAAGCCGGCTTCCGGATTATCCTCCTGGAATTGGGCAAGGGCATCCAAAAAGGACCGGATGTTTTCCATTCGACTCTGGTCTTCCACCGCATGGGAGGTTTCCAGCATCTCTCGATAGCCGCTTGCCTCATAGACTTCCTCTCCCAGATCGGTGAGAGGCTTTGACAAATACGACTGCAGATGGTGGAAGAGCTCGGTAAAGGGGCCCAATTTCTTCCGCTGGGCATTCGTTAATTGGTGAAGGACCTCCTCTTCTTCCAGCCCATCCATCAGGGAAAGGCCAAAATCCGCGCAAATCCTTTGCAAATCGGTGAGTGTCGCCTGGCCGATCCCGCGCTTGGGCTGGTTGATGATGCGAAGAAAGGCCACATCATCGGTGGGATTGACCAATAAATTAAGGTAAGCAACCAGGTCTTTGATCTCGGCCCGATCATAGAACTTCAATCCCCCCACAATCTTATAGGGGATTCCCTCCCGAAGCAGTGCCTCTTCGTAGGAGCGAGACTGCGCATTGGTCCGATAGAGGACCGCCATGTCCCCGTACGAGCTACCTTGGGCCTGTTCCTCTTCCATCCAGGCGACCACCTGCATCGCTTCCTCACGGTCCCCCGAAAAGCTGTGAAAGGAAACGGGAGATCCTGTTTCATTCTCCGTCCAGAGGTTCTTATCCTTCCGCTCCTGGTTGTGATGAATCAGCTCATTGGCGGCGTTCAGGATGTTCTTCGTGGACCGGTAGTTCTGTTCCAACAGAAGGGTTTTTGCCCCCGAAAAATCCTGCTCAAAGTTCAAAATATTCTTAATCTCTGCTCCTCGCCAGCCATAGATGGATTGATCCGCATCGCCCACCACACAGATTCGGGCATCCCTGCCCGTAAGTGCCAGAATCAGGCGGTATTGTGCCTCATTCGTGTCCTGGTATTCATCCACAAAGATGGCCTGAAATTGCTTACGATAGCGGTCCCGAATCTCGGGAAAAGATCGAAAGAGCTCCAGGGTCTTGCCGATGAGGTCATCAAAATCCAGGGAGTTGTTCTTTTTCTTTTCCCGTTCATAACGCTTGAAACAGCGAACAATAAAGGGGTCCAGCCCAAACTGTGCCTGTTTCTCGGCCTCTTCCCAATCCAATCCCTGATTCTTAAAGGAGGAAATCTTATTCAACACGGCAGAAGGACTCATCCCCTCCGGCTGACCACCGACATCCTTCATGACATGCTTCATCAGGGTTTTCTGGTCCTGACTGTCATAGATGGTGAAGCGAGAGGTGTAGCCCAGTCGATCAATGTCTCTGCGCAAAAGACGGGCACAGATGGAATGGAAGGTTCCGATCCATAGTCCATCCACCGGTCGCGCTAAGAGTCGACTTACCCGCTCCTTCATCTCCCCTGCCGCCTTGTTGGTAAAGGTAAAAGCCAACACGGAGGAGGGGGCCAGCCCCTCTTCCAGAATTCGATAGGCAATCTTTGAGGTTAATACCTTGGTCTTTCCGCTTCCGGCGCCCGCCAGAATCAAGAGGGCGCGGTCGGAAGAGAGAACGGCCTGCTTCTGCACCGGGTTCAAAGTTGTTAAATCAAGTTGTTTCACTATAGTTCCCGTCCCATCAACGCTTCCAGCTTCTCCCAGGAGCTATTGACCAAAAGCCGCTCCGGAAAATCAATCATCGAGAGTAAATCGTCTGCCAGACCAAAGTCTCCCACCAAAGTCGACATGTGGGCATCGGAATCCACAATCACGGGAATCTCCTCCCGTTTGCAGATCTCCAGATAAAGTTTCATGTTCTCCAGGGAGTTCTTTCGATAGCTGTGGCCTTGCAGGGAGGCACAGTTCACTTCCACCGCCACATGGTTTCTCTTACAGGCCGCCATAACCTCTTCATAATCCAGAGCAAATTGTCCATCGTCCGGATGACCCAAGATCGTGATGTCCGGGTACCGGTCCAAGGCCCGAACGATCGCCCGGGTGTACTCCCCGTCCCTGCCGGACTTCCGGTAGCAGTTGGAATGCAGGCTCATGATTCGGTAATCCGTGCAAGCAAAGAGGTCCTCTTCCAGGACGTGTCCCTCTTCATCGCCCAAATTCAATTCCACCCCCCGGAGAAGGCGGACGCCTTCCAGATAGTCCGGAAGGATTGCCAGATTCATCCAAAAGGGTTTCTCCGTGGTCTGTTTCATTCCATAGCCATGGTCGGAACTTCCCAAAATCTGCAAGCCGTGTTTCTTTGCCTCTCTCGCGTTCTCCGTCATCGTGGAATAGGCGTGAACGCTCGCAAGCGTATGGGTGTGTAAATCCATAAGATAGTGATACTTCATCGTCTCCTCCTTCCTGCTTTCTGAAAGCTCATGCCAGGCCTAAATCGGGGTCGGCACGAAAGTCCAGGCTGTCCGCTCCCCGTTCCTGAAAGTGATAATAGCCCGCACAGCCGATCATCGCCGCATTATCCGTGCAGAGTTTTAAGGGAGGAACGCAAAAGCGGACCTTTAAGGATCGACAGCCTGCCTCCAGTCGCTCCCGCAGGGGGCCATTCGCCGCAACCCCTCCCGAAAGACAGAAGGTCTTTAATCCACTTTCCCGAAGAAGAGCCAGGCTCTTCTCGACAAGGACATCCACCACTGCCTCTTGAAAGGAGGCGGCAATGTCCGAAACGGGAATCTCCTGTCCCTTTTGCTCCAGCTGGTGGACCTGGTTGATGACCGCGGTCTTTAAGCCGCTAAAGCTAAAATCGTAGCCATCCTTTTCATCCCGCATGGCACGGGGAAACGCATAGGCATCGCTTCTTCCCTTTTCCGCCGCCTCTTGAATGCGGGGCCCTCCCGGGTAACCCAGTCCCAGACAGCGACTGACCTTATCGAAGCTCTCTCCCGCCGCATCGTCCCTCGTCGCTCCCAAAACACGATAGTGACTGTAGTCATCAACCCGGCAAAGGTAGGTGTGGCCCCCGGAAACGACCAGCGTGATAAAAGGGGGTTCCAGGTCCGGATAAGCGAGATAATTCGCACAGATATGCCCCTCCATGTGATTGACGCCGACGATGGGAATGTCCCGAATGAAGCTGATGGCCTTGGCAGCGGAAATTCCGACCAGGAGTGCTCCCACCAAACCCGGCCCCCGGGTCACAGAGACGAGATCAATCTTCTCCGGCCCGATGCCACTCTCGGCAAAGGCCAGGGAGAGAATGTGATTGATGGCTTCCAGATGTTTTCGAGAAGCAATCTCCGGAACCACCCCGCCGAATTTTTGGTGGACGGGAATCTGGGTGGAGATTAAATTACAGAGAATCTCCCGGCTCCCTTCCAGGATCGCAACACTCGTTTCATCACAAGAAGATTCTATGGCTAGGTTATACATGATCCTGCCCTCCTGTTCCCTTTACCGGCCGCATCATTGAATAGGCATCGGCCTGCTCCTTCACATAGTAATGGCGAATCCGCCGCAAAATATGGAAGCCCTCTTCTTCATAGAGCGTGAGGGCGGGCCGGTTCTTGGTGCTCACTTCCAAAAAGAGCTTCTCCGATTCGCATTCTCGCGCCCGTTGATAAAAATGATCCAGCATCCTTCTTCCGAAACCTTGCTTTCGAAAGGAGGATGCCACCGCAATGTTATTCAAACTGGATTCTCCCGCCACATGCCAACAGACGTAGTAGCCGACCAATCGGCCCCCCTTCTCCATCACATAGGCCTCGGTTCGTGGATTGTCCTGGATGGAGGAAAGAAAAGAGGCTCTCCCCCAGGGATCCGGAAAGATCTCCTGTTCCAGCTGACAGACCGCATCCAAATCCCCCGGGTTCATGGGTCGAATCTCCACTTCACTCTCTTTCATGTCCGACCTCCCCGAAAGTCCATTTCTGCCTGTGACTTCCGCAGATAATTCGGACGAAGGTCCAGAGGATCATCCCCTTTTCCACGCAGGGCTCTCTGTCCGGCGAGAAACGCACAGCCCAAAACCGCAGAATGCTCCGCTTCCTCCGATGTCACCCGGGAAAAGAAATCCGTCCGCTCCTTCAATGCGGGATGTTTGGAGAGGGCAGAGCCCACCCAACGCAACTTGGGAAGGGCGAATTTTTCTTGCAGGCCCTCCAACTCCTTTTGAAAATCCTCTTCATAGCGAAGGCTTTCCGGCAAGAGCTCTTGCCATTCCTCTTCCCGAAGAATTCCGGCACTCGCAAAGATGCGATTGGAGCGGGCATCGAGCAGGGGCACCTGAAGAACCTCCGGTCCCATTTCCGCCTCGGCAAGGTGCAGTCTGCCCCCCTCCTCGACCTCCAGCAGGGAGCCGTACAGGAGACTCTGCAGGGTCGATATGCCGAAAAGGGACCTCTTCGTGAATTGGGCCATGGTCTTCGCAATCGTGATGCCAATCCGTAGGCCCGTAAAGGAACCGGGACCGATGCAGCAGGCAAAGCCGTCAATCTCCTGCTTTTTGATCCCCGTCTTCGCCAACAGCTTTTCCACAAGGCGGAACACTTCTTCCGCATGGGATCGTTCCTGGGCTTCTTCCACCAGACCCTCCAGGCGACCCGAAAGGGCCCCCGGGGCATCCGGAGAATCCAGTCGGTAAAGGCAAACTCCGGTTACCTTCGTGGACGTGTCCAAGGCTAATAGTCTCATCCTTCTACCTCCCAGTCTTTTCGAATTTCTTCGGAACGAGGCCCGGTCGAAAGCCATTGGAGCCTTCGCTCCTCCCCTTCTCCCCGCTGAATCCGCAGGCGAAGAAGCCCCTTCGGCAGATAGGAAGGGGCTCGCTCCGCCCATTCGATCAGGGTAAACGCCTCTTCGGGATAAAAGAGGGTGTCCAAATCCAATTCTTCAATTTCCTCTTCCACCTCCAGCCGATACAGATCCAGGTGGTGAATCCTCTGTCCCTCTCTTCCCTGATAGCTGTGAACCAGGGAAAAGGTGGGAGAGGTGACCGCTTCCTTCACCCCCCATTCCTCGGCAATCCATTGACTGAATTGGGTTTTTCCCGCACCCAAATCCCCTTCTAAAGATAAGACATCCCCGTCCTTTAAGAGACGGGCCAGGTCCCTTACCTTGCTCTCTGTTTCCTGTCGATTCCTACAATAGATCCAATGTCCCATTCTTCCTTCTTTCCCACGCATTTCCCCGCTTATTCATGAAGAAGGGGGGAAACTCTCTTATACAAGAGGAAGGTGACCAAACACTCCAACGCTGCTTTTACCAAGTTAAACGGAACGATGGCAAAGAAAAGCATCGTCGGAAAGTCCTTCACCAAGGGGTTCATCTTCCCCACAGCTTGTGCCATCGTGTTCAGGTCCAGGCCACTGGCCTTGGCATAGGCGGGGAAAATAAAGAAGGCGTTGGAGCAGAGGGCAATGGCAGCCATAAAGAAGGATCCCATAACCATGGCAACAATGGCACCTCTTCTTGTCTTGTGTCTCTGGTAATAAACCGCAGCTACAACGACAAAAACCGTCCCAACGATAAAATTAGACACCTCTCCGATTCCAAAGGTGGAACTGGTGAAGAGCTTCAAAAGGTTCTTAATCAGCTGAATCAGCATTCCCGCAACCGGTCCCAGGGCAAATCCGCCCAGAAGGCCCGGAACATCCCCAAAGTCCGCGGTCATAAATCCCGGTGCAAAGGGAAAGGGAAAGCGAAACACCTGCATGATCAAAAAACTGAGCGCGCCCAGCAGGGAGATCTTGACCAAATTCTTCGTTTGTCCCATCTGCTGAAACTGCTGACGAATTGTGCGATGATCCCGGTTCTTCTTCCATAGTTTTTCCCTAGTGCTTGTCTTTCTTTCCATCTTCATCCTCTTTCCTTTTCGGAAACCAGAGCTCGCTGCTCTCCTCCGATAAAAATAATTGTATGAGTTCCTTTTGTGCCGAACCGATTCTCTCGGAAGGTCTCCAGTGTTCCAGTCGCTTCCGGTCCAGCTGCAGGATCAGGCCCCAAGCGTAATCGAGAATCTCCGCTTCTTGCACGATATCGGAAGGGCGCCGATTCCACTCCTCCTTCTCGTCCCCATCCAGCTGATCTTCTTTTCGCTCTTTTCCCTCATAGCCGGGGGCTTTCAGCTTCTTCAAACGATCCTGCTCTCGCTGTGCCGCCTTTCGTAGGCTCACCGCCCCTGCGGAAGGGGAGAAAACCCCAACTGCCAGGAGGAAAAGAAATACGCCATCCGCCAAGACGGAGAGGAGGGCCGAAACGCTGGGAATCCAAAGGGTCATCCCGACCCCAAACAAAAATAAGACGATGCCTCCGAAAAGCAGCCGACGGCTCTTGGCCCGCATGCTTCCCAGTCCCAGCTTCTTTTTCTCCGCTTTCAGCTCTTCCCAACGGTTCTGAATAAAGGAAACCACTTCCCCGGGATTCTCTTCCTTCCAGCGTTTCCATTGTTGCAGGGAAGGGTGCGCAAGGTAGAGCTCCAAGAGTTTCTGCTCGTAGATCGGCATGGCCTCTCCCTGAGGACCAAACCGGGACTTCTCTCCCGGTGCGAGCAAAAGGTCTCCCCCGGCCTGAGAGAGCTGTAGCCTGTTCTGTTGTAAAAACGCCAACATCTGTGCATGAAAGGTCTGGGCGGAAATCAAAGGGCTGAGCGTGGCAGAGACCAGCATGGGAGAAAACCGCTGAATCGATAACCGGTCCTTGACCAGCCGACGCTCCGCTCCGGCACGCACCATGGCCAGATAGGCAAGAATTCCCAGGCAAACCGTTAAAATCCAACTGCCATTCTTCCAATACGGTTTCAAGCCCAGCTTCCGCTTTCGTGCCTGTAACAGTGCCTGGTCCTCCCGGTAGAAATGTTGCCCCGCTTCGGGAATGAAGTGATTGCCTTGGGGAACCGCCTGTAACGGCAAATAGAGATGGATGCCCACGGGATCCTTCTCTTCCAGATTGCTTAGCCGCCAGCGGGTTTCCTCCTCCAGTTTTTGCATTTCAATCTGCTCTTCGGCTCCCTTACCAAGCGCAAGCCATTCTCCCGTCATTTGAGAAGCCGGGAGTACTTGCAACTGGAACTGCGAGACGGCAATATGTGCCTTTTCGGGAAAAATGGTGAGCGCCGAGCGCACAAAATCATCATAGCGGGCAAGCCCCCGGGGCAATTCATAGCGAATGCGAAAAGACCGAGTGGTGTCTTTCTCATTCACGAAAAAGAGGGTGAGCCCCTCTTCCGTCTTTTTATAGCAGGCATCCAAGCTTTCAAAGGCTTTGGGATTCTCCTCGTAAATGAGATCTTTCCCATCCCGCTTTTCCACGATTTCCCATTCCTGTCCCTCTGCCTCTTCTTCCGCCGGTTTGGTCATGGGCAGTTGAATGCTGTGGATGTTGGCGGGCTGGGTCCAGGTCAAATCCATGGAGACGGTAATGTGGCCGTCCTTTTTTAAGCTCAGTTTCTCCTGCCAATTCTCTATCCACAGTGCTGCACCGGCATGGCCCGTCCCTGGGATCATGGTGAAGAGGAGAATTAGAGGCAAAAAAAGAAACCAAGCGAGAGCGCATTGGCGTTTTTTCATACGAGTTCCTTCTATCTTTCCATTCTAAATAAATAAGCTCAGCAAGCCTATTTTATCAAATCCCATGCATTTCCTCCAGCTTCCTTTTTATCAACCGATTCGATTGTGATAAACTTGGAAAGAATACTAGAAAAGGAGCATCCTATGAGTACATTAGCTCTTCAATTAATGATCATTACGGTCATTTCCAAATTTTCCGGTCTCATCCGTGAAGTCGTCTTCAGTGCGGTTTACGGAACGAATATGGCCAAAGATATCTACGTGATGGGAGAAAGCATCACCGCCATTGCCTTTAGTTTTCTTTTTATGTCCCTGCAGTCCAGCTTCATCCCGATTTACAACAATGTTTTGCATAAGGGGGGGCGAAAAAAGGCGGATCTCTTCACCTCGAACATGACCAATTTTATCCTAGTCATCGCTACGGTGGTTATCGCCTTCTGTTTTATCTTTATGGACCCCATTGTGCATCTGGTGGCGCCCGGTTTTGAAGGAGAAACCTTCCGGGGAGCGGTGATGTACACCCGAATCATCCTCTTTACCATCTATTTCAAGGCCCTGAGTGCGTGTACCATCGGCTACCTGAACATCTATGATAATTTCACGGTGCCCGCCACCTCCGGAATCTTGATGAACGTGGGACTCATCATCAGTGCGGTCATCGCCGCCAAGACACAGTCTCTCCTGGTCCTGGCCGCGGGCTATACGATCACGCAGGGAGCGAAGTTTATCTTCTTCCCCGGTGCCCTTCGCAGGGCGGGTTACCACTATCGCCCCTACATGAATGCCCATGATCCTTTTCTGCGGGAAGCGTTGAAGATCGCAATCCCCTTGATGTTCAGCATCCTGGTCAATGATATCTCGGTGATTATCGACAAGTCGCTGGCAAGCATGATCGCCGATGAGGGTGGCATCGCCGCGATGGACTATGCCTCCAAGCTCTTTGACTTTGCCTGCGGCATCGTCATCGTTTCCATTGTAACGGCAACCTATCCGCGGATGAGTCGTTTTGGCCAACGGAAGGAGATGAAGTCCCTGAAACGACTCACCTCCTCTTCCATCGTATCGGGACTCGCTCTCGTTGTTCCGGCAACGGTGCTTCTGATGCAATTTGCCGGTCCCATCGTCCGGCTTTTCTACCAGCGTGGACGATTCACGGCCCAGTCCACCCTGATTACCTCCGGCGCCCTTTTCTGGTACGCCCCGGGACTCATTGCCATGATGTTCTCCCAGATGAACGAACGACTCTTTTATTCCATTTCGGATTCCAAAACGCCGCTGCTCGTTGGGGTTGCCCAGGTGGCTGTGGATGTCATCTTCAATTTCATCCTCTCCGCTTTCTTTGGCCTGAATGGTCTCGCCGCCTCGACCGCCCTGGGAAACATTGTGGGAGCCATCCTCATCACCTACCTGGCGCATCGAAAGATCGGAAAGCTGGGCTACCGATCGATTCTCATCAGCTTTGGGAAGCTCTTTCTCCTTTCCGGGCTCATGAGTCTCACCGCCGCCGGGCTCTACCGGATCCTGGCCTTCCTGCCGCAAAGCCTCCGACTCATTCTCACGGTGGTCTTGGCCCTTCTCCTCTATCTCTTCCTGGTCGCCCTGGCAAAGATTCCGGAGATTCGGCGCTTTATCAACCAGCTCTATCATTCCCACCGGAAAAAACATGCCCGGAACTAGTCCCCAAAAAAGAGGGGAGCGACATCGGTCGCTCCCCTCTTTTTTTGCAGTCTTTCCTAAAATCAGCCATCCCCGATCGGTCTTCTATTCTCGGGTTCACGCCTTCCTCCCCATCGATTCCAGAGGACCGTGAGCAGGACCGTCAGCAAAATGGCCGGCAAGGTGCTTCCCAGACCAAAATCCAGGGTCATGAAAAATCGGTAGCACAGAAAACCGAGTAACCAGAGGAGGAGATGGGCCGGCGAAAGTGCCCTGTCCTCCTTCTTCGGTCCCTGAAAATAAAACTCTGCGATTTGCACCCCCATCATAGGGGCGAAGACCGACCCAATGAGATACAAAAAATCCGTGATGTCATCCATCGGCAGACAGATGGCACCCACGGTACCGAGGGCGGTGATCCCGATGGCAACCAGCTTGCCCTTGGGCTGCGGAAACAGGGACTCCCAGGAAATCCCTGCGGAATAGGCATCCAGGAAGGTGGTGGTCACCGTAGAGAGTATGATGATGACCAAGCCCAAAATGCCCGGTCCCAGCTTCCCCATGATTTGGGAGATATCGCTGGTACCCGTCAGCAGGGCGGCTCCCAGGCCGATAAAATACATCCAACAGGAGATCAGGCCATAGACGAGACTGCTCACCAGGGAGGCTTTTTTCGGATCTCGGGCCTCCCTCGTGTAGTCACTGATGAGGGGGAGCCAGGAAAGCGGCATCGCCACCGAAAGCTCCACCGCCGCGCCAAAGCTCATGGGATCCGCTTTCCCGGGGACGGGGGAATTGCCTTGGAAGATGGAAAAGCAGAGCAACACGCTCAAAAGGAGAAGGGCCGCCATGGAGATGCGGTTAATCTTGCCGAGATTGGTGATGCCCAGCAAAATCCACAGAACAATCAGGCTACCGATCAATAGACACCAAATCCAATGTCCCCCCGAGAAAATACCATCGGCTGCCAGGGCCCCGTCGTAAATCATGATGCCCGTCCAGCCGAGAAGCTGGAGGACATTGAGCAGGGAGAAAAAGAGGCCCCCCATCTTTCCAAAGCTGATCTTTGTCGACTCCATGGCAGACCGTCTTCGGCTCCCTCCGATCACCCCCGCGAGAACCAAAAGGCCACACCCGATCAGGTGACCCAGGAGGATGGCAAGAACCCCCTTTTTGAAGCCTAGGGGGGCAAGATAACAACCCGTCATGATCTCGGCAATGGAAACCCCCGCTCCAAACCAGATAAGACCATTTTCAAAGAGAGAGGTCTGCTTCGTCATCGACACCCTCCTTGCTAAAGGCATTGTCCATAGCAAATCCATGATCCATGGGACCCGAGCCTTTTCCCAAGTTCAACATTGCGCCCAAGGCCCCGGAGATATAGGATTTTGCACGGTCTACGGCCTCTTTCAGACCATAGCCCTTGGCTAAATTGGAGGCGATTGCCGAGGAAAGGGTGCAGCCCGTTCCGTGAGTATTGGGATTGGCAATCCGCTTGCCGGAAATCCAAAAACCATCCTCCTCGGTGGCCAGGTAATCATTGGCATCATTGACCGCATGCCCCCCTTTGAGGAGAACACTGCAGCCGTAGGTCGCTTGAATTTCCCGTCCCGCCTGCTCCATGTCCCGGGAGTCGTGAATCGCGTGCCCCCAAAGAATTTCCGCTTCCGGAATATTGGGAGTAATGAGTTCCGCCAGGGGAAAAAGCCTCTCTTTCAGGCTTTCAACCGCCTCCTCCTGGATGAGTCGGGCCCCGCTTGTCGCCACCATGACGGGATCTACCACAACATGTTTGGCCCGGTATCGGATGAGCTTCTCCCCTATCACGGCGATGAGATTCCGATCCGAAACCATGCCAATCTTTACGGCATCCGGATAAATATCCGTAAAGACACTATCTAACTCCTCCCCCAAAAAATGAGGGGTCACTTCCATAATGTCAAAGACGCCGGTGGTATTCTGCGCAGTCAAAGCGGTGATGGCAGACATGGCAAACACACCGTTTGCCAACATCGTCTTCAAATCTGCTTGAATTCCGGCGCCTCCGCTGGAATCACTTCCGGCGATTGTTAATGCAGTTTTCATGAAACTTCCTTTCTCACGCATTAATTTTATGTTTCGACCGCAGGTGGTGCCCCCGAGCGGCCGAACGGCTTCATCCTAACTTGCCTTCTTGTAAATCCCGGAGAAGGCCACAGGGATCATGGTAATAGCCATCCGCCATGGTCTGAATCTCCCTTTCCTCCTTTCCGGTTGAGCAATCTTCCATCGCCGCCACCGGGCAGCCCGCCCTTTTCGCCGCCCGAATCGCGTACAGAGCATCCTCTACCACCAAACAATTCTCGCTCTTCACCCCGAGCTCCCCGGCAAGCTTGCAGAAGAAAATCGGCTCCTGTTTTCCTAAGCCCACATCCTTGGCCGTCAACAGCAATTCCCGTCCGGGAAGTTGAAGGCGTCGGAAGGCGGCCTCCAGTTCTTCCCGGCTTGAGGTGGAGGCAAGCACGAAGGGAATCCCTTGCTTCTGAAAAAAACGAAGCAGGTCTTTGGCACCCCGTTTTTCCTTCACCTCATGGCAATAGAAATCATGGAGGAGACCTTTAATTCCCCGGATAATCGCATCCTCCCCCTCAGCGAGCCCATAGTGGACCCTCAGATAGTGGGAGGACTGGTCGAGGGTCATGGGATAGAGAACCCGGTCGAGGTCCTCTTTGGCTTGCTTGCCCCGTGTTTGCAGGTATCTTCGTCCCAGGTCCTTCCAAATGCCCATGGAGTCCAAGAGGACTCCATCCACATCCACAATGGCGGCTTGAATCATGCCAAGACCTCGTCTCTCACGCACTTTTTCAATTCGCGAGCCGCTTGTTCCGGGTCCTCTTGAGCGAAGAGGGCACTGATTACGGCTATGCCGGCAATGCCGGTTCCCTTCAGTGTCGCCACGTTCTCCCGAGAGATCCCCCCGATGGCCACAACGGGAATGGAAACCTGCCGGCAGATTTCCTGCAGGGTTTCCGGGGAGACGGCAGCCGCATCCTTCTTGGATGGGGTCGGAAAGACGGCGCCAACGCCGAGGTAATCCGCCCCCGCCTTTTCCGCAGCCAAGGCCTCCTGAACCGTCTCCGCCGATACGCCGAGGAGCTTCCCGTCCCCGATTTCCCGGCGAGCATGCTCCGCCTCCATGTCGGATTGCCCCACATGAACCCCATCGGCATCCAGTTCCTTGGCAAGGGCAACGTTATCGTTGATCAGAAAGGGAATCCGATGGCGGCGACAGAGTTCCTGAATTTCCAAGGCTTCACGGCGGAAAGACCCGGGATCCAGGTCTTTTTCACGAAGTTGGATCATCGTAGCCCCTCCCCGGATCACCTGCTCCACCGCCTCCTTCAGGGTTCGATGCCGTAACCAATGCCGATCGGTAATGGCATAGAGACAAAGGGCAGCTTTTAAATCCCTCATTCCGCTTCCTCCTCTTGAAGCTTTGCCCGCTTCTCCAGCGCTTCCCCCGTTAAATGGAAGATGGCGTCGATAATGCCGGTTCGGTAGCTGGCATTTCCCCCAACCTCTCCCAATCGCTCCTTGGCAAGTTCTCCACAAACTCCCATGGAGCAAACCGCTGTTGTCACGGCCTCGAGCGCATGGTCGGGGTTGGCGACCAGGTAGGCGGCGACCAGAGCCGTCAATTGGCAGCCCGTTCCGGTGATGGTGCTCATCATGGGGTTCCCATTGCGGCAGCTATACGCCGTTTTCCCATCGGTGATCAGGTCGATGGCGCCGGTGATGGCAAGGATGGCTTCCGTTTTCCGGGCATAGTCCTTGGCAAACTTCACAACGTTCCCGATATTTTCCTCCGTGACCGCATCGGCCAGATCGGCATCCACACCCTGGGTGGAATTCCCTCCCAGTGCCAGGGCCTTGATTTCAGAGATGTTTCCCCGGATCACCGTGGGTTGGACTTCTTCGATGATCTGCAACGCGGTTTCCGTCCGCAGGGGGGAAGCCCCCGCTCCCACCGGATCCAGGACGACGGGATGACCCAATTTCTTGGCCTTTTTGCCCGCCTTTAACATGGAGGGAATGGTGCGATGGTTTAAGGTCCCGATATTCAGAACCAGACCCCCGCAAAGGGAGGTGATGTCCTCCACCTCCTCCTCATCGTCGGACATGATGGGCGATGCTCCCGCAGCCAATAGCACATTTGCCACATCATTCACCGTGACGTAATTGGTAATGTTATGTACCAATGGATGTTTCTCTCGTACCGCTTGCAGCGCTTCTCTTAACATGGTGAATTCCTCTCTTTCTTCTTGCTTCTTCCAACGGATTTGCGTGATTTATCGGCCCTTTCTTCCGGAAAACAGGGGGGCTCCCAGAAATCGGCGAAGGATGCCCGCTTGCTCCAGTCCAAGGACCACAACAGCGGCTAAGATGGCTCCCCCAACGGTGGAAATCAAAAAGGGAAAGATATAGCCGTAAAAGGCAATCGACCCTGCCGCTTTTCCCATAAACAGGACTGCAACCGGATAGGCACAGAGCCCGCCAAGGACACCCGTTCCGAACACTTCCGCCAGCAAGGTGGCCGGAAAATTCCGGGTCTTGGCAAAGCAAAGGCCGCAGAGCAGAGCCCCGATCATGCTGCCGGGAAAGGCCATCAGGCTCCCCAGGCCTGTGAGGTTTCGGATCAGGCTTGCCACGAAGGCAACCCCCACTCCAACCCATGGACCCAACATGACCGCACACAAAATATTGATTAAATGCTGGACGGGCGCACACTTGCTTCCTAAGACCGGAAACGAAAACAGGCTTCCCACCACGGCAACGGCACAAAAAAGGCCTGCAAGGGACAACTTCTTGGTTTGATTCATCGATCGCTTTCCTCCTCTTTTTTCCTGCTTGCGCACAAAAAAACTGAAGCCACCTGATCGGCAGCTTCAGTCAGCAAGCATCTCATTTCAGGCATCCCTACGTTGGCATTATCCAAATCAGGTTACGGGTTAAGGCACTTGCCTACTCTCAGCCAACGTGCGTTGGCACCCCCTCCTATTGTGCTCATTATAGAGCAGTGTTAGAAAAGATTCAATGTTCCCTATTCGTTCTCCTTCGCTTTCTGCTGAAAGTTCCAGGAGCTTCGACAACAATCTTCAATCGTCCTCTTCGCCTTCCAGCCCAACTCCTTCTCCGCCTTGCTGCAGTCCGCGAAGACGGTGGCATTGTCCCCGGGTCTTCTTCCATCGATCACATAGGGAATCTCCAGATGGTTTGCCTTTTCAAAGGCCTGCACCAATTCCAAAACACTGGTGCCGCAACCCGTGCCCAGGTTATAGACGAGGGCTCCCGTTTTCCCTTCGGTGCCCTCCAGGGCTTTCACATGACCCTCGGCAAGATCCATAACGTGAATATAGTCCCGAACACCCGTTCCATCCGACGTATCATAATCGTCTCCAAAGATGTGCAATCGGTCCCGTTTCCCCTCCGCTACCTGGCAAATGTAGGGCATCAGGTTGTTGGGAATTCCCACAGGACTCTCCCCAAGGAGACCGGAATCATGGGCACCAATGGGATTAAAGTAGCGAAGCAGAACCGCACGAAAGGCGGAATCCGCATGGCAAAGGTCTTTGAGGATCTTCTCAATCATCAACTTCGTCTGTCCGTAAGGGTTGATTGCCCCCAGCTCCATATCCTCTTTTAGGGGGCTGGGATCCTCGGAACAATACACGGTGGCGGAGGAGGAGAAGACGATGGTTTTCACATCGTGCTTCTGCATGCATTCCAGCAGGGTCAGTGTGGAATCGAGGTTGTTTCGATAGTACATGAGGGGTTTCTCAACGGACTCCCCTACCGCTTTATAACCCGCAAAGTGAATGAGGCAGTCCGGCTTCTCCTTTCGAAAGATTTCATCCATGGCTTCTTCATCGCAGCAATCCTCCCGATAAAAGGAAAATTTTCTTCCCGTCAGTTTTTGGATGCGGTCCCTCACCGACTCCTTGGCATTATACAGATTGTCAACGACCACGATGTCATAACCCTTTTCTAATAGGGCAACACAGGTGTGCGAGCCAATATAGCCCAGGCCTCCACTCACTAAAACCTTCATTGTTTCCTCCTAAAAAAAGCGGGAGCAGCTCCCTGCTCCCGTTGCAATTCCTCATCCCCTACTGCAAACCGTAGAAGACTTCCATCGTCAACCCTTCATTTCGCATAATGGAAGCATCTTCCATCCCCACATAATAAAAAATGGTCGGGTCTGCTCGGTATCCCGTGATGGTCTCGCTCTTTTCCGGATAGCGAAGAATGAAGCCATACTCGTGCGCATGCTTCATCAACCAAGCATATTGGGGGGTCTCTTCAAAGTGATTGTCCAGGCGCGGATCGGTCCCTTTCACATAGAACTGTACGCCATAGCCCGTTTGGAAAACCGCGTGGCCCGGTTCGGGAGCATTCGCCGGCTGGCCCCGCAAAACCAACTCCTTGGCTTCATCTGCCGCGGACCGATACTTACAGGCCACCTCTAAATGGATATCATCCCGCTCCATCGCTTCCAGCATGACGCGAAGGGCTGAAGCGGTTTCCTCATTGAAGACCGTCTCATACTCCGTGTCCAACCCATACTTTTTGTTCACAATCACATGGCCATCGACCACCTTAAACTTGCTGGGATCGGAAACGACTTGCAGGTCCTTGTCTCGAACGTAGCCTTTCTGGTCCCGAAGCGTTACCTTGGTCCAACCGTCTTTATGGCCATAGGTCTCTAAATACGCCCCCTTGGCAATCCCACAGATTTCATTTGCTTTTAAAGAATCTCGGCTATAGAGCTTCGTGTCTCGACTGGCTCGTAAAAAGGTATCGAGCCGGTCACCATAGCCATCCCGCTGCTTTTTCTCTTCTCGCGGAGCCAAATCCTTCTCCTTGAGCTCTTCCTTGGTCACATATTGAATGGAGACCTGTGAGGAAGAAGAGGCTTCATTGATCTCCTCGACCTTGCGGCTTGTCGATTCATTCTTCTCCACCGAACTCACCGCCGAAGAATTTTCGGTAAGCTTAGATAAGGCAAAGCTTCCAATAAATAAAAAACAAAGAGCGGCAAGAACTCCCAACGCAGCCTTCCACTTTTTCCTGCTTTCACTGCGCAAGGCTCGTTTTCTCGCTCGCTCAAGTCTTCTTCTTTCATATTTTTGATCCATCTGTGTCATCGACATATCCTTAAAGGTTCGTTTCCGGTTCGGAAATCGGTATCCTAAATCTCATTTCTCACGATTTTATTATAAACGACACAGATAAAGAGGGCAAGGGAGAAAAAAGGAAATTTCGGGAAATTTCCCTTTTTTCTGCTAGTTGTCGTGCCTTTCGCTCGTGTGGCCGTACATCTAGTTTTCCAAAAT
>ERZ1673749.1162-NODE-1162-length-20116-cov-5.121330_pt1 | contig 20116 bp, 16 predicted proteins | sample MGYA00580204_ERZ1673749 | MGnify/ENA primary metagenome ERZ1673749 (study PRJEB41218, sample SAMN15661745) | gut metagenome | host: Homo sapiens | place: Canada: London | collected 2015-08-20/2019-03-30 | study: EMG produced TPA metagenomics assembly of...
TGGATGACATCATGGCCCGGTTGCGACGGCAGCGGAACGATGATCACTGTATCGAGGCGAAGTCTGGAACGGGGAAACTCGATACCGCGTTCTGGAAAGCGGTGAGCTCTTTTGCGAACACCAAGGGTGGAGTGATTGTTCTCGGTATCCAGGAGGATCAACGGGACGGCAGCTTCAGTGCGGCGCCGGGGTTTGACCCTGCCCGCATGAACGACCAGCTCATAAGTGCGCTGCGTCAGGGGCAAGAAAAGCCTCCTGTGACCCCCATCCCCCGTTTCGACGTTGAGACTGACGAGTTTGACGGTTTTCCAGTGATCCTGGTGTGGATCCATCCGATGCGGGGTGACGCACAATTGGGCCAGCAGATGCCCTGCTATGTCACAGCTCAAGGCCTGCGGGATGGCGCGTACAAGAGGGTTTTGGATGGGGACCAGAGACTGTCTAGCTACGAAGTGTTTCAGCTCACGACGCTGTACACGCCAGACCTCTCGGAACTCTCACCCATTAGTGAGGCTGGCCTCGACGACTTAGATGGGCAGGCATGGAGGGGCCTAATCGAATCGTTGGAGAAACGCGGTTCTCGTATCCGCCTTGGGACGACCAGTGACGCTGAAGTCTTGGAACGTCTCCACGTACTTGACGGCGCTGGCCTACCAACTCTGGCTGGTGCTTTAGCTCTCGGACGCTACCCTCAACAATTTTTCCCGCAATTGTTCATCGACGTGGCTGTGCACCCTTCACCAGAGAAGTCCGTCTCGGAAACCAGGTTTGTGGATCGAGCCCATTGCGACGGTCCCCTGCCGCTCGCGGTGGAGGACGCAATTAAGGCGGTAATGCGCAACCTTCGAACACGTTCAGTGGAAGTGGGATCGACCATGGTCGACGAGCCCGAGATTCCCGAGATCGCGTTACGCGAAGCGATTGTGAATGCGGTGATGCACAGGGACTACAGTCCCCAAGTTCAAGGTCGCCAAGTGCAGGTGGATGTGTACCCCGATCGAGTTGAGGTAAACAGTCCGGGTGGTTTGTGGAGTGACCGGACGGTGGACAACATCGATGAAAATCGTTCGGTGAGCCGTAACCCATCGCTCGCTAATCTTCTTAGCAACCTGCCCACTCCTTCAGGGTCGATGCGTGTGGCGGAGAATCAAGGCAGCGGCATCCAGCGAATGCGTAAGGGTATGGAACGCTACGGTCTGCCTCAGCCACAATTCGATGCGAGGATTGGTGAATTCACCGTCACCTTGTATCGCTTCGGAATTCTCAACCCAGAGGTTTCGCAATGGCTGGCCTCCGTGGCGCCAGGAAGTACGCGAGAGGAGCAGATCGCCCTGGCTATCGCTCAGGGGCTTGGTGGTGTGTCGGTCAAGGAATTGCGGGAACATATCGGGCTCGACAGTGATGATGCGCGCGATCTGCTGGGTGACTTGGCCGATCGTAATCTGCTCAGGGAGGGTAGTTCCAGCGACACTTTCGTCCTTGCAGTTGGCGAACCTGAAGTCGACGAAGCCGATCGACGGCTGATTTCCTATCTCGCGGAAGTTGGGGAAGCTGCAGCGCGCGATATCGCGGACCATCTCGGAGTGAGTGTGAATTCCTTGCGCCCCAGGCTCCGAAACTTGGTTGACGCCGAGGAAATTGTCCCCACCGCACCACCGACGAGCAGGAACCGAAAGTACCGCCTTCCCGAATAGGTTTCACGTGAAACATCACCGGCTCCCGCACCACCCCGCGCCCGGCGCTATCGACTACCCTCTTGCGCATGCCCTTCGAGATCGTCACCACCCACTTCGTGGCCCACGAGCGCGACCTCGAGGAGGCGTACGAGCTCTACCGCGAGCGCATCCAAACGAGCGGCGCTGTCATCTCGGCGATCTCCCCGCGCCCGCACCCCATCGAGGACGAGTTCACCCTCTGGGACCTGCGCTGCCAGGCCGCGTACGACAACCTGCCCGCCCCGGACCAGATGCGACTGTACGAGCTCAACGCGCTCGTGGACTTCGCCACCACCAACCGCGACAACGCCATCGAAAAATTCTTCTTCGAGGACCACGATGCCCCGACGCACCTCCCCGCCAGCCTCGGGGGCTTAACCGACCTCATACTCCGCGACGAGCCGCAAGGCACCCTATCGCTCACCACCATCGTCTACCTTGGCTCGCCCGAGCACATGCTGCTTGCGCAGAAGCTTTTCGACGACACCGTGGCCGACCTCAACGCCGTCGCCTACCAGCCATACGTGGCCCCGCTGGAGGGAACAGAGCACGCGGGGTTGGTCGGTCCCCTGTGGCTTCGGGATGCGACGCTGAACATCATCGGCAAGGGCGACGGGTACTTCTCCCCCGGCAAGGACGCGTGGGCCGGGTGGTTGTTGACGTCGGATGGGCCGGAGGACGTCGATAGGCAATTGCACGAACACATCGACGCCGACGCCGTGGTGATCACCCGCGCGGTGCAGGAGCCGTTCTAGCTACGAAAAAAGCACCGGCACGGAGGAAGGGACACTCCGCGCCGGTGCGTTTTTCGTGTTGCGCGCTTATGGCGTCATCTGCGGGCTCAGCGGATCAACCTGCTCCGGAGCCTCTGCCCCGCCCAGCGGGGAGTCGGACACCTCGGCACCGCCCAGCGGCGAATCGGTCATCTCGGCACCGCCGACGGACGAACCACCCGCGGAGGAACCGCCGGACATGGAACCGCCCGCGGAACCGTCAGACACCGAGCCGTCTGCGGAGGAACCGCCGACAGAGGAGCCGCCCGCGGAAGAACCACCAGCGGAGCTGTCGGACATGGAACCGCCGGAGGAAGAACCGCCGGACACCGGGTCCTCGGAGGTCACGGCACCGGACGGGTTCACGCCGGTGGTGTCCGTGTCGCCGTCACTGTCATTGCAGGCGGTGAGGCCGGCGGCAGCCAGCACGAGTGCGGTAGCCGATGCGGCAATACGAGTGTTTGCAGACATAATTCTCCTTCTCGTGTCGGATTCATCCCGGGTGTCTCGCCCGGATCACAAACTTTCTACGGAGCCTGTCTGCGAAATACTTTGGAAGCTGCGGAAAGCCTTCGTACATGTCTGTGGCAGAACAATAACCCGGCCCCCACGCTGCGGGAACCGGGTTAGAAGAAGGCTTGTATAGCCGAATTACATCGGCAGGCCCGGCAGAGCCGGGAGCTCAACGCCCGGGATAGAGCCGGAGAACGCTGCTGCTGCACCGAGCAGCGCAACGAGGGCGATCGGAACGCCGATCAGGACGCCCAGCGCAGAGGAGCGGTGCTTGCTGTCCTCGTGGGTCAGGGACTTGATGCAGACACCGGAATTGGTGGAGCTGCCAACCCCAAGCTCTTCGTAGGTTTTGTCACGCGTTTCCTGGAGAAGCTTCCTCTCCTGTTCAGTCGGAGCGTTGTCGATGTCTTTCTGGAGCTTCTTACCGGCCTCCAAGCACTTCTGGTACGCCTCGGAGGAGCCGACCTTCTCGCCGCCTTCAGCGGCAAAGGCCGGTGCGGTCAGAACGGACACGGAAATGGTTGCTGCGAGAGCAGCGACAGTGATTCGCTTCATACTTTTCTCCTTATGTCGGTGTAATTACCTGAAACGCAGTTAACACGTGTTCAAGAAGAGCCATCAACTGATTCAGGGAATCGTGTCCAAATTGAGATAAAAGAGACGGACTACACCGGCAGCTTCGGCATCTCCGGGAAGGAAACGCCCGGGACCATGCCCGAAGCCGCGGCCGCGGCACCGAGTAGCGCCACAAGGGCGAGTGGCACACCGACCAGGACGGCGATGACGCCACCGCGGTAGGTCGGGCTGTTGAGCATGCTCTTGATGCACACGGCGTCCGGGTTGGAGGAGCCGCCGTTCTGTCGGAGTTCTTCCTTCTCTTTCTCATTCGCGGAGCCAACCAGACCGCGGCAGTGCTGGTAAACCTCGGACGAGGTTTTCTCGTCTTCAGCCGCATGTGCCGGCGAGGCCAGGACGGACAGGGACAGTGTTGCCGCAACAGCAGCGGTGGTCATGCGCTTCATGGTGTTCTCCTTGTGTTGGTCGGGTAACCCGTAGCCAGAACAACACGTGTCCACAGAATCCCGCACGGCAACTCAGCAGAATGTGACCGAACCGAGACGTGAAAAACGACCCGCCCCCTGAACGGGGACGGGCCGGGGATCGCTCAGGCGAGCCGAATTACATCGGCAGGCCCGGCAAAGCCGGGAGCTGAACGCCCGGGATAGCGCCGGAGAATGCTGCGGCAGCGCCGAGCAGTGCAACGAGGGCAACCGGAACGCCGATCAGCAGACCCAGGATGCCGGGCTTGGTGTCCGGGTTGTCGATGAGCTGCTGAATGCACTCGCCGGTGGCGTTGTTGGAGCCCTTCTTTTTGCCCGGCTCGGCCTTGTCGCCGTCCTTGCCAGCGGTGGCGTCCTTGCCCTTCTCGGACTCGGCCTTCTTGCCCTCCTTGCACTTCTTGTACACCTCGGAGGAGCCGACCTTCTTGCCCGCAGCCTGGTCACCCTTTGCCTGGGCGGAGCTGCCCTGGTTCTCCTTGGCCGGGGTGGTGTCGGCGTCGGCAGCGAATGCCGGAGCGGAAAGAGCGGACAGGGACAGGGTTGCTGCAACTGCAGCGGTGGCGATGCGCTTCATGGCAATCTCCTTCAAGTGAATCGGGTACTTGCCAGTGATCTGGCACGTGTAAAAGGCGTATCGCCAATCCATCACATCGCGTTACACGGGGTTACCCTGGGCACATGGGCATGATGAAAGAGATCGCTGCAATCTTTGGTATCGCCGCACTCGTTGGCCTTGGTGGTGCGGGTGCCGCATACTCCGCCATCGACGTCCCTGAGCGCGATCACTACACCGTCCAGGCTGCGGGGGCGCCGAGCGCGACTATCGACGACCCGCAGGACGTCCTCACCCCCGAAGACGAGCAGCGCCTCCAGCGCGACACCGCCAACATCAACGCGGCTGACGTGGTCACGGATTTCCACTACATGGTGTTCAAAACCAACCACGAGAACATCCTCGACGACGTTGAAGAGCTGCTGCGCTCGCAGTACCCCGAGCTGATCGACCAGTCCAAGGGCGAAAACGGCCGCCCCGCCGACGGCGTGCTCATCGTGGGCGTCGGCTTGGATCCGCGCCAGGCGTTCATTTACGGCGGTGACGATGTCGACCAAGAGCTCATGCTTAACGACGTCTCGTATCGCGAATCCCTGCTGGATGCCATGAAACCCGGCGTGAAGGAAGGCAGCATTCCCTCCGGTCTGTTCCGCACGGCGAACCTGGCCATGGACGCGGACAGGCTTTCGGACCGGAAGTTCAGCGACGCGAAAAACGACCGCGGCGGGGCGATCGCCGGCGCCGGCATGGGCGGGTTCGGCGCTGCCACTGCGGGTGTGGCGGCGGTGCGCAGCAATCGTCGTAAGGCAATTGCGAAAGCCCGCGAGGACTACGAGCTTGTCACCCACGAGTACACCCGCCTCGCAGGCCGTCTGGACGAGGTGGACGTGCGGGCGAACTCGCTGTCCTCGGCGTTCGCGGACGAGACGCTGCGCCGCCAGTGGGCCGAGGTGCGCGACCGCTTCCTGGGAATGAACGAGCTGGTACACGGCGCGCAGGGGCTCAGCTCCATCAACATGGACGACGACAAGGACGTGTACAAGCACCGCAAGCAGCTTGCGGATGCCGCCGAATCCGTGGACCACGTCTCCAACGCCGAGGACAACATCGACCGCCTATTCGGCGTCGAACACGGCGACCCGGCCACGCGCCGGGCGGACCTGAGCACCATCCGCGAGGACGTGCTGCGCGCCCGCAGCGAGGTGAAGGATTCCGGACTGCGCCGCGAGCTGGATCTGCTGATGCAGCGCATCGAGGCGCTGGACGCCAACCCCTCCTCCCCCACCTACGTGGACGACTTCGTGCGCGTGCTCGGGGATTACCGCGTGATCCTGGATCAGGTGAAGAAGAAGCAGTTCAGCGACGTCAAGGAACGTGAGAAGCTCACCGCGCCGGCGGTCTACGAATCCGGGTTCTGGTACGGCGGGTACGTCCCGTACGTGCACATGCAAGCCTGGCACGAGTCCAACGTGAAGGCGGATCAGGCGGCGCAATCCAGCAGCAGCTCCGTGTCTTCCTCGGGATTTAGCGCCGGGGGTGGCAGCTCCAGCTTCTAAGCAAGCGGAAACCCCTCCGCCTGCTCGCACTCTAAATGGGGGGGGTGGGTGAGTGCTCAACCGGTCTCGGGGGGGATGGACCGTGGGCGGAGGGGCCCAAAAGCGAATATAGACTATCGCCCCCAATGTGTCTACACGTAGCGCGAAAAAGTTTTTCGGTGCAGGTGGGATGGGGTTATGGGAAGATAGCCGGCATGACCATCCAGGCCCGAGCGCTGACGTATAAGCGTGAGAAGGAGCAGTCGGCCGCGATCCGTCTGTTGCACGCGGATCACGCCCCGGTGCTGCTCGCGGTCGTGGCGGAGCACTTCCCGCGCGGCGCGGAGGCCCGGCCGGCGGAGCAGCTCTACCAGCTCATGGCGGACGACTTCGCGGTCCTGCGCGGCACTTTCGAGCTGCCGAAAACACCCCAGGCGTACTGCAACGACTGGGTGAAGGCCGGATGGCTCGTGCGCAAGTCCGGCACCAAGGAAACGGGCGAAACACTCGAGCCCAGCGAGCAAGCGCTCACCGCGCTGCAGATGATGGACAGGGTCAGTGCGCCGAGGTCGGCGGTGACGGCGAGCCGGGTGGCGTCGATAAGCAATGCCTTGCAAGCGCTCGCGCGGGACACGGACCCGGACATTGACTCGCGCCTGAGGCACCTCGAGGCCGAACGCGAGCGCATCGAGGCAGAGATCGAGCAGGTGGAGCGCGGCGAGTTCGAGCTGCCCTCCCCCGCCACCGTGCGCGAACGGGTGGGCGACATCTTAGGCCAGGCGAGCGCGATCCCCGGCGATTTCGCCCGCGTGCGACACGAGCTGGAAACGCTGAATACGCAGCTACGGCGCCAGCTGCTGGATCCGGAGGGCTCGCGAGGCGACGTGCTGGACGAGATCTTCGCCGGCGTGGACCTGATCGGCGAATCCGACGCGGGCAGAAGCTTCAGCGCGTTCTACTCGCTGGTGGTGGACCCGGAGCGCGGCGCGTGGCTGGACACGTGGATCGGGCAGGTGCTCGAGCGCGCGGACAACGCGGCGATGACGGCAGAAGAGCGTGCGCAATTCCGCACCCTGTTCCGTGACATGGAGGATGCCGGTTACGAGGTCAACCGCATGATGACGCGTTTGGCCCGCAACCTGCGCAACTACGTGGCCAGCGAGCAGTTCGCCGAGGACCGCCGCATGATCGAGCTGTTGCGCGACACCCGTAAGCTCGCCGCCGACGCCGCGGAGCGCGAGGAGCTTTCGGCCACGCACAAGATGGACACACCCTTGCAGCGCATCGGCATGCAGATCGCCTCGGTGGCGCAGATCAAGCTCGCGGACCCGGGCGCGGAGGTCATCACCACCGAGGTGGAGGCGTTCGAACCCGGCGAAGGCGACGCGGAGGCGCTCTACCAGGCGGTACGTGAAAGCGAGATCGATTTGGAGGAGCTGATTGCGGCTGTTGGGGAGACGGTCGGGCGGGCCGGAGGGGCGTCGATAGGCAAGGTACTCGAGCGCCACCCCGCCACCCAGGGCCTGGGGTCGGTGGTGGGCCTTGTGTACCTGGCCCTCAAGCACGGGGTGCGGCAAGACGGCAGCGAAGAGGTGCGCTTCGAGGAAGACGATGGGGGCATTCGCTTAGCGACGGTCCCGCGGTGGCACTTCGACGCAGCAGCAGTAAAGGAAATGCAATGACGGAACCGCTGTGGACGGGCGACACAGGCACCCTGTCCGAAGAAACCCGGCGCGCCCTGGTGGACCTGCTCAAAGGCCCGCTGATCACCGCGGACCGGAAGAAGGAGACGTGGCACGCCATCACCACGGACACGGAGACTGTGCGCTCGCGGCTGCACGACGTGTTTTTGGAGCTGGTTGTGGACGAGGACGCCGGCATCGCGTTCACGCGCCACGTCCGCCCGGACAACGAGGACGTGAAGGTGCCGCCGGTGCTGCGTACGGAGGCGCTGACGCACCTGCAAACCGCGATCCTGCTGCAGCTGCGCCACGAGCTGGGCATGTCCACCCCGGGTGAGCGCGTGGTGGTGGGCGAAGACGAGCTGTACGGCGCCATCAGCTACGTCCGCGCGGTGGACAACCGCGACGAGTCCGGGTTTAAGAAGCGGTTCACCGCGGCGGTGAACACCATCCGCAAGTACAGCCTGCTCACCGACACGGAGACCGAGGGGCGCTGGGAGGTCTCCCCGGTGCTGCGCCACATCTTCGACGCGGATACGGTCCACGCGCTGCGCGAGGAGTACCTGCGCCTGGCCCAGGAAGGGGAAGAACAGTGACAGCACAATTCCGGCTCGCGCGAGTGCAGCTGGTCAACTGGGGCACGTTCGACGGCTACTACGACATCCCAGTCGGCGAGCGCGGGTTTTTAATCACCGGCGCGTCCGGCTCGGGCAAGTCCACACTTATCGACGCGTTTTCCGCCGTGCTCGTCCCTCCCGGGAAGCTGCGTTTCAACGCCGCAGCTCAGCAGGAAACGGGCCGCGACAAGGGACGCAGCCGCGTGTCCTACATCCGCGGCGCGTGGCGCCGCAGCGAGGACCCAGCCACGGGCGAGATCCGCAGCCAGTACCTGCGCTCCGGGGCGACCGCCAGCATCGTCGCGCTGACCTACCGCGCCGGGAAGGAGGTGCTCACGCTTGCGGCGATCTACCGCCTCAACGCGGGCCAGCAGCAGGAAGCGCAGGTGAAAACGCTTTACGGCATCTTCCCCAGCGAGGTGGATGTGGACGGGTTCGTGCCGCTGCTGCAGAACTCCCTGGACAAGCGCAAGCTGGAGGCGAAGTACAAGACTGCCGGTGTGACGTTTACGGACCAGTACTCCGTGTTTGCCAACCGCTTCCGCTCGAAGCTGGGCATCGGCAGCGAGGAAGCGCAGATGCTGCTGCACCGCACGCAGTCCGCGAAGTCCCTGTCCAGCATGGACGAGTTGTTCCGCAACTACATGCTGGACGTACCGGGCACGTTCCAGGTCGCGGAAGATGCCGTGGCCACGCACGAGGACCTGCGCCAAGCGTACGAGCGGCTCGAGGACGTGCACCAGCAGATTGAGACGCTCGCTCCCCTGCCGGGGCTGAACACCAAACTCAAGGATGCGCAGGCGACGCAGGAGAACACCGCCGCGCTGTCTGCCGCCCTGCCCAACGTGCGGCGCGCGATTGAGGCGAAGCAGCTGCGCGAGCGTATCGACGTCAGCTCCGCCCAACTCGCCGCCCTCGAAGTGCAGACGCAATCTCTCGAAGCCCGCAAGGACGTCCAGCAGGAGGCGGTGCAGCGCGCCGTGGTGCAGCGGGAGCAGGTGGCCGGACAGAGCCTGGGCGAGATCGAGCGCAACATCGCCCGCGAGGAGCACGAACTTTCTGTGCGGAGCGAGAGGCTGCGCGAACTGGCGGCCTTGGTGCAGCTGGACGGAGCGCTCGACACCGAGCGCTTCGCGGAGCTGAAGGCACAGGCGTCGGCGGAGCTGGCGGCCGCGCCGGAGCAAGAAGAGCGGCTGCGTGAAGAGTGGTTTGGCGCGAGAAGTGAGCGGGACCGGCTTGCTGGCGCGGAGGCGGCGGTGGGGGCGGAGTTGGCGTCGTTAGGCAACCGCTCCTCCAACATTGACCAGCGCTACGTGGAGGTGCGCGCGCAGCTGTGCGCGGATACCGGGCTGACGGTGCGTGAGCTGCCGTATGTGGGCGAGCTTATCGACGTGCTGCCCGAGCACGCCGAATGGGAACCCGTGATCCAGCGCCTGCTCGGCGGGTTTGCGGCGACGCTTCTGGTGCCGGCGGAGCGCGAGCGCGAGGTGAGCAGCTGGGTCAACGGGCGACACCTCGGGATGCGGCTTGAGTACCGCACCGTGCCCGAGGGCGTGGAGGTGCCGCGCGGGCCGAAGAACCCGCTCAGCCTGTTTCATAAGGTGCGCGTGGTGGAGCACCCGATGCGCCCGTGGCTGATGCGCATGCTGGCCAGCACCTTCGACTACGCCCTGGTGCGCACCGTGGACGAGCTGGAGCGGCAGACCCAGCGCGCGGCCACCATCGACGGTTTGGAGCGCAACCCGGTGGATAGGACCGGCTCCGCCCGGTACGTGAAGAACGACCGGCTGCGCCTGGGCGAGCGGCGCAACTACCGCCTCGGCTCCTCAAACCACGCCAAGGTGGAGGCGCTGCGCGCGGAGCTGGCGGAAGCGAAACGTGCAACCACGGCGGCGGGCAACCGCCTGGCGGAAGTGCAGCGCAAGCAGGAGGCGTTGGCGAGTGATGTGGCGAAGGCCCGGGATTTTGCCGCCATGGAGTGGGCCAGCGTGGACACCGCAAGCGTCGAGGAGCAGTTGGCTGGCCTGCGCGCCGAGCTTGAACGGCTCACCTCCTCCCCCGAAGCCAAGGAGTTGGAGCGGGCGTGGCGTGAGGCCGTCGAGACGCTGAAGGCCACTGAGCAGGAGTTGCGCAGCGTGCACGACCAGCTCGCCGTGGCCACGCGGTCGCTGCAGGACGATCAGGCGCGGCTGAAGCGCAGCGAGGCGGAGCACGTGGAGGTGGACCCGTCGTTGGCGGAGCAGCTCGAGGCGATGCTGGCGGCCACCACGCGCCGCCTGACCCCGGAGAACTTGAGCGACAGCGCCTTCAAGGTCACCGCGCAACTGGACGCGCAGGCGAAGCAGGCGGCGAAGACGATCACGGAGTCCAGCAACGCCATCGTGAACATCCTGTCCAACTACAAATCCCAGTGGTCCGCGGAGTCCGCGGAACTGCAGGCCACGGCCGAGTTCGCCGGCGAGGCCATCGCGCGGTTGGAGATGCTGCGCTCGGACCGCCTGCCGGAGTTCCGCGGCCGCTTCTTGGACCTGCTCAACGGCCAGTCCGTGATGCACCTGAACACGATTTACAAGGAGCTGCAGCGCGCGAAGGGCGACATTGAGACCAACCTCGGCCCCATCAACGCATCGCTGCGCCGCTCCCCGTACACCGAGGGGCGCTACCTGCAGATTGAGGTCCGCGACAACCGCGACCGCGTCGTGCGTGACTTTCTGCAGGACTTACGCGAGGCGACCGCCGGCAGCTTGAGCGAGGCGGACGAGAAGACCGCCAGCGAGCGCTACCACCGCCTGGCCAAGATCATGGACCGCCTCGGCTCCTCCGAGCGTGCCGACCGCAGTTGGCGCACCGTCGTGCTGGACACCCGCAGGCATGTGAAGTTCGTGGGCAACGAGGTAGACGCCGAGGGCACGGTGCACAACACCCACGTGGATTCCGCGTCGCTGTCCGGCGGCCAGGCGCAGAAGCTGGTGTTTTTCTGCCTCGCCGCGGCACTGCGTTACCGCCTTGCGGGCGTGGACGCGGACGTGCCCCGCTACGCCACCGTGGTGCTCGACGAGGCCTTCGACCGCGCCGACCCCGTGTTCACCCGCACCGCCATGGACGTGTTTGAAAGCTTCGGCTTCCACATGGTGCTGGCCACGCCGATGAAGCTGATCAAGACCCTCTCCCCCTACGTCGACGGCACCATCGTGGTCCACTACACCGAGGATCCCGTCGCGCGTTCAACCTTCGAGCTCATTGATACCCATGCGCCTGCCTGACCAGTTGCCCATCAAGTTCAACATGGAGCTTTTGCTTCTCGACGAACCTCCGGCCGTCTCCGTTCCTTTGCATCCGCCCACACGCGCGCAGGTGCTTGCCGACGAGGCCGGTGCCCGCGAGTTCGTCCGCGCCTGGCAAGCCTGGCAGCCTGCCGAGGAGGTGGAGTGGGCCACCCGCTCCTGGGCAGGTCTGGGCAAACAGAACGTGCCTGTGCGCGTGACCTTGTCCGGGTGGGACCGCGTGGCGGAGGTGGCGGGCCGTGCCGGGGAGGTTGCGCTGGCCCGCGAGCGGTTCGCGGTGTTGGTTGGGTTGTTTCCGGATTGGCCGGAGTTTCGAGAGCGTGCGGCGCACTCGTGGTCTTCGTGGCTTGGGCGGTCGGATGACGACTTCACCCGCCTGTGCCTTGCTCTGCGATGGTTTCACGTGAAACCTTCGTCGGGTTTACGTGCCCGGGCCGTGCCCATCGAGGGCCTGGACACGAAGTGGATTGCCTCCCACCGCGGCCTGCTGCAGCGCCTGCTCGGGGTGTCTGACCTGGGGCTTGCCGAGGGCGACCGGCTGATGCGGGTGCGGTTTTTGGATGGAGCGCTGGCGCCCGCGCCCGGGTTGCTCGATGTGGCCGCACCGTTCGGGTCGTTGGCGTTGCCGGACGGTTTGCTTGTGATCGTGGTGGAGAACAAAGAGACGTTTCTAGCGCTGCCCCAAGCCCCCGACGGGTCGGGCGCGGTCCTGGTGTGGGGCTCTGGGTACACCGCAGGGGCGCTTCCGGAGCTGCCGTGGGTGCGCGCGGCGCGCCGGGTCCTGTACTGGGGTGACGCGGATGCGGACGGCTATGCCATCCTGAACGCGCTTCGGTCGCGTTTGGCTGCCGACGGCGCCTCCGTCCCCGTTGTCAGCGTGGCCATGGATGTGGACACGGTGGAGCGCTTCCTGCACCTCGCGGTTGCCGACCCCGGCGACACGACCCGAGTGCTCCCCCACCTCACCGACGACGAGGAGCGCGCCCGCCGGTTCCTGGTCGCCTCCGGTGCGAAGCGCCTGGAGCAGGAGCGGGTGTCGTTGGAGTGGGCGTTGGCGATGCCGGAGTTTGCGGCGGTGTGGGGTGTCGAGGGCTAGGTTAAACTTCCTGCCATGAGTGCTGTCCGGGTCAATATCCAGCCCCGCATGCTTGCGTGGGCGCTGGATAGCACTGGCCTGCCGGAAGCTGAATTGGAGAGGCGATTCCCCAAGCTTCCACAGTGGCACTCGGGTGAGATTCGCCCAACTCTGAAGCAGGCGAGGGAGCTCGCGAAGCTTGCCCGCATTCCATTTGGCCGATTGCTGTTGGATGAGCCGTCGGGTGAACGAGTGGGTGTGACGGACTTTCGGACCGTCGGGAACAAAGCGATGAGCACCGTGAGTGCCGACTTGCGGGAGACTATCCGTTCGAGTCAGAACAGACTCGCTTGGTACGCCGATTTCGCTGATGCAGAGGGTATCGCCCCACCGACGATGTATGCTTCGGCCACGGTCGAACATGATCCGGCTGAAACGGCTGAGCGAACCAGGGAACTTCTGGGTATCGAGAGAGGCAAACCACTCCCGGGAAGCGACAAAGTAGCCGAGCTCGCTGCGGCCATGGAGGAAGACGGGATCCTGGTGGCGAGAAACTCGATCGTCGGGAACACAACTTCGAGGAGGCTCAGCGTCGGCGAGTTCCGGGGCTTCACAATCGAAGACGGCGGCTACGTCTTGGTGTTTGTTAACACCGCAGACGCCAAAACTGCCCAGTTGTTCAGCTTGGCTCACGAACTGGGCCACGTTGTTCTTGGACGCACCGGTATCTCTGATCACTCTGAACATGCGGACGTCGAGCGTTGGTGCAACCGGTTCGCTGCGGCGGTGATTGCTCCGGCGGAGGCAGTGGAGCGATTTTTCACCGACGCAGACTTGCTGGATTCAGTTAACCGGCTTTCTCAGCGCTTCGGTCTGAGCCGGGAAGCGATGCTTTGGCGGTTAGTTGATCTGGGCTTCACCTCACGCGAAGAGGCTTCAGGCGTGATCGGATTGGTCAAAGCAAGCCCCTCTGAACCGCGCGAAAGTGGCGGTGCTCCCCCATTCCACGTACTGGTACGCTCGCGCGTCGGCGGCCGATTCTATGACACGGTTACCCACGCCTGGAGCCATGGGCAGATTACGGAAAGAGATGCGGCACGCTACCTCGGTGCCAGTAGCTATGCCTCGCTTTCCAAGCTGGCAGCGGTGCGACACGGGAAAGCGGTGTGACCCGTGTACCTCGTCGATACAAATTTCCTGGGCCAGATGGCGTCCGTGTATCCCCAGGATGTTTTTCCTTCGCTGTGGACGGAGCTGGAGACGAGCCTCTTCTCGCCTGAAGTCTATTTCCATGTGGAGGTCCACCAAGAAATGAGAAGGTGGGCCCACCCAACGCTGAATTGGTACCTGAACCATCTGCAGCCATCCCAGATTCTTCAACCGGATGAGGAAGAGGTTGACGCATATAAAGCGGTCACCAACTGGGCGGTGAATATACGAGTGCCCGAGTACAGCCAAGCTGCGACCGACGAATTCCTTGGCGTAGCAGACCCTTGGCTTGTGGCCTCTGCTTATCGTCATGGCGCAACGCTAGTTACGAACGAGGTTCCGGCTCCGCAAGGAACGAGAAAGGTGAAGATTCCCGATGCAGCGGCTGCTTTCAATGTGCCTTGCATCAACACTCTCGAGTTTCTTCGGGAACTCAAGGTCAGCGTGTAGTTGCAATGACGCACTGCTGAAGTTCCATCGTTTGTAGAAGCGAACTTTGACGATACAAAAACTGCTACCCTCGCTTACGTAACCGCGACCCCGACAGGCTTCTTTCCCGCTGGTCAGATAGGCCTCCACGTCGCACGATTTGTCGTGCACGGAGGCTGCCATGGCGGGTTTGCGCCTGAACGCTCGGGAGTTCATGCGGGTCGCAGACGACCCCGATTCGCTGGTGGAAACAATGCTGCAGCAGTACATGAGCGACTACCAGACCGCCGTCGGGGAGTCGGAGCAGCGCTCGTGGCGCAACAGCTTGCCGGCGCTCGCGGAGGATCTGGCTGCGGCTGGTCTGGACGCGGTCGATGTCCTGCTGGAATACGCGCTTCCACTCACGTCGCAGCGCGCCGACGTCGTCCTGGCCGGCACTCACCCGGAAACTGGGGACCCGTCCTTCGTCGTTGTGGAGCTGAAGCAGTGGACCGCGGCAGAACCCTTCGAGGACGATGACGCGCTCGTTTCCGTGACGGGCTTTCCAGAACCGGTGCTTCACCCGGCGCGTCAGGTGGACGGCTACCGGCGCTACCTCACCAACTACCTGGTCAATCTGCACGACCACGAGGACTGGATCGACGCGGTGGCATACCTGCACGGTGCGGAAAGCGACCAGGGGGTGGTCGGGATTCTCAGAGGTGGCGATGTGCCGGTGTTTACCGGAGGACGTCGAGAAGCATTGCGCTCCTACTTGAAGCAACGGCTGAGCGGCGGGGGCAGCGCGGAGGTGCTGCTGGGGTCGGCTGTGCGACCGTCGACGAAGCTCATGCAGGTCGCCGCGGACGAGGTGCGCGACCGCGAACAGTTCATCCTTCTGGGTGACCAGCAGCTGGCGGTGGACATGATTCGACACGAAGTACACCGGGCGGGGGCCACGAAGCGGGTCATTGTGGTGTCCGGCGGCCCGGGTAGCGGCAAGTCCGCAATCGCACTCTCTGCGCTGGGTGAGCTGGCCAGAGAAGGCAAAGCGGTGCTGCATGCGACCGGGTCGAGGTCGTTCACGCAGACCATGCGCAAGGTCGCGGGACACCGGAGCAGGGACACACAGAGCCTGTTCAAGTATTTCAACTCCTTCACCAAAGCGCTGCCGGACGAGATTGACGTGCTGATCGCGGACGAGGCGCACCGCATTCGTCAGACCTCGAACAACCGCTTCACCAGGGCCGCGGACCGCAGCGACCGCCTGCAGATTGACGAGCTCATCTCCGCCGCCCGCGTGCCCGTCTTCCTGCTCGACGACCACCAGGTCGTGCGCAAAGGCGAGCTCGGCTCCGTCCGCGAGATTGAAGCGTACGCCCGCGCACAAGGCCACGAGGTTGTGCGCATTGAACTGGACGAGCAGTTCCGATGCGGCGGGTCCGCGGCGTATGTGGAGTGGGTGGAGCAGGTACTCGGGCTTAACGACGGCGTTCCGTTAGAAGCCGCACTCCCAGACGACGACCCGTTCGTGGTTGAGGTCGTCGATTCGCCGTGGGAGCTCGAACGTCGCCTGCGTGAGCGGAACGACAATGGCTACACAGCCCGCATCTCCGCCGGCTACTGCTGGCAATGGTCTGACGCTCAACGGGGCGGGTTGGTCGACGACGTGGTGATCGGCGACTGGGCTCGGCCGTGGAACAACAAGGAGGACCGTCGCGTCGGCACCGCTCCCCGTCGGCGCTGTGGGCGACGCAAGAGGGCGGCTTCGACCAGGTTGGCTGCGTGTACACCGCCCAGGGCTTTGAGTTCGACTGGGCGGGCGTGATCATCGGACCGGACCTGGTGTGGAGAGACGGGCGCTTCGAAACCATCCGCTCCGCTAACAAGGACCGGCACTTCCGCAACTCAAAGACGGTGCCGGACGAGGATTTCGACCTTCTGGTGCGCCACGTGTACAAAGTTCTGCTAACACGCGGGATGATCGGTACCATTTTGTATTCTCCGGACGCGCAGACCCGCGAGGCCCTGCGCGCCCTGTTGAACTAGTTCCCTTTCGGGCCCAACGGACTTCCCGCCGGACATGTCCTCACCCCGCGTTACGCAGATGAGGCATGCCCCGTGGACGCTTTTCCCAAGCCGTTTATCCAACGAGTCCGGTACGACGACCAATTCGCAGTCAGCTTAGAGACGGCCTACGGTGAGCGCGCCGAAGACGAGCGCGCAGACTGGATCACTCACCAACTGAACTACCCCACCGTCTACGTGGTGCGCAGCCGCCGCGAGTTCGAGCATGGTTTCCGGTACAAGGTGTACGTCGGTGAAACCAATGACATCAAGAAGCGCACCCGCCAACACCTCTATCAGGACCCGAAGACGCGTGAAGACTGGCGCGAGTTCCTCGGCGCTTCCGACGTGGAGATGTACGTGATCGGACACCCGTACTTCAACAAGTCCCTCACTCTCGACGTCGAAAACCGGTTCTTGCACTACCTGGAATCGTGCAAGTCCGTGGAACGCCGCAACAACCGGCGCACCAATGAGCAGCGCGACTACTTCACCTTCGAGCACCTGGACCGGCTTTTCGACGAGGTGTGGCAGGAACTGCACCGAGTCGAGCCCGACCTGTTCGAGTCGAAGGAGGCGATCACCTCCTCGGCGATTTTCAAGGCGTCCCCGTTTCAGAAGTTGAACGAGGAGCAGCTCAACGCGCAGAACCAGATCTTCGAGGCGGTCAACAACGCGCTGGAGGGCGGTGTCGGCGACGACCCGCTGGATCATAAGCTGATTCTGGTTTCTGGCGAGGCCGGCTCCGGAAAAACTGTGCTGATCAGCAGCATCTTCAACGGCATCATGATGGGTGTGGAGGACGAGGACGAGCGCTTCCGTGCTCTGGCAGCCGGTCTCGATCTGGACGGCACGGGCATCGACGGGTATCTCGTCTCCGGGCACAAAAACGACGGCGGCCAGTTGGCGGTGTACAAGGAGATCATCAAGAAGGCGGGCATCCCCGACTCCCGCAAGCGTGGCGACCGCGAACGCGTGTACAGCCCCACGCAGTTCATCAACCGCTTCTCCCCCGACGATCCAGCGGACGTCGTACTCATCGACGAGGCCCACCTGTTGCTTACGCAGAAAGCTCTTGGATACTTCCACGACCAGCCACAGATTGAAGCGATCCTGGACCGAGCGAAGGTGGTCGTCGCGGTGTACGACCCGAAGCAAACCCTGGAGACGCCGCAGCATTGGGAGACCCCGGTGGAGGACTACTTTGCCGACCGCATGGCCCAATCACCGATCCGGCTGACCAACCAGATGCGTCTGAACGCAGACACGCAGACAATCGACTGGATCCGCGCCTTCGTGGACGACGGCGTGATCCTGCCGGTCCACACAGACTCAAAGGGGTATGACCTGCGAATTTTCGATAACCCGCGTGCTTTGGATGAAGCGATCCGGGAGAAAGACTCCGCGGTTGAGAACAACCTTTCCCGCCTTATTGCCACCTACGACTGGCCGTACAGCGCGGCGAAGAAGAACGAGGCGGACGCCGACGGCTGGTGGTACGTCAACGTGGACCACAAGACCGGCAACCTGCGTCGCCCGTGGAACCTGCAACTGCGTGAAGAACGCAAGGAACGGCGTATCGCCTACCGCAAGGCGTGGTCCGAAACCCCGTCCACGATCGGCGAGATCGGCTCCACCTACACAATCCAGGGCTTCGACCTGAACTATGCGGGAGTGATCCTCGGGCCTTCGGTGAAGTACCGGGACGGGCGCGTCGTGTTCGACCCTTCAGAGTCCGCCCACAAGAAGGCGGTGCAAAACCGCGTGCTCGCGGACGGTTCACGTGAATCCTTCGGTGAGACTCTGCTGCAGAACGAGCTCAACGTGCTGATGACCCGCGGCACCAAAGGCATGTTCATCTACGCGGTGGACGAGCAACTGCGGGAGGCGTTGTTGGAAGCACAGGCGGAGTAGGCGGATAGATAATCACCGAGATTTGTATCGCTTGCGCTGGCGACGAGCACTGCTCCAGCCGGTTCGGCGCGCGTGGGCGCTTGGGGTGTCAGGGCGCATCATTAGGGTGAGGCCATCGAAGTCGGTGGGAACCCAGTCGTATCTGTGTGTGCGGAACTCCATCCCCTGTTCGTTGTTGCTGGAATAAACCAACAATGCGCGGCCATCTTTGACCAGTTCGGTCGTTCGTTGCCAGAGCAGCTCGCGGATTCTCGCGGACGGCTTGCCGACAAAAGTGCCGGGAGCGATTTCCATCAGCCACTTTGTGAGGTCTCCACGCAATCCAGCTGGGCATGCGGTGACGACGAGAACCATCATGGTGCGATCTCGTGTTCTGACCAGTTCACACCGGCTGCGATGACTTCGAGTTCGCTCCACAGATACAGCTCGGCATCCGAGAAGGTGTCGTCGTCAGTTACGTCCATGACGTACTTGAGGTCTTTGACCATCCTCGGCATAAGCCGTTTGTCCACCACCGCGTCGCGCACGAGCCGTCGCACGGTGACGCCGGGTTTCATCGGATCGGAGACGACAGCATCAAAGGCCGCGGGGATTGCGATTTCCGCTTTGTAGAGATCTGCGATGTCGTACACAAACGCACGGTCGGTTCCGTTGTGTACAACCCCAAGCGCAGGCACAAAACCAAGGCCAACGATTACCGCATGCGCAATGCCGTACAGAGCCGAGCTCGCGGAGGTCAACGCTTGGTTGATGGGATCTGAAGAGTCGTAATCGTTTGGGTCGTACGCTCGCCGGTTCCACCTGATGCCAACGCGTTCGGCTTCACGGGCGTAGATCTTCTTCATCCGTGCACCTTCGCGTCCACGGAGCTTTGCCATAGAAAGCCCAGTGAGGTCCTCGCCAGGGAAACGCAGGCTGTACATGCGCTTGGCACACGTGAGTCGCTTCCTTTGGTTCGTGACAATCTCAGCCTGGAGTTCTGCCATTCGCGACGACTTCGCTGGCGGTCTTCCACTCGCGTAGTAGCGCACACCCCGCTCCCCTACCCACACGGTAGAAACGCCGGCATCGCCAAGCAGCGCCATCGCCGCGTAGGTAATCCTGGTTCCGGGACCGAGGAGCAGAACCGCCAGTTGTGTCGCGGCGACATGGGCAACTCCTCGTTGGTCTGTGATCGTGAGCGCGTTGCCGTCACGGTTCACGACGGCACGCTCGACGTACAGAAACGAGATCCGGCTGCCCATCTGAGACAATGCCTGTCTCGTGATGGGCACTTCCTGCGGGGTGCGAGACACTATTTCACCGGGGCGAGGGTGAGCAGGCCACAACCGTAGGCACGCCCGCGGCCGATTCCTTGCGTCAGGGTGATTCGCAGCTGCTCGGGGTCGGTTACCTCCAACGTGCCCGCGAATCGTGCCTTGGAAATACGAACCGGTGGAACATTGCGCGACTTTTTGTCGCGCCGAAACACGTCGGTCCACCGTTCAAGCACCTGTGGTTGCTCAGCGACGTTCCACCGAGCTCGTTCCTCGTCGGTGACGTTGTCGTCGATACGCGGTGCTAGAGAGAAACCAGCACGCTCGGACTGCTTGTACAACCAGTTGAGCTGGTTGTGCGCAGACACATGAGGCTTCACCTTGCCACGCGTTCCTTCGCGAGGTTCGGAATATGTGGGGTTGGCGACGAGCTCGAAACGCCAACGTTGGCCCC
>ERZ1673749.1163-NODE-1163-length-20115-cov-4.185543_pt1 | contig 20115 bp, 15 predicted proteins | sample MGYA00580204_ERZ1673749 | MGnify/ENA primary metagenome ERZ1673749 (study PRJEB41218, sample SAMN15661745) | gut metagenome | host: Homo sapiens | place: Canada: London | collected 2015-08-20/2019-03-30 | study: EMG produced TPA metagenomics assembly of...
CTGCAGAGTTTGAGCGCAGTGGCAACAAGAACCGACTGAATGAGAAGAACCAGAATAAGATTCTGGATGCCTTCACTGCCCGCGAGGATGTGGAGTATTTCACCAAGCTGGTGCCCGCTGAGGAGATTGCCGATAACGACTACAACATCGCAGTTTCCTCCTACGTCGAGCCTGAGGACACCCGCGAGGTCATTGACATCGTGGAGCTGAATAAGCAGATTGTTGGCATCGTGGAGCGCCAGCGCCAGCTGCGCGAGGCAATCGATGAGATTGTGGCAGATCTAGAGGGAACCCGCACCGATGCCTAACACGAACGGCGACATGAACATGGCGTCTGCGGGCGAGCTGGTGATGTTCCGCACGGACGACGGCGCTACTCGCATTGAGGTACGGCTTGTCGACGAAACCGTGTGGCTCACTCAGGCCCAGATGGTAGAGCTGTTTCAGTCATCGAAGGCGAACGTCTCCGAACATATTAGGAATGTGTTTGCGGAAGGCGAGCTTCCCAGGTCAGAGGCAACTGTTCGGAAATTCCGAACAGTTCAACTCGAAGGATCAAGGGAGGTTTCGCGCGAGCGGGAACACTACAACCTCGACGTGATTATCTCCGTGGGCTACCGAGTGAGGTCCCTGCGGGGTACTCAGTTCCGGCAGTGGGCACTAGGTGTCTTGCGCGAATACCTGATTAAGGGCTTCGCCATGGATGATGAGCGCCTTAAAGAGGGCGGAGGTGGAACGTATTGGCGTGAATTGCTGGAGCGCATCCGCGACATTCGCTCTAGCGAAAAGGTCATTCATCGCCAGGTTCTAGATTTGTACGCCACCAGCGTGGATTACGATCCGCGGGCTGCTGTGAGTAAACAGTTCTTTGCGACGGTACAGAATAAGCTTCATTTCGGTGCTCATGGCCACACGGCAGCCGAGGTGGTTTACGAGCGTTCGGATGCCACAAAGCCAAACATGGGATTGACGAATTGGAAGGGCGAGCGCATCACCAAGGCTGAGGTGGAAATTGCCAAAAACTACCTTGCCGAGGACGAGCTAAAACGCCTGAATACTTTGGTTTCTGCCTATTTCGATGCGGCAGAATTCCGTGCGCAGATGCACCAGCCGACGTATATGGCGGACTGGTTGGATCACCTCACCACAATGATTGCGGCCATGGGTGGCAAGTCCCTGGAGGGAGCAGGAACAATTTCCCACCGCCAAGCAGTACAGAAGGCCCATGAGGAATACGAGAAGTACAAAACTGTGATGGATACCCAGCCCAGTAGTGTGGAACGGGATTATCTCAAACAAATCACTGCAGTTCAGAAGCAGATTCAGCAAACACCGAAGGAGCAGAAGTGAACCAGATCGAAAAGCTCATCGAGGAACTTTGCCCGAATGGTGTGCCTTTTGTCGAACTAGGACAGTTAATAGTTAAGAACCTTGGCGGTGGAACTCCATCTCGAGCAGTCTCGTCATATTGGGGAGGGGCCATCCCCTGGGCTTCGGTTGGAGACATCACTGCAACAAAAAATACGCTAACCACCACGCGTCAGCGAATAACGGAATTAGGGCTTAACAATAGCTCGACTAAAATAATTAAATCCGGCTCGATTGTAATTGCAACTAAAATAGCGCCAGGAGAAATGCGTGTGCTCGAAAAAGATATTGCAATTAACCAAGATATTCGCGGTATAACATTAACTGAAGACATTAACCCATACTTCCTTGTTCACTTTTCGAAAACTCTTAAAATATCAGGAAATGGAACAATCGTAAAAGGCATTACAAACTCTTACGTGAAAAAGATCCCAGTCCCTCTACCGCCCTTGCCAGTACAAAATGAAATCGTAAAAGTCCTCGACACCTTCCAATCGCTGGAAGCGGAGCTGGAAGCGGAGCTGGAAGCGGAGCTGGAAGCGGAGCTGGAAGCGAGGAAAAAGCAGTATGAGTTTTATCGTGATCAACTACTGACGTTTACCGAGAGAGAGAGAGAGTCCGGTGGGCAACATTGAGCGAAGTGGCACAACGCATTTCCTCTGGTGGTACGCCTCGGTCCGGAACAAAAGAGTTTTACAACGGCTCAATCCCATGGTTACGTACCCAAGACATCGACTACAGGGACGTCTATAACACCTCAGCATCAATTACTGAAGCAGGACTCAATTCATCTTCTGCGAAATGGGTTCCAGAAAACTCCGTAATTGTGGCGATGTACGGTGCAACAGCAGCGAAAGCTGCGGTTAACAAGATTCCACTGACCACCAATCAAGCCTGTTGCAACATCACTGTGGATAGTGATATCGCACACTATCGATACGTTTATCACTGGATTGCTAAACAATACTTTATTTTGAAAAACCTAGGTGAAGGTTCCCAAAATAACCTGAACGCGAGAAAGATTAAGAATTTCCCAATCCCCATCCCTCCCCTCGAAGAACAGCAGCGCATCGTAAACATCCTCGACAAGTTCGATGCACTCGTGAACAACCTCACCTCCGGCCTGCCTGCCGAGATTGAAGCTCGCCGGAAGCAATACGAGCACTACCGGGACCAACTACTGACTTTTAAGGAATTGGCAACATGAATCAGGACAGCGTCGGCAAGCGACGAGTAACCAAGTACGACCCGATTGCTGTCGGTGAGCAAAGCACCGTCGTAGCGGAGTACAAGGCCGAGGAGCGCACCTCGGAGGACTACCAAACCGAGGCACAACTGGAGCAGGAACTCATCAACATCCTCCAGTCGCAGGCCTACGACTACCTGCCCATCCACAGCGAAGCAGACCTCGTTGCCAACCTGCGCCGTCAACTCGAAACTCTCAACCACGTCACCTTCAGCGACGCGGAATGGGAACGGTTCTATCGCACCTGCGTCACCAGCGCTAACGACGGAATCAAGGAAAAGACCCGTCGCATCCACGAAGACCACATTCAGGTTCTTACGCGTGACGACGGCACGAGCAAAAACATCCGACTGCTGGATAAAGCAAATGTCCATAACAACCGGCTGCAGGTCATTAACCAATACGAGGTGGAAAAGGGCGAAGGCGGTGCGAAACACTCCAATCGTTACGACGTCACCATTCTCGTCAATGGCCTTCCCATGGTGCACATCGAGCTCAAGCGCCGTGGCGTAGATCTGCGTGAAGCCTTTAACCAGATCAGGCGCTACCAGCGCGACTCTTTCTGGTCTGGTGACGGTTTGTTCGATTATGTGCAGCTGTTTGTCATCAGTAACGGCACGCTGACAAAGTACTACTCCAACACCACCCGTGAACTACACATCAAGGAAACGGGAGGAAAAGGCCGCCCGGCGCGCGGAGCCAAGAGCTTTGAATTCACATCATGGTGGGCTGACGCAAACAACCAACCCATCCGGGATCTTGTTGGCTTCACTAAGACATTCCTGTCCAAGCACTCGCTTCTCAATATTCTGACCAAGTACTGCGTATTCACCGCTGCGGAAGAACTACTGGTGATGCGTCCGTACCAAATCGTCGCAGCTGAGAAGATTCTGCAGCGAATAGAGATTTCCAATAACTATCGTGAACGCCTTGGCACCACGGAGGCTGGCGGCTACATCTGGCACACAACCGGTTCGGGGAAAACCCTCACCTCATTCAAGGCAGCGCAACTGGCTAGCAAACTTTCGCATGTAGATAAGGTCCTCTTTGTCGTCGACCGCAAGGACCTCGACTACCAGACCATGCGTGAATACGACCGCTTCCAAAAGGGCGCTGCGAACTCCAACACCTCGACCGCCGTGCTGAAGAAGCAGCTGGAAGACGATGATGCGACCATCATCATCACCACAATTCAGAAGCTGTCGAACTTCATCGCAGGCAACAAACACCACGATGTCTACGGCAAGCACGTGGTCATCATCTTCGACGAATGCCACCGCTCCCAATTCGGTGACATGCACACTGCCATCACGAAGGCGTTCAAGAAATACAACCTCTTCGGTTTCACCGGAACGCCCATCTTCGCCGACAACTCCACCAGCGGCACCAAAGCCAACCTCAAAACCACCGAGCAGGCATTCGGCAAACGACTCCACGCCTACACCATCGTTGACGCCATCACTGATAAGAATGTCCTGCCTTTCCGGATTGACTACGTCAACACCATCTCGGTTGGCAACGTTAAGGACAAGGAAGTCACAGGCATCGACACCGAAGGCGCACTCCTGGCGGAGCCACGCTTGAAAAACGTCGTTGCCTACACGCTCGAGCACTTCGCCCAGAAGACGAAGCGGGAATCCTTCTACGAACACCGTGTTGTCGAAAACGTATCCGCCTCAGCAAAGGCCCGACACCGCGGTCGAATCAAGGAGATCAAGAAAGAGCAACGAGTTCGGGGCTTCAACGCTATCTTCGCCACCGCTTCTGTCGATGCTGCCTACACCTACTACAACCTCTTCAAAGAAGCGCAAGCGTCACTGCCAGAAGCAGAGCGCCTGAAGATCGCCATGATTTACTCATTCGCGCCAAATGAGGCCGAAAAGGATGAGTCACCGACGATTCCGTCGTCAAGCGAAACGAAGAGCGATGCGGCAGCTACTGCCGTGGCCGACGAGACAGGCCTGCTCCGTGAAGAAGGCATGGAGCCCGAGCAGCTGCCCAAGGTTGCGCGCGACCATCTGGAAGCGGCGATTGCCGACTACAACGGGTATTTCAAGACCAACTACGACACCTCCGCCGAGAAATTCCAGAACTACTACAAAGACCTCTCCCTACGAATGAAGAACAGGGAAGTCGATATGACCATCGTGGTCAACATGTTCCTCACCGGATTCGACGCCACTACCTTGAACACGCTGTTCGTGGACAAGAACCTGAAATACCACGGGTTGATTCAGGCATTCTCGCGTACCAACCGAATCCTCAATTCCGTCAAGACGTACGGCAACATTGTCTGCTTCCGAGACCTCGAAGACGCCACAAATCAGGCGCTGCGGCTCTTCGGCGATACCAAGGCGCAAAGCGTGGTACTGCTTAAGCCCTACGCTGAGTACTTTGCCGAATATGCCAAGCTAGTGAAGCGACTGCTCCAGGAATACCCGCTGGATAAGGTCATTGTTGGCGAGAAGGCGAAGAAGGAGTTCATCAAGCTCTTCGGCGCGATTCTGCGTGTCCAAAACATTCTGACTTCCTTCGACCAATTCGCTGATGACGCGCTGTTGACGCCTCGCCAGGAGCAGGACTACCGCAGTATCTACCTCGACCTGTTCGCGGAATTCCGTACTGAAAGCGACGGGGACCGGGAGTCCATCAATGACGATGTCGTCTTCGAGATGGAGCTAATCAAGCAGGTCGAAATCAACGTCGACTACATTCTCATGCTCGTCGAGCAATACCGTGAAACCCACGGCAGCGACGAGAGAGAAGAAATTCGCGCCCAGATTTCTCGTGCTGCAAACTCCAGCCCATCGCTGCGGAACAAGCGCGACCTGATTGAAGAGTTCGTCAATACCGTGAGCCTGACACAGCCCGTTGACGAGCAGTGGGAGGAATTTATCAGGACCAAGCGCACGGAAGAACTCAATGCGATTATCACCGAAGAGAAGCTGCGGATGCCCACTGCGCAATCTTTCATTGAAGAGGCGCTAACCACCGGCATTGTCAGCACGCTTGGCACCGGAATTGTTCGAGTTCTTCCGCCAATGTCGCGGTTTACTCCAGGTAATGAGCGTGAAAAGGTCAAGATGCGGGTGCTTCAGCGCATCCAGGCCTTTGTCGAGCGCTATCGGAACTTGGGGTTCACGGAGGATGATGGAGAGGCGGCTTGATGGTTGCGGGCAGGCGTTTGCAGGGGCCTGTAAGGGGCGGGCATCGGCGGTGAGCCTGGAGTGGCTGGCATCGGTGAAGTCTTGTAATCAGACTTAGTTACTTCGCGGCGACCTCTTCCGCGATTCGCGGCAGCTCTTCCGCGCCACCCCGAAGCGTCGATACCTTTAGGGTAGGCTACCTTTGCTTAGTGTTGATTGGATTTTTATACTAGCCCCATCTATCAATCGTGTTCCGATGCCATACATAAACACGCAAGGAACACACAACAAAGGACCTACATGAACAAAACCTTCAGGACCCTGGCAATCGCGGTGGCCAGTGGAGCCATCGCATTCACCATGGCAGCCTGCGGAAGCAGCGACACGAGCGGTGAAAACAACGCCAGTAGTGTCAGCGCCTCGGACGCCAACACACAGTTCCCTGTGACCATCAAGCACGCGTTCGGCGAGACCGCTATCAAAGAGGCACCGCAGCGAATCGCGACTGTCGGCTGGGCGAACCATGAAGTCCCGCTTGCTCTGGGACAAGTGCCCGTTGGCATGAGCAAGGCCACCTACGGTGACGATGACGGCGATGGCATCCTCCCGTGGGTTGAAGACAAGCTGAAGGAACTCGGCGCAGACTCCGGAGACAAGAAGCCGGTGCTTTTCGATGAAACCGACGGCATCCCGTTTGAAAAAGTCGCAGACACAAAGCCTGACATTATTCTTGCTACTTACTCCGGAATTTCGCAGGAGGGCTACGACACACTCTCCAAGATTGCGCCCGTCGTTGCCTACCCAGACATGGCATGGGGCACATCATTGGAAGACATGATTCTGATTAGTTCCAAGGCGATCGGCAAGGCCGATGAGGGCAAGAGGCTGTCCGAGAACTTGGACACAACTATTGCCGACGCTCTTGAGAAATACCCGAACCTCAAGGGCAAGAAGGCACTCTTTACCTCCTTCGGCGGCAGCTCCGACCCGTCCAAGCTTGGTTTCTTCTCCACCGAAGATCCACGTATGGGATTCCTCGTGAACCACGGTCTTGCGGCACCGAAGATCGTCGAGGAACAGTCCAGGACTGCCGATAAGTTCTGGGTTGAAGTCTCCACTGAGAACCCGGAGCAATTCGATGACGTCGATGTCATCATCTCCTACTCCTCGGGCGATAAAGCCGAGGATGACAAGAACGTCAAGGATATGCAGGCGGATCCACTGCTTTCCAAGATTCCGGCGGTGAAGAACGGCAACATTGCCTTCCTTGAAGATGGCCCGCTAGGAGCCGCCTCGAACCCCTCTCCGCTCTCCATCCCATGGGGCATCGACCGTTACTTCGCAGCGCTTAACGAAGGATTGAAGAAGTAATAGTGCCAACCTCAATCCAGGCTGCTTCAGCAAGGTCCACTCCCCCGCCTTCGACTACCACCAAGTCAGCTGTATTTGTTCTCTTGCTGATACTTGGACTGGTATCGGTGGTCCTGTCGGTGATGTTCGGCATACGCAGTATTACGTTCACCGAGGCGCTTTCCGCCTTAGGCGGAGCCACCGACACCGCGGGAGAAGCTGCAGCGTGGACACGCATTCCGCGTACCGTGCTGGCACTGTGCGCGGGTGCAGCGCTCGCCACCTCGGGCGTAGCCTTTCAAGCTGTTACTCGAAACCCGCTCGCAGACCCCGGAGTATTCGGGGTTCTTGCTGGCGCTTCTCTATCAGTTGTTATCGGTATTACCTTTTTCAACATCAGTCGCACACTGCCGACAATGCTGATTGCGTCAATGGGCGCCTTCGCAGCTGCAGTGTTTGTCTACTGCGTGGGCTCGATCGGCCACGGCGGAGCCACTCCACTCAAGCTAGCTCTTGCTGGAGCTGCCACGGCCGCCGCCCTATCCAGCTTGACCAGCGCCATCTTGTTGCCGCGCGCCGATGTCATGGACGAGTTCCGCAACTGGCAAATCGGCTCCGTCAGCGGTGCGCAGTGGGAATCACTGACGGTCGCCTTCCCGTTACTTGGTCTCGGGTTCATCATCGTCTCTTTAACCAGCAGCGGCCTCAACGCACTCTCTCTTGGCGATGATGTTGCCACCAGCCTCGGCATCAACTTAACCCGCACACGAGTCCTGGCAACACTCGGCGCGGTGTTGCTCTGCGGGACCACCACTGCCGTCACTGGTCCGATTGCCTTCGTCGGTCTCATCGTCCCCCACGTTCTCCGGATGATTCTCGGAACCGACCACCGCGTTCTCATCCCAGCAAGCGCTCTGGCAGGAGCAGTATTGCTCACGCTTGCTGACACCGTCGGACGCCTCATCGGTGACCAATCCGAGATTGCCGTCGGCATCATCATGCCTTTCCTCGGAGCCCCACTGTTTATTTGGATCGTGCGACAGACAAGGATGCGGGAACTATGACAAACCTCGCCCCCGAAACGCGCCCGCAGAATAGGGTCAGCGAACTAGCGACCGCTATCCAAGAACAACGCGGTCACGCCCGAATTCGTTTTACGCTCACATTATTGGTTCTGGCAGCGATCACGGCCGTACTGTGGCTACTGAGTCTCATGCTCGGAGACTCCTTCTATTCCCTTGCCGATGTCATCAGCGTCATTCGCGGTGACACCGTCCCCGGGGCATCTTTCACAGTGAGAGAGCTACGCCTACCACGCGCCACGATTGCAATTGTCGCCGGCTTTGCGTTTGGCGTATCGGGAATAATCTTCCAAACGATGCTGCGAAACCAGTTAGCCTCACCGGACATTATCGGTATTTCCGCTGGTGCAGCCGCTGCCGGTTCGACCATGATTGTGCTGTTTCAGGCCTCTCAGACTGCCGTGTCAACGGTGGCGCTGATGGCGTCGTTAAGCGTGGCAGCCCTGACCTATCTATTGGCGTTGAAGTCGGGGTTTACTGGCACCCGCCTGATTCTGACGGGAATTGGCATTGCTGCGATGCTGCAGGCGTGGACCACCTACGTGTTGTCGAAGGCTTCCGCGTGGGATCTGCCGACGGCCACACGTTGGTTGACTGGATCGCTGAATAACATCTCGTGGGAGCGCGGATTACCGCTGGTTACTACCGTTCTTGTTGTGACGCCGCTGCTATTGATTGGCGCGCACAGGCTATCAATCTTGGAGCTTGGCGACGACATCGCCACCTCACTCGGACTGCGCGTGAACCTGCTTCGCGGAGCTCTTATTGTCGGCGCCGTCATGCTCATCGCAGTGGCAACATCCGCAACCGGACCAATCTCATTTGTCGCATTCATGGCAGGTCCGATAGCGACGCGAATCTTTAGGCCCGGCGCGAACCTCATAGTGCCATCTGGATTGGTTGGAGCCTTCTTGGTGCTTGCCGCAGATTTAGCCGGCCAATACCTCTTCGGTACGCGTTACCCCGTCGGCGTTATTACCGGCGCGCTCGGAGCGCCCTTTTTGATTTACCTGCTCGTCCGAACATCTCGATAGCTGCGCTTTGTTCATCAAACCAAGGAGTCACTCACCGTGTCCGCACAACTGAATGCTCAGTCCCTTACTTCTGGATATGGGGAAAATCCCATTGTGAAAGACCTGACTTTGTCATTCGAAGCAGGCAAGATTACGTCAATTGTCGGACCAAATGGCTGTGGCAAGTCCACCTTTCTGCGTACGCTAGCTCGATTGATTCGACCATCAGCTGGATCCGTCGAGCTGGACGGCAAGGAGCTGGGTTCCTATTCTTCCCGCGAATTGGCAAAACGGCTCGGGCTGCTTCCGCAGAGCCCCATTGCTCCGGATGGCATCACTGTTGCAGATTTGGTCGGTCGTGGGCGCACTCCTTACCAGGGAATTCTGGGGCGCTGGAGTTCGGCAGATTACGACATCGTCGCCGAAGCTATGGAAGCTACCCGAGTTGCAGACCTCGCGGGGCGGTGCGTCGAAGAGCTCTCCGGTGGCCAGCGTCAGCGTGTGTGGATTGCGATGGCACTCGCACAGCAAACCGATGTGCTGCTTCTCGACGAACCTACAACCTACCTTGATCTAAAACATCAATTAGAGGTCCTGGATTTACTAACTGATCTCAATCATCGCCGTGGCACCACCATCATCATGGTGCTGCACGACCTCAACCTGGCTGCCCGGTATTCGGATGTTCTCGTCGCTATGCGCGACGGCCGACTGCATTCCGCAGGAGCGCCTGTCGACGTGCTCACACAAGAGCTGACCCGGGAGACGTTCGACCTCGAATCACTGATTATTACCGATCCAGTCTCAGGGCTGCCCACGGTGATGCCCATTGGGCGCCACCACTCAAAACTAGCTCAGTAGATGTAAGCAACTCATCAGAATTAAGGATTCCTATGGGATACCAGCCACACCGCGTCCGCGTTGCCCACACGCGACAGATTTCCCCGCACTTTCAGCGCATAACACTTCACGGCGTGGAGAATGTCGGTCCGAAGGACACGATTAGGGACGTCCGTATCAAGGTCATTATCCCAGCAGCTGGTCAGCTTCCAGAGCTGCCGGAGGAGAATTGGTTCGCTACCTGGCAAACCCTTGACCCCGAGACTCGGGGCTATGTCCGCACGTATTCCATCCGCGCTTTTCGACGCAACTTGCCAGACGACGCTCCCGATGAACTCGACATCGATTTCGTGTTGCACCCCGATGCCACTGGACCAGCCTCTGCGTGGGCTGCAAAGGCACAGGTCGGCGATGAGCTGCTCATCATCGCACCGACACGAGACGATGAATCCGGCACTGGCATCGAATTCGCCCCTGGAGCTAGTAGTCGCATCGTGATGCTTGGAGATGAAACTGCTTTACCTGCAATTGCGAAGACCCTGGAGGAATGGCCAGCGGAAGTGCAGGGAGAGGTGTTTATTGAGGTTCCATGTACAACCGATGCCCAGGAGCTAGAGGTGCCATCTGGAGTCTCGGTGAAGTGGCTAGCGCGAGCGGAAGATGAGCACGACACTTCGGGCGAGCTGTTGTACTCCAATCTGGTGAAGCTTGTCAGCAATGCGCTAAGCCCGGTCTCACGAGAATCACTGTCAAACGTTCTCGAGGGGAATACGTCGGCGACCACTGCGTCGACAGGCGGGGATGACCCCAACTTTCTGGTGTGGGAGACTCCAAGCTATTCCCAGTCGGGTGAAGATATTTCCAATTCCAGCGGCGAGGACACGGCCAACGCCGAATCTCCGAATCCGACACTAACCGGGACCTACTTTTGGATTGCGGGCGAGTCTTCAGCGGTGATTCGGATGCGGAGGCTGCTGGTGAAGGAATGCCACGTTCCGAGGAAGCAGGTGTCGTTCATGGGATATTGGAAGCGGGGTCAGGCAGCGAAGGGATAGCAAGAAATGCAGTGCTAGCAATCGCTGCAGGCCGGATCGTCACTACGCAGGCTCGACTGGAGTCCACGCGCCGAGCTCGTGACCTGCGGGCGTCGTGAAGTAGAAGCGACGACCGCCTGGGAAGTCGTACGGTTCCTTCGTAATCGTGCCACCCGACGCCTTGACCTGCTCGTATGTGGCATCCAGATCCGACACCCGGATGAGTGGCATGATTGCGCGCGTTGGATCCTCGGCGTTAACGCCACTGGCGGTGCCGGAATCTCCAGTGTCGGCGTAGTCGTCGCCGTACATGGCGTAGGTCCAGCCGAAAACGGATGAGAAGAAGTCGCGGACTGTGTTCAGTTCTTCAACGGAAGAAGCGGGGAACTCGATGTAGTCGATGTGGGAGTCGCTCATGAGCCAAGTCTAGGAGAATTGGAGGAGCCACACTCGCCACCTAAAAATACTTATGTAATTACCCCCGGTTTCTCCCATAACCGCAGGTGGGAGACTACGGCGAGTCAACTTTCTCCCCAGCACCCCTCAAATCACCCCCGGCAATCCGCCATTCGTTATAGAGTGACGCACGACACTTTACGACGAATCTGTGAGGTAAAAACACATGACTTCCGCCACCATTCAGCCGGGCGGCGAAGCCTTCATCTACGAAGCAATTCGCACCCCGCGCGGCAAGGGCAAGAAGGACGGCTCCCTCCACGAGGTACGCCCGGTATCACTTCTCGTCGGCCTCATCGACGAAATTCGCAACCGTTTCCCTGACCTGGACGAAGAGCGCATCAGCGACCTCATCGTGGGCTGCGTCAGCCCGGTTGGCGACCAGGGCGCGGACATTGCCCGCACCGCAGCACTCACCGCAGGTCTGCCGTACCGCACCGGCGGTGTCCAGATCAACCGCTTCTGCGCTTCCGGCCTCTCCGCCATCAATTTGGCTGCTCAGAAGGTCCGCTCCGGCATGGACGAGCTCGTCCTCGCCGGCGGCGTCGAGTCCATGTCCCGCGTGCCAATGATGTCCGACGGCGGCGCAATGGCGATGGATGCACAGGTCTCGTTCGCGACCGACTTCGTCCCGCAGGGAATCTCCGCTGACTTGATTGCATCGCTCGACGGCTTTGACCGTGAGTCCCTCGACGAGATGGCCGCACTCTCCCACGCCCGTGCCGCAAAGGCTTGGTCTGAGGGCCGCTTCGACCGCTCCGTCGTCCCAGTCAAGGACGCGAACGGCCTGACCATCCTCGACCGCGATGAGACCATCCGCGAAGGCGTTTCCGCAGAGTCCCTCTCCGGCCTGCGTGCTGCCTTCACCATGATGGGCGAGCAGGGCGGCTTCGACGCTGTTGCTCTGAAGAAGTACCCACAGCTCGAGTCCATCAACCACGTCCACCACGCAGGTAACTCCTCCGGCATCGTCGATGGCGCTGCACTGACCCTGGTTGGTTCTGAGAAGGCCGGCGCAGACATGGGTCTGACGCCACGCGCACGCGTTGTCGCCACCGCCGTTAATGGTGTCGAGCCGACCATCATGCTCACCGGTATCGAGCCGGCTGTTCGCGAGGCTCTGGCCAAGGCCAACCTGACCGTCGACGATATCGACGTCTGGGAAATCAACGAGGCGTTTGCCGCCGTCGTCAAGCACGCTCAGCAGAACCTGGGCATCGACTACGACAAGCTCAACATCAACGGTGGTGCGATGGCCATGGGTCACCCGCTGGGTGCAACCGGTGCCATGATCACCGGCGCCGCAATCGATGAGCTGCACCGCACCGGTGGCCGCTACGCCCTCATCTCGCTCTGCGTGGCTGGCGGCATGGGTGTTGCAACCATCATCGAGCGCGTCTAAAGCAAACCGGAACGAAACTCACAGCGACAATTACCGCGGTCACACCGCGATAACCACAAAGGACTGACTGATTTATGAGCACAGATAACATGTTCCGGTGGGATCAGGACGACGCCGGAATCGTCACCCTCACCATGGATGACCCGAATGCGCCGGTCAACACCATGAACAAGACCTTCCAGGACGACATCCGCGCCACCGTGGAGCGCCTGGAAAACGAAATTGGCGACGGCTCTGAGACCTCCATCAAGGGCATCATCATCACCTCCGCGAAGAAGACCTTCTTCGCAGGTGGTGACATCAAGCAGATGTCCAAGGCCACCGAGGACGATGCAGCTGACATGTTCGGCATGGTCGAGGACATGAAGGCCTCCCTGCGTCGCCTGGAGAAGCTCCCGGTGCCAATTGTTGCTGCCATCAACGGCGCAGCACTGGGCGGCGGCCTCGAGGTCGCGCTGGGTGCTAACCACCGCGTTGCTGCCGATGCCCGCGGTTCCAAGATTGGCCTGCCAGAGGTCACCCTCGGCCTGCTGCCGGGCGGCGGCGGTGTTTCCCGCGTCGTTCGCATGCTGGGCATTCAGGACGCACTGATGAAGGTCATTCTGACCGGCGCGCAGATGAACCCGGCCAAGGCTCTCGCAGCTGGCCTCGTTGACGAGGTTGTTGCTCCGGAGCAGCTCATCGACACCGCTCGCGCATGGCTGACCAGCGAGAATGCTACGGCAACCCAGCCGTGGGACGAGAAGGGCTTCAAGATCCCGGGTGGCGACCCGAAGACTCCTAAGTTCGCAATGAACCTGCCGTCCTTCCCGGCAAACCTGACCAAGCAGCTCAAGGGCTCCCCGATGAAGGCTCCGCGCCTTGCTATGCAGGCTGCCATCGAGGGTTCTCAGGTCGACATCGACACCGCACTGCGTATCGAGTCCCGCTACTTCACCGAACTGGTCACCGGTACCCAGTCGAAGAACATGATGCAGGCGTTCTTCTTCGACCTCAACCACGCTCAGGGCGGCGGCTCCCGTCCGCTGCAGGCTGACGGCACCCCGTACCCGAAGCGCGAGTTCAAGAAGGTGGCCGTTGTTGGCGCCGGCATGATGGGCGCAGGTATCGCCTACGTGTGTGCAAAGGCTGGCATGGAAGTTGTCCTGAAGGACATTTCCCTGGAGAACGCCGAGCGCGGCAAGTCCTACTCCGAGGGCCTGGAGGCGAAGGCTCTCAAGCGCGGTCGCACCACTGAGGAGAAGTCCGCAGCACTGCTGAACCGCATCAAGCCGACCGAGTCCTACGACGACCTGGCCGACGTCGACCTGGTCATTGAGGCCGTCTTCGAGAACACCGACCTCAAGCACAAGGTTCACGCCGAGATCGAGGCCGCAGTTCCGGAGACCTGCATCCTGGGCTCCAACACCTCCACCCTGCCGATTACCGAGCTGGCTTCCCACGTCAAGCGTGAGAAGGACTTCATCGGCCTGCACTTCTTCTCCCCGGTGGACAAGATGCAGCTGATCGAAATTATCTCCGGCGATAACACCGACCCGGCAATCCTGGCTGCTTCGCTGGACTTCGCTGTTGCGATCCGCAAGATTCCGATCGTCGTCACCGACTCCCGCGGTTTCTATACCTCCCGCGTCATCGGCACCGTTATCAACGAGGCTCTGCGCATGGTTGCCGAGGGCTACGACCCGGCCATCATCGAGGCCGCTGGCCGCCAGGCCGGTTACCCGGCACCGCAGCTCCAGCTTGCCGACGAGCTGAACCTCAAGCTCATGGAGAAGATCGCTGGCGAGACCCGCGCTGCCGCCGAAGCTGCCGGTCAGACCTTGGACGAGGGCGGCGTGCCGGCCCTGGTCGAGGCCATGCTGCACAAGTTCGAACGCCCGGGCAAGCTCGAGGGCAAGGGCTTCTACGAGTACGTCGACGGCAAGCGCTCCGGTCTCTGGCCGGGTCTGTTCAACGAGCTCCGCGAGGAGCTCAACATCACCCCGATCGCTCCGGAAGACACCGACCTGCAGGAGCTGGTCGACCGCATGCTCTTCATCGAGGCCATCGAGACTCAGAAGTGCGTCGACGAGGGCGTTCTGCTTCACGACGCCGACGGCAACATCGGTTCCATCTTCGGTATCGGCTACCCGGCCTGGACCGGTGGTACTCGCCAGTTCATTAAGAACTACGACGGCGCCACTGTTGTCGACCCGGCCGCAGCTCACCCGGAGCGCCGCGGTGTCGCGGGCTTCGTCGAGCGCGCCGAAGAACTGGCCGCTAAGCACGGCGAGCGTTTCAACGCTCCGGAGTCTCTGAAGAAGTAGGGCTCTTTTCGCCCCGGCTAGCTAGTTCACTAGTTCATACGGCTTAGGCCATACAGCACGCCAACCAGCCCCGACCGGCAGTTTTGAACTAACTGCGGGTCGGGGTTTCGGCTTTTCGAGGGAAGGTTGGTGGACTTGGATCCGTCGTAAAGCGAAAACAACGGTTATCGCCATTTAACAGGGGTGTTTTGACGTAGACTCGCATGTTTGGTGGGCTTCAAATTAGAAACTCCCAGGTCAGCTTCCTGGATTTGGGCAAAAAAGGCACCAAACATGCGAGTCTAGGTAATTTTGACCCTTGTAAACGCCTTTAACCGTTACTTTTGGATCTGCAGTCTGGCTCAATTGATGTGTTATCCACAGTCCGAAAACTATCCACAGAAAGTTGATTTACAACCGTCTTTGGCCAGCGGGCTTCCGCACCATCGATGAGAATGTCCGCCATGCGGAAAACGAGCGAGCTCATTTTCAATTCCTCCGGAATTGTGCACCTGCGAGAACAGACTCATATCAGCCGAAATACAGCACGAGGAATTCTCAGCCGGGCGGTCGAGCGCGGCGAACTTGTTCAGTTGTTTCGGGGCACTTACGTGGATGCACGAATATGGCCATCTAACAGCGATTTTCCACGAGGAATTCTTGCCATTAAGGCGGAACTCATCCGGGCACGGATTCAATGCATTGCCATTTCACAGGCACACCCAGATCGCGCATTAACCGGAATCGCAGCAGCGCTGATACATGGCCTGTCACTGCTCGATATTCCGCAAACGCTGACGCTCAGTTCCAGTGTAAAAAGTGGGTCGTCGACACTTAAAACACACCATGGCCTGCAATTTCATCAGAATTACTCAGCATTGCCCTCAAGTGCCACGACCACCATCGATGGCGCGCGGGTCACTACTCTGGCGCGAACCGTGGTTGATATCGCTGCTGCTCAGCCGCGCGTCGACGACGCCACGCGCCGCAAACCCGAGGTCTTTCGACGCTTTGCCGAAGCTATCGCGCTTGCCGACGGCGCCCTGCGCGGCTCGGTCGGAACACTTGGCTCGACGGGAATGCAGCCTCAGCAAGCCCTGCCGTGGCCGGAGGCGCCGCCGCGCTTCGAGCCACCAAATTGGGATATTGAACAGGAGTTTCCGCAGCTCGCAGCGCCGCGGCATGTGGCCATTTCCAGTACTGATTTCTTACCCCACGTGCACGACCAACGGGGTCGAGTGCGTGGGCCCCGCACGCTGGAGGTGCTGATGGTGGCATCGCCGTGGTCGGAAAGTGCATTTGAGTCGGTGACAAAGGCGTTGCTCGTGGAGCTAAAGCTGTCATTTGTGCAGCAACCGCGAATAGTAGATGAGACCGGGGTGTTCGTTGCGCGTGTGGATTTCCTGCTTCCGGCTCACGGAATCATCATCGAGTGCGACGGGCGAATGAAGTACGAGCCCGCGCAATCGAGAATGCAATCAACAGTGCAATCAGAAACGCGCGCTGGCGCCGGCCAACACCACGCGGGCACAGCAAGGATCTGGCATGACCGGCGTCGCGACTACCAACTCACCAACCTCGGCTACGCCATCATCCACCTGACGTGGAATGCAATCTTTGACGGCTCTGCGGCGGGCATGATTCGTAAGGCATTGGCAGCCTCACCGACACCGCGCGGACGCTGGTTTGATGCCATTACCACACTTCCAAAAGGCGCATACAAATTCTCCTTTTCTGACTAAAACGCTTCCAGTCACATGACAGACTCAAAACATGAGCCCGCAGACCCAGCCAAGCCACCAGCGACCAAGCCAGGAACAACCAAGCCACCAACTCCCAGAACTCATCGGCCGAGTGCGCCGTGTCCGCACCGGCCCGGTAGTGACGCAAAAGTGGAGCGGCCGTGAAATCAGCACCGGTGCCGCCAAATCACCACGCACGGGCCGCGTAATAGTCGCAGAAAACGGCCTTGACAGCGACGCGCAGGGCAATTTGAAGGTCCATGGTGGGCCAAATAAGGCGATGTGCTGCTACCCATTCGAGTTCATGACTCAGTGGGCGGCTGATGGATTCGATTTGCCGGAGGGCGCTTTCTTCGAAAACCTCACGCTGGAAGGCCTTCCTGACCAGGCGGTTTATCTGGGTGACATCTTCGAACTGAACGATCTGACAGTCCAGGTCACGCAACCGCGTCGTCCGTGTGCCACGGTCTCGGCACGCTGGCGTGACCGCCGACTGCCCAGGCTCATGCAGTCGAAGTCTCGTTCCGGCTACTACCTGCGGGTCCTTCATCCCGGCACCATCGCTGAAGGCGACACCATGCGGCTGGTCAAACGTCTTCCAAGCGCCGTCTCTGTTGCAGAGACCAATCGCGTCATGAACATCGACCGCCAGGACATCGAGGGCATCCACCGTCTCCTCGCCGCCCCTGAGCTTCCGGAGCGGTGGCGGGCAACGCTCTATCGCCGCTTAAACGGCGAGTTTGCAGACGACACCGCTCGCCTCGGCAAGCCTTGAGCATAAAAGCGCATATTCTCAATCCGGCCTACCCGTTAAACTGCGCACATGGCTAGAAACGTCGCTGATCTGCCCACCGCACTGCCTGAACTCACAATCTCTCAGGAGGGGTTCGCCGCCCCATCGCCGCAGCTGGTCATGCTTAACGACGAGCTCGCAACCCAACTCGGCCTCTCCCCGCAGTGGCTTCGCTCGGAGGCTGGCCTGAAGTTCCTCACTGGCCACGGCGCCGATCACGGAGTCGACAGCGGCGCCGGCACCCCACCCGGCGCATACACAACCCCGATAGCCACGGCCTACGCCGGCCACCAATTCGGTAACTTCGCAGGCCTACTCGGTGATGGCCGCGCGCTCTTGCTTGCCACAGTTGAGGCTGAACCGGGGCTGACTGGGCTGCCCTGTCAGGCCAACCAGCCCGACTACCCCAAAGAGACAGCCCACAGCGACAGCACCCAGTCCTACGAGATTCAGGCCAAAGGCACAGGGCCCACACCCTTCTCCCGTGGTGGCGACGGTAAAGCCACGCTGACCTCCGCCCTGCGGGAGTATCTCATCAGCGAAGCCATGTATGCGCTCGGCATCCCCACCACCCGCGCGCTGGCGGTCATCACAACCGGCGAAGAGATTTACCGCGGCTCGCAAACCCCATTCGACGGCACCGACCCCACCACCGAACTTCAACCGGGTGGCATCGTCGTGCGCGTAGCATCCAGCCACCTGCGAGTTGGCACGTTCGAGCTGGTCGCTCGCTCCGGAGCGGGCACCGGAATCATGGATCGGCTCATCCAGTTCGCCGCGCAGCGGCATGGCTACGAGGGTTCGGCGGAGTCGGTTCTCCGGGACGTCGTCAAGCGGCAAGCCAATCTCGTTGCGGCATGGCTGGCCTGCGGATTTGTCCACGGCGTGATGAACACCGACAACGCCAGCATCGCGGGCGAGACCATCGACTTCGGGCCGTGTGCGTTTCTGGATGCGCACGATCCGCGGGCGGTGTTTAGCAGCATTGATCACGGCGGTCGATACGCGTACGGCGCGCAGCCGACGATTGCCGGGTGGAACATGTCGAAACTCGCGGAGACGTTGCTACCGCATTTCGCAGGCACCCCGGACGATGCCCTCGCACGCGCCCGCGACATCCTGGGCGAATTCGCCGACGAGTTCACCGATGCGCTCAGCCGCAGGTGGCTGCCCAAGTTGGGGATTCTCCCCTCGCTTTACGACGACCCGCTGGCCACCCCCTTGGTGCATCAGTGGCAGGCGTTGCTGGCGAAGTTTGGGCTCGACCATACGAATGCTCATCGGGCGCTGATTGAGGTTCTGGCCGATGGTGATGGGCAGGATTTCACTGTGCTGACCGCGCTGTCTGATAATCCTGCGTTCCCCGCCGCTGCGGCTAAGTGGGGGCAGTTGTGGAAGCGAACGCGGGAGGAGCTAGGAATCGAGCAGACGACGGCCCTTTCGCTGATGGAGGCAACCAATCCGCTGTATATTCCGCGAAATTACCTGGTCACGGAAGCGTTAGCGGCGGCAGGGGCGGGGGATCTGACCGACTACCGGCACCTGCTGGAGGCGGTAACCAACCCCTGTGAGTCGCAAGACGCCCCAGCGGGGTTCACTGAGCCGGCACCGCGGGAGTTGGGTGCTTTCCGCTCGTACTGCGGGACTTAATGCGCTGCCTCTTCCTCTTCCTGTACCAAAACCCACTTCCTCTTCCAATGCCCACTTCACGACACGGGTGTCACTTCGTGCCAGCTGTGGAGGTGGCATGAGGTGACATAGGTGTCGTGAAGTCGCGGATGGGGCCCGGACGCCCCCGACGCGGATGGGCCCAACGCGGGACGGAGCCTGGCCGTGAGCCAGCGGCGCGGAGAACCAGAGGACAACCCCTGCGGGGGTGCCAGGATGTTACAACGTTTCACTACTGCACAGGATTAACTCCCCAATCGAGGGTAAAAGACACCGTCAAATAAGGGATGGATCGCCTGATTAATACTCATATGTTTTTTGGACTTGTAAGGTTAGAGACTGTATTGAACGGTCGTATCCAAACCTTAGAATCCACCACACCCAAGTTGTCACCGCCACCATTGCTTATACAGGTAGGAGGTGGGTATCTAAGTCATTTGGAGTGAGCCGATCACCAAATTCATATCGCCTATCTGGCAGAATCTAGAAAGGCTCGCGATGCATAGACCCGTTGCCTCCGGCCCCTTCCACACCCGGCAGAAACTCCGGCGGAAGCTCCGACAGCGAGAGAAGTTCCGTGCCACAAAACTGCACGCAACAACGCTCAGCGGAAAAGGAAAGTTCGTGCTGCATGTCCGCCAGATTCTGGCGGCTTTGCTGGTAATCGCCTTGCCAGGAAGCGCGCTCGCT
>ERZ1673749.1169-NODE-1169-length-19972-cov-82.216247_pt1 | contig 19972 bp, 8 predicted proteins | sample MGYA00580204_ERZ1673749 | MGnify/ENA primary metagenome ERZ1673749 (study PRJEB41218, sample SAMN15661745) | gut metagenome | host: Homo sapiens | place: Canada: London | collected 2015-08-20/2019-03-30 | study: EMG produced TPA metagenomics assembly of...
ATAGTAAGGAAATTACAAACGAGAATATAGTAAAAAATATAATGCGTCTGCCCTGGGCAAGAATGAAAGAGGCGGAATCCTTGGATTGTGCGAATTAGTAGTGAAGTAGTTGCTGAAAAATAGAGGTACTTGATAAAATAGAGTTGCATTTTCCGTATAAAAACGTATCTTTGTGTAAAGAGAATTAAAGACATCGATTATTAATGGCTATTTTCTTTCGCACTACGAAACAGAACATATAAGCGATTGCCTGATATTTAATAGATGATATTAATGATTAACACAATGAAAATACGCTTGATTTTGTCTTTTGTTTTATTGATTTATTCATTGGTCTGTCAAGCAGATGGCGGTAAAGATTCATATATCTTCCGGAAAGTAGATTATCAGCAAGGATTATCCAATAGTGTTGTGCTTTGTCTTTTTCAAGACAATACAGGGTTGATGTGGTTTGGTACATACGATGGTGTCAATTGTTATGATGGCCGAAACATGGAAGTTTTTCGTTCTGATTTTTCAGCCCCCAAAGCTTTGAGTAATAATGTAATCCATTCTATTCAGCAGGCAGATAATAATTGTTTGTGGATTTCTACACATTTGGGTATCAATCGTCTTTCACAGGATTCGCGGCAAGTTGTCGGATATTATGACTTTACAGATGATTATTATCTACATTCCAATTCTAAAGGAAACACATGGGTGGTGAGTCATGGTGGAATTTTCTACTATAATACATCTTATAAACGATTTGTACAGATTAAGAATCTGAAAGTACCCGTAGAAGATATGGATAAACGGGCATTCGTAACGGATGATGGTGTTTTGTGGATTTTCACTCAACAAACAGGGGAGCTGTTACAGGTTTCGCAGGATGCTTTTGATTGTGACACATTATCAATTCATTCAACTGTTTCATCTACTGATTTTCATGCGAAACCTATTGAAGATGTCTTTTATCAGAATGGCGTTCTTTGTTTTATCGATAGTGAGCATGATCTTTATGTTTATGATATTTCCCGACAATCTAAAATTTATATTCGTAACCTTTCTTCATTAGTGCAGAAGAATGGAACTATTGCAGGAATAGCCCTTTTCTATGAAGATATTATTATTGGTTTTCGAACGAATGGGTTAGTCCGTCTCCGTACTTCACAAAAATATAAAGAAGAAGTGGTCGACCGGAATGTACGTATATATAGTATTTATCGAGATCCTCATCAGAATGTCTTATGGGTTGCTTCGGACGGACAAGGAACGATTATGTATGCTAAGAAATATTCTATTGCCACCAATTTGATGCTCAATCAACTGTCATCTAACTTAAGCAGGCAGGTACGTTCTGTTATGACAGACGATAGTGGTGGACTATGGTTCGGGACGAAAGGTGATGGACTGCTGCATATACCGGATTATCGTGAGAATGAGGAGGCTTCTGCCGTTACAGTTTACTCTCCTGAAGGAAAGCAAAATGTTGTGTCTTATATACGATGGAATAAAGAATTTCCTGTTTATAAATTGGTTCAAAGCCGTTATATGGATGGCTTTTGGATAGGATCTGGAGATCCGGGACTATTTTACTATTCTTTTGAAGACAAAGCTTTGCATTCTGTGGAGAATCTGCCGGCACAACCCACCGAGATACATGGCATTTATGAGGAAAATGATAGTGTACTTTATGTGGTGACAGCCGGTTCCGGTTTTCATAAATTAATACTTGAGAAGCAGGCAGGTACCATTCGTTTCAAGTCGCAGAAAAGTTATCATTTTTTTCACGGTCAGCGAGAAATTACGATGTTCTATCCAATGTTGCCCGAAGGGGATTCTATTTTGTGGCTTGGCAGTCGGGAGAAAGGACTCGTACGGTTTGATAAGCGGACTGAAGAATATAAAGTGATTTCTTTGAAAGAAATGCTTCATAAGTCGGTAGACGATGTGCTCAGCCTGTATCGGACCAAAGAAGGGTTGTTATATGTAGGGACAACATCAGGATTGGTATGTTTGAATTCTAATGGCAAACAGATGAAAGCTACTTATATCGGACTGGAGCAAGGTTTGCTCAATGATATGATTCATGGTGTACTTGAAGATGAGAACGGACTCTTATGGCTTGGTACGAATCGGGGGCTGATTAAATATAATCCGATAAATGGCTCATCACATGCCTACTTTTACAGTGCAGGTGTTCAAATCGGTGAGTTTAGTGATGATGCTTATTACATGTGTCCATATACACAGGAGCTTTTTTTCGGTGGGATTGACGGGTTGCTTTATTTGGATAAAGAGGTGCAGGCTGCTCCGGAATTTTATCCGGATATTTTGTTACGTAAGTTGACTGTTGGACATACGCAAGTGGTTCAGGGGGATGGAGATTACTATACAGACGATGGTAAGGCATTACAGTTGAAGGGGACGGAGGTTTCATTTGCACTTTCTTTTGTTGTTCCGGATTTTTTATCAGGAGAAGATATAGAATATTCTTACCAGTTGGAAGGATATGATAAGGATTGGACCTCTTTTAGTAGTATTAATGAAGCCTCATATACAGGAGTGCCGGCAGGTGATTATATCTTTAAGGTACGCTATAAGAGGGATGTATTTGATACAGAATATCGGCATTTTTCTATTCCGGTATATATCCTTTCTCCCTGGTATCGATCGGTGGCGGCTTATTTTGTTTATTTGATCATTTTTTTGTTGTTGTTAGGGTACGTGATATATTTGCTACGTAAAAACTACCTTCAGGAACGGATGATGAAAACACTGATGGGGACAGAAAGTTGCCGGAAATCCGAGACTGTATATACAAACCGTAGGATGCTTGAAGATTTTACTCTTATTTATAATTATTGTGACCAATTGCGTGCAGAGAATCTTTCTTATGAGCAATGTCTTGAGAAAGTGTCACTGATACGCGAAACTGTGATGAGCGCACTTCTTAATCCTGGCGCTCTGTTTTTGGAAGAACTTAAACAATTCTTTCCGGATCGGTTTATTGTTTCTGCACGTATGAGTATACAGGGAGTTTCTCAAGAGGTGTTACGTACGTTGGAAGAACAAGGGATTGATCATTCTTCTATATCGTCAATGATTCCGGAACACTTAACATTTCCAGTTTACAAGAATGCATTATACAGTATTCTTTATTGCTGCTATCTCCGGATTACTGAAATGAAAGGTACTCATGGCGTAATAGTAGAAATGTCAGAACAGGATGGTAAGATGCAGCTACATTTTTCTTCTAAAGATGCTACTGCGAAAGCGTTGTATGAATATCTTTCAGATAAAGCTTCTTCAGTGACGGAGAAAGATTCCGATCATGTGTTTGCTGTGCATTTACTTTTAGGTTTTGTACGGTCGGCTTTGGAACGTATTCATGCCGTTCTTCGTTATGATGATGAGAGTGGTAGTCGGTTGACGATTATCTTTGAACCGGCGGTCTTGACAGTAGCAGGTGAACAAGGGAAAAAAACTGTGCTTTTGTTGGAAGACAGAGATGAAATGACTTGGTTGATTAGTAATTTCCTGGCTGATGAATACGTGGTTCATCAAGTAAAGAGTGTGCAGCTTGCTTTTGACGAAATTCGTCGGTCGGCTCCGGCTCTATTATTAGTGGATATGACAATGTATGCCAATGCTGAAAGTACTTTTATGGAGTATGTTAGCCGGAATCGTACTCTGCTTTCAAAGACAGCTTTTATTCCATTGTTAACCTGGAAAGTTGGTTCGGCCATTCAGCGGGAACTGATCTTGTGGTCTGATTCTTATATTGTACTTCCTTATGATATATTATTCTTGCGGGAAGTTGTCCATAATGCTATTTATGGAAAGCGGGAAGCGAAGCAGATATATATGGAGGAACTGGGAGATTTGGCGGGACAGATTGTCTGTACAACTACCGAACAAGCTGATTTTATTCGTAAATTGTTAAAGGTGATTGAAGAAAACCTGGACAAGGAAGAACTGGGCTCAACGTTGATCGCTGATCGTATGGCAATGAGTTCCCGTCAGTTCTATCGTAAATTCAAGGAAATTTCCAATACTGCTCCCGGTGATTTAATAAAGAGTTACCGTATGGAAAAGGCAGCCCGCCTGTTACTTGATGAAGAACTTTCTATTCAAGATGTTATTATGGAGGTCGGTATTTCCAGCCGGTCTTATTTTTATAAAGAGTTTACCCGTCGGTTCGGGATGACACCGAAAGATTATCGGGAACAGCGAAAGGTATGCTGATTGTCAGGTTAAATTCTTTCGTATAGGTGATTAGTTGGGAAACATTATTATTTATTTGTTTGTCACAACCTTGTGCTCTAAATTCCTTTTGTCGATTTTATTGTATTGATTATTAGTGTGTTAATCTGTGCTCTAATTTACCATTCTGTGCTTTAGATATGTGTCTTTATTTTGCCGTTTTTTTGGCAAGGTAGAGCATTGGACTTTTATTCGAATAGCCTTTATTTGCAACAATCTTTTTAAAGGGAATTAACCTTATTACTAATCAAATTTAAAGGAATTATGAATGAAAAACTAAAGTATCTTACCTTATTTGTAATAGGTATGATGTTGAGTTTGGGCATGAATGCTCAATCTGTAAAATCAATCTCCGGTACGGTAACCGATGATCAGGGAGAGGCGGTTATCAGTGGTACGGTGAAAGTTAAAAACGGTAGTACAGGAACAATCACTGACATTAACGGTAAATACACTCTCTCTGTTCCTTCCAATGCCACCTTGGTGTTTTCGTATATTGGTTATATCACACAAGAATTTAAAGTCTCGGAATTAAAGAGTAATGTTCTGAACGTAGTTCTGCAATCGGATACGAAAGCACTGGATGAAGTAGTCGTTGTTGGTTATGGTACCATGCGCAAATCAGACTTGACAGGTTCCATTTCCACAGCCAAAGGTAAAGACATGCTGAAAGCACAATCATTCAATGCGCTTGACGGATTGAAAGGTAAAGTGGCCGGTGTGAATATCTTCTCTAATACCGGTCAGCCGGGTGGAGAATCACGTGTCATCATTCGTGGTATTTCTACTATCAACGCATCAGCATCACCGCTGTACGTAGTCGATGGAGTGGTGATGTCAAACTTCGAATTGCTTAATCCGAATGATATCGAATCTATCGAAGTATTGAAAGATGCTTCCTCTGCTGCCATCTATGGTGCCCGTGGTGCAAATGGTGTTATCATGGTGACTACCAAGCGCGGTAATGCAGGAAAAGGAGTCCATGTTTCCTATGATGGTTCATTGTCTATCGGTAAGATGGCTAGAAAAATAGATGTAATGGATGCTAACGAATGGATGTCTACCTTCAAGCAGGGATTGGAAAATGCCAACGAATTTCAAGGCAAGAACTTCACAACTGATCTGTCACAGATATTCACAGACGAACGTTTGTTCAATGCAGACGGTTCTCCGAAATATAATACCAACTGGCAGGATGAAGCATCCCGCACTGCCATCTCTCATAACCATCAGATCAGTATCCAACGTACAGGAGAAGGATCTTCTATCGGAGCATTCATCAATTATACCGATCAACAGGGTATTTTGTTGAATTCTTACTTTAAACGTATCAATGCAAAATTGGCGTATGATGACAAACCGACTGATTGGCTGTCTACTTCCGTTAATTTATTAGTAAATCATACTTGGGGTAATAGAACTTCTGATAACCCTTACGGACAAGGCGCATTGCGTACAATGATCGAACAGTTGCCTTTCTTACCGGTTAAGCTGGATGGTGAATATACGCAGACGAACATTATTAATACAAGCTCTATTCTCAATAATCAGACTGATCCTAATAGCGGAAAACAAGGATTCAGCCCGGAAGGTGTAGGTAATCCCGTTGAGTTGCTCGAACGGATGCAGGCTATGCAATATCGTACGCAGATTTTTGGTAATGCTGCTTTGACTTTCCATCTCATGAAAGGATTGGATTTGAAGACCCAGTTCGGTATCGACTACCACAATAATCGTGATGCTAACTATACGCCGTTCACTCCGCGTCCGATGATTAATCAAAGTTCCGAGGGAGCAGCTTCTGCAAATAACTCCAACTCTTTGTATTGGCAGGAAGAAACCTATTTGACTTATGTGAAAGATATAAACAAACATCACATTAATGCAATGGCGGGTATGTCTTGGCAAGAGTATAATTATACCAAATTCGAAGCTTCCGACAGTAAGTATATTGATGACTTCTACGGATATTATAATTTAGGTTCCGGAACGAACCGTCCTTCTGTTGGCAGTGATTACGACAAGTGGGCAATGAACTCTTATTTCTTGCGTCTGGCGTATTCTTATGACAACAAGTATATGGCTACCGTAACCGGTCGTTATGATGGCTCTTCCAAATTCGGACAGAACAATAAATATGCATTTTTTCCGTCAGTAGGTTTGGGCTGGATGATTTCTAATGAAGACTTCTTGAAAGACAACTCATTGATTAGCAAATTAAAATTGCATACTTCTTACGGTGTGACAGGTAACTCGGAAATCGGTACTTATAAGTCATTGGCCACGGTAAGCCAGTCAAATACGATTATTGGTGATGCTTTGCACGTTGTATCTTATCTGGACAATATGCCTAATCCTGACTTGAAATGGGAAAAGACTGGACAGTGGGACTTAGGATTCGAGTTGGGTTTATTCAATAACAGACTGAATTTCGATATTTCCTATTATTATAAATATACTTCAGATTTGTTGCTCGACCGTCCGGTTCCTGAATCAACAGGCTACTCTTCCATTATGGATAATATTGGAGCCGTTTCCAATCGTGGTGTAGATATTCTGGTTACAGCATATCCTATTCAGACACATGATTTCCAGTGGACTTCCACTCTTAATTTAGGTTTCAACAAAAACCGTGTAGAGAAACTGGATGAAAGTGCATCTGTTGATCCTGTCACCGGTAAGCGTCAGATTACAACCGATGGTTTTGTGGGTTACGATATGTTGATCCGTGAAGGTGAAGAGCTTTCTTCTTTCTATGGTTATAAGCGCGCCGGTATTTACGATGGTATTCCGTCTAACTGGGATCCGGAGACAATGAACATACCTTCCACTATCGGTGAAAAGGTAACTTATAAGAAACGCGAAATTATTGGTAACGGATTGCCTGACTGGATGGGCTCATTTATCAATACCTTCAATTATAAAGGTTTCGATTTGACTTTAGACTTCCAGTTTACATGGGGGGTAGACGTGATGCAAGAATATTATCACTCTACTGTAGCCCGTTTCCTGACTAACGGTATAGACCGTCTTTATAAGGAAGCATGGCATCCAACTCTCAATCCGTCGGGTAAAGAACAGGCAATTCGTCTGAATAACTTTGGTCAGGGAGCTAATAACCAGGCAGATGATGACTGGGTTTGCAATGGTTCTTATTTGCGTTGTAACATGATTCAGCTCGGATATACCTTCAATCCAACACTGATTAAGAAGATCGGTCTGTCTTCATTGCGTTTGTATGCGAATGTGAATAACGCATTCCTGATTACTTCTAAGGACTATAACGGATATGATCCGGATAACTCATCTCGTTTAGGTGACAACAAATGGGGGGCTAACCGCCAATTCTTCACCTATCCGCGTCCGAGAACGTTTACGTTCGGTCTTAATGTAGCATTTTAATTCACCGTTATAAAAACTATAAGAATTATGAAACTATTAAAAGTATATATATCTGCATTTTGTATGTGTTCACTTTCTGTGTTGCTGAATTCATGCGACGATTTCCTGAAAGAAGAACCATTGGATATGAAGTCATCTGACCAATTCTGGAAGACGAAAGCTGATGCGGAGTCGGGTGTGAACGCATTGTATTTCGGTGGTGTACCTTATTTACACAACACTGATGTAGGCGGTGGCTGGACTCCTAAAGCGACAATGTGGGGTGGTATTGTGTCCGGATTGTACGTTGATAAGCGTAAGGATAGAACATTTACTACGGCATCCGAAGGGTGTAATTTCAATATTGAATCTTTTGATGATATTGCAATGAAATACTGGCATGAGTTTTATAAAGGTATTTCACGTGCCAACTTTGTTATTGCCAATATTCCGACAATGACCGGTGTGCTGGATGAAGCTACTATTAATAATTATGTGGCTCAAGGTAAATTCTTCCGTGCATATGGATATTTCTGGCTGGTCAAAGAATTTGGTGGTGTTCCTTATATTTCAGAACCTTACACATCTACAGAAGGTATGTACAAAGAACGTCTTTCTGCTGAAGAGGTTTATAAGAAAATTGAAGCCGACTTGCTGGATATTGTCAACGGGGATGCATTGCCGAATAAAACGTTTTATGATAATGGCTGTTATGTCACTAGGGCAATGGCGCAGACTTTGCTGGCACAAGTTTATTTGCAATGGGCTGGTGCACCGTTAAACGGTGGAACAGACTATTATGGAAAAGCAGCGCAGATGGCTTTGAAAGTGATCAATGATAGTCCTCACGAACTTATTCATCCAAATGGAACGACTGATGATTTGAGCTCGGCATATAATGTAATCAAGACTACGAAAAGTTCTGCAGAAATCATTTATGCTAAAGAATATAATTATAGTGATTATAGTGTAGGTAACTCTTATGCTTGTCGTTCTATTGGTACAGATGCTTTCCAATGGGGAGTGTTCCATCCGGGAGGAGACGTGCTGTATAATGCATACCTTCCCTGTGATATGTTGCTTAACAGCTATGCCTCTAATGATATTCGAGGACATGAGAAACAGTTCTTCTTTAAGAAATATACCGATGCTGCAGGAAAGACTTATACTTTGAACAATGCAGGCAACTGGGCGTGGTTTGATGAAAATGCTTTGATTAGCGGTCACGACGGTGATTATAATATGCCGGTATTCCGTTTTGCGGAAGTCTTGCTGATTGCGGCCGAAGGTCTGGCACGTACAAATCATGAAGATAATGCTGTCGGTGGAGCTAAATATTATCTCAATCAAGTGCGTAAACGTGCTGGATTGGCAGATGAGACGGCTACAGGAAATGATTTAATACAATCGATTTTGACTGAACGTTTACATGAGTTACCGTTGGAATTTAAGATTTGGGACGACATTCGCCGTACTCGTTTGTATCCGGAAGCATCTACAGAATCAGGAAAATTGAAATGGACTGCTCTTGCATCGGCTCAAATCCAAAACAAGCCAGATGGAAGCACAAGAGCCGGTGCCATTCCTGAATATGCTTTGTTATGGCCTATCCCGTTAGATGAAATTCAGGCTAATCCTGCGTTGGAAGGACATCAGAACCCGGGATGGAATTAATTAGGTAATAATAAATATTTGTTTCTGATAGAATTGGAGAGAGGGTAAAGGCTAATTATCCTCTCTCTATTGCTTAAACGGTTAGTCTTTCGGTTGTACTCTCATTGTATACACATAAATATTATGTTTTGATTCTCAGTTGTTTAACTTGTACTCTCGTTGACACTCGTTTCCTTTGGTTGACTATACTGCTATTTTTTCTTATTTTGGCGTATCAGAGGACTGATAATTGCTGAAAGATGCTTTAATTTGTAACATAAATAAAAAAGACTTGATAATCTAGTATTAATAGTTTAATTCGTAGACCATGAACAAAAAGAAACTACTATCTTTCGCAATAGCCCTGCTATTGGGAGTTTCCTCTACCTTTGCACAAAAGCAACCGGTAGACTATGTGAATCCTTTAATGGGGACTGATTCGAAAATATCACTATCCAATGGAAATACATATCCCGCCATTGCGTTGCCTTGGGGAATGAATTTTTGGATGCCACAAACCGGAAAGATGGGTGACGGTTGGGCTTACACTTATGCATCCGACAAAATCAGAGGTTTCAAGCAAACCCATCAGCCCAGTCCGTGGATCAATGACTACGGTCAGTTTTCAATCATGCCGATGACTAAACAGTTGAAGATTGATCAGGATAGTCGTGCTTCTTGGTTCTCTCACAAAGCAGAGAAAGCCACTCCTTATTATTATAGTGTTTATTTGTCAGAGTATGACATGACAACTGAAATAGCTCCGACAGAACGTTGTGCACATTTTCGTTTCACTTTCCCTGAAACCTCCGATGCCTATGTGGTAATAGATGCTTTCGATCGTGGTTCGTATGTGAAGGTGATTCCCGAAGAAAATAAAATAGTTGGTTATACGACACGCAATAGTGGCGGTGTTCCTCAAAACTTTAAAAATTACTTTGTGATAGAGTTCGACAAGCCTTTTACTTTCAATAAAGTATGGGCAGACTATCATTTGGTTGAAACACATCTCGAACTACAATCCAATCACGTGGGTGCTGCCATCGGATTTTCGACGAAAAAAGGAGAACAAGTGCATGCAAAAGTGGCATCCTCATTCATCAGCCCCGAACAGGCGGAACTGAACTTGAAGGAAATTGGTAATAAGACTTTTGAACAGACAAAAGAGGCCGGTCGTAAGGCATGGAACAATGTCTTGGGGCGTATCAAGGTTGAAGACAGCGATGAGAACCGTATGCGTACGTTCTACTCTTGCTTGTATCGTTCGGTGTTGTTTCCCCGTATGTTTTACGAGGTAAACGGTAAGGGAGAAACTGTGCATTACAGCCCCTATAATGGTGAAATCCGTTCGGGATATATGTTTACCGACACTGGATTCTGGGATACTTTCCGTTGCTTGTTTCCATTTGTTAATTTGATATATCCTTCAATGGGTGAGAAGATGCAGGAAGGCCTGTTGAATACCTATCTTGAAAGTGGATTCTTTCCTGAATGGGCAAGCCCGGGCCATCGTGGTTGTATGGTTGGGAACAATTCAGCTTCTGTAGTGGCGGATGCCTTCATGAAGAATGTAACCAAAGCGGATGCAGAAAAAATGTACGAAGGCCTACTGAAAGGGGCCAATAGCGTACATCCGAAAGTTTCTACTACCGGACGCCGTGGATATGAATATTATAACAAACTGGGCTATGTGCCATACGATGTGAAAATTAATGAGAATGCGGCACGCACATTGGAATATGCATACGATGACTGGTGCATTTACCGTATGGGTGAAAAATTAGGCCGTCCGGCAGAAGAACTGGATGTTTATAAGAAAAGGAGTCAGAACTACCGTAATCTGTTCGATCCGGAAACTAAGTTGATGCGGGGAAAGAATTCCGACGGAACTTTCCAGACTCCTTTCAATCCTTTTAAATGGGGAGATGCCTTTACGGAAGGAAATAGTTGGCATTATACATGGTCGGTATTCCACGATGTACAAGGACTGGTTGACCTGATGGGCGGCAAGAAGATGTTTGTCAGTATGCTTGATTCTGTGTTCAATCTTCCTCCTGTATTTGATGATAGCTATTATGGAGGAGTGATTCACGAGATTCGTGAAATGGAAATTGCTAACATGGGTAACTATGCACATGGCAACCAACCTATCCAGCACATGATCTATTTGTATAACTATGCTGGCGAACCTTGGAAAGCCCAATATTGGTTGCGTGAGACGATGAACCGCCTCTATCTTCCTACTCCGGACGGTTATTGTGGAGATGAAGATAACGGTCAGACTTCGGCTTGGTATGTATTTACTGCATTGGGATTTTATCCGGTATGTCCCGGCAGCAATGAATATGTAATGGGAGCTCCTTACTTCAAGAAAGCAACGATTACACTGGAGAACGGCAAGAAACTGGAAATCTCCGCCCCGAAGAATAACGATGATAATCGTTATATTCGTTCATTGAATTATAATGGCAAGAATTATACAAAGAATTATCTGAACCATTTCGATCTGTTGAAAGGCGGTCGTCTGGTGTTTGATATGGATAACAAACCGAATAAGGGAAGAGGTATCAACGAATCAGACTTCCCGTATTCATTCTCTCGTGACGCAAAGTAAGCTGATATGAATAATTTGAGAAAGAAAGTATTGATGATGACTATGGCGGCAGCAACTTTGTCCGCCATAGCTCAACAGCCGGTAGACTATGTGAATCCGATTATCGGGACCAATGGGATGGGGCACACTTTTCCCGGTGCTTGTACTCCTTTTGGATGGGTACAGTTGAGTCCGGACACAGACACAATTCCGCATAATGTAAATGGAGCTTATCAGAAAAATGCCTACGAGTATTGTGCCGGTTACCAATATAGGGACAAGACCATTGTTGGCTTTAGTCACACTCATCTTAGTGGTACGGGACATTCTGATTTGGGAGACATTTTGTTGATGCCTGCTGTTGGCGATGTGAAGTTAAATCCCGGCCGGGCGGATTATCCGGAAGAGGGATACCGTTCACGTTTTGACCATGCTACAGAAAAAGCTGTTCCCGGATATTATGAAGTGATGCTGGATGATTATGGCATTAAAGCCCAACTGACAGCAACACAACGGACGGGTATACATAAATATACCTTCCCGAAAGGAAAAGATGGTCATTTGATTTTGGATCTGGTGCATGGTATTTATAATTATGACGGCAAAGTTCTATGGGTCAATTTGAGAGTCGAAAACGATACTCTGTTGACCGGATATCGTATCACCAATGGATGGGCGCGTACGAATTATACCTATTTTGCTATCTCTTTGTCACAGCCGATTAAAGACTACGGATATAAGGATAAGGAAAAAGTATTGTACAATGGCTTTTGGCGTCGTTTTAAGTTGGAAAAGAACTTCCCTGAAATCACAGGTCGAAAAATCGTGGCTTACTTTAACTTCGATACCGCTAACAATTCGGAACTGGTTGTAAAAGTGGCATTGTCGGCAGTCAGTACGGAAGGGGCCATTAAGAATCTGCATGCCGAGGCTTCCGGAAAGAGTTTCGAACAGTTGGCGGAGGCTGCTCGTACAGATTGGAATAGTGAACTGGAGCATTTCGAGATCGAAGGTACGCCCGATCAGAAAGCAATGTTCTATACTTCTCTTTACCACACCATGATTAATCCGTCTGTGTATATGGATGTAGACGGTTCCTATCGTGGGCTGGATCATAACATACACCGGGCGGAAGGATTCACCAACTATACTATATTTTCCCTTTGGGATACCTATCGTGCGGAACATCCTTTCCTGAATCTGGTGAAACCGGGACGCAATGCGGATATGGTGGAATCCATGATTAAACATGAGCAACAAAGCGTGCACGGAATGTTGCCGATATGGAGTCTGATGGGAAATGAAAACTGGTGTATGAGCGGTTATCATGCTGTGTCTGTACTGGCGGATGCAATAACCAAAGGCGTCTTTTCGAATGTGGATGAGGCATTGGCGGCAATGGTCAGTACATCCACCGTTCCGTATTATGAAGGTATAGCTGATTATATGAAGCTGGGATATATTCCGCTTGACAAAAGTGGTACAGCAGCCTCTTCTACTTTGGAGTATGCATACGACGATTGGACTATCTATCAGACAGCTTTGAAGGCAGGTAACAAGGAAATAGCGGAGACTTACCGAAAGCGTGCCCTCAATTATCGTACTATCTATGATACAAGTATTGGTTTTGCACGTCCCCGTTATAGTGACGGTTCTTTCAAGAAAGAGTTTGATGTATTGCAAACCTATGGTGAAGGTTTTATCGAAGGCAATTCATGGAATTTCTCTTTTCATGTGCCACACGATGTATTTGGCATGATCGACTTGATGGGAGGAGAAGGGACGTTCGTGCAGAAACTGGATGAACTGTTCTCCATGCATCTGCCGGAGAAGTACTATGAGCATAATGAGGATATTACGGAAGAATGTTTGGTCGGCGGATATGTGCATGGTAATGAACCGAGCCACCATGTTCCTTATCTATATGCGTGGACTTCCCAGCCGTGGAAATCACAGTACTGGCTGCGTGAGATTCTGAATAAGATGTATAAGAATGATATTAACGGATTGGGTGGAAATGATGATTGCGGACAGATGTCAGCATGGTACCTTTTCTCCGTGATGGGTTTCTATCCGGTTTGTCCTGGTACAGACCAGTATGTATTGGGAGCGCCCTACCTACCTTATCTGAAGATGACGCTTCCTAATGGAAAGACATTGGAGATCAAAGCGCCGGGTGTCAGCGATAAGAAACGTTACGTGCAGTCGCTGAAATTGAACGGTAAGGTATACGACAAGATGTACATTACACATGAAGACATTTTGAAAGGAGGCGTGCTTGAATTCAAGATGGGGGCGTCACCTAACAAACGTCGCGGATTATCACCGGAGGATAAACCTTATTCATTAACTAACGGAATCAACGAATAATCAATAAAGGAGTATGAAAAAGATACATTTAATCTATGCAGCCTGCCTGCTGGTAGGTATGGGGGCTTGTGCTGCAAGTGTGCAAAAACAGGTGAAGGATAGTTCTGATGTATGGAAAGAGTACAATACAGGTGCTGTATTGTTTGAGGATAAAGCACCGGAAACGCTGGGATCGGACATTTACCACCGGATCATTCCCGATGCTGAATCGTACATCAAGGAACAGGCACGTACTGTATTAGCTACTCTTTACAATTCTCCGGAAGATAGTATTCCCGCAGTGCACAAGATACATTATACTTTGGAAGATATCAACGGTATTTCTGCTAAAGGCGGTGGCAATGGTGATGTGACGATTTTCTACAGTACACGTCATATTGAAAAATCTTTTGCAGCGAATGATACGGCAAAGTTGTTTTTCGAAACGCGCGGGGTATTGTTGCATGAACTGACACATGCTTATCAGCTGGAACCGCAAGGAATCGGTTCTTATGGAACCAATCGTGTGTTCTGGGCATTTATCGAGGGAATGGCAGATGCTGTGCGGGTTGCCAATGGAGGATTTGACGGACCGAATGCCCGTCCGAAAGGCGGGAACTATATGGACGGTTATCGTACAGCCGGTTATTTCTTTGTCTGGTTGCGTGATAACAAAGATCCTGAATTCCTGCGTAAGTTCAATCGCAGTACGTTGGAGGTGGTGCCTTGGTCGTTCGATGGTGCTATCAAACATATTTTAGGGAATGAATATAATATTGACGAATTATGGCATGAGTATCAGGTCGCTGTAGGTGATATACAAGCATAATAATGTAAATATGGTGAGTGTAATGGGTAAAAGAGGATTGTTTTTAGTATGGCTGTGCCTGGTGAATATTTTGCCGGGCATGGCTCAAACCGAGAAACTGATTGATTATGTGAATCCATTTGTGGGAACAGATGGTTATGGTAATGTGTATCCGGGTGCGCAGATTCCTTTCGGGGGAATTCAGATGAGTCCGGACACGGATAGTAAATACTATGATGCGGCTTCCGGTTATAAATATAATCATTCCACCTTGTTGGGATTCAGCCTGACTCATTTAAGCGGGACTGGTATACCTGATTTGGGAGACTTCTTGTTTATTCCCGGAACAGGAGAGATGAAACTGGATCCGGGGACACGTGAGGAGCCGGAAAAGGGATACCGTTCACGTTATTCTCATGAGAAGGAATGGGCATCACCTAATTATTATGCGGTGGAACTGTCAGATTATGGGGTAAAGGCTGAAATGACGTCAGGGGTACGTAGTGGTATGTTTCGCTTCACCTATCCTCAATCGGATAAAGCTTTTATAATGATTGATATGAACCATACTTTATGGCAATCTTGTGAATGGGCGAATCTGCGCATGGAAAATGATTCTACCATCACCGGATATAAACTGGTAAAAGGCTGGGGACCGGAACGGCATATCTATTTCACGGCTACTTTCTCTAAAAAGCTGACCGGCTTGCGCTTTATGCAGAATAAGAAGCCGGTGATTTACAATACCTCCCGGTTTCGTAGCAGCTATGAGGCTTGGGGAAAGAATCTGATGGCTTGCATCTCTTTTGATACGAAAGCCGGAGAGGAAGTGATTGTAAAAACTGCTATTTCATCGGTCAGCACAAACGGGGCAAAAAACAATATGGCGGAACTTGCCGGACTCACTTTCGATGATCTGAAAGCTAGAGGAGAAGCACTATGGGAAAAAGAACTTGGAAAATATACCCTTACTGCCGACCGTAAAACGAAAAGAACATTCTATACGTCGGCTTATCATGCGGCTTTGCATCCGTTCATCTTTCAGGATGCAGACGGACAATTTCGCGGATTAGATAAAAATATAGAGAAAGCCGAAGGATTTACCAACTATACGGTATTCTCTCTTTGGGATACCTACCGGGCTTTGCATCCCTGGTTCAATCTGGTGCAGCAGGAAGTGAATGCCGATATTGCCAATTCCATGTTGGCTCATTATGATAAGAGTGTGGAGAAAATGCTGCCTATCTGGTCGTTTTATGGAAATGAGACTTGGTGTATGATTGGTTATCATGCAGTTTCCGTATTGGCTGACATGATTGTGAAGGGAGTAAAAGGGTTCGATTACGAACGTGCGTATGAGGCTATGAAGACCACGGCGATGAATCCGAATTATGACTGTTTGCCGGAATATCGTATGATGGGATATGTGCCTTTCGATAAAGAGGCGGAATCAGTATCTAAAACATTGGAATATGCGTATGATGATTATTGCATGGCACAGGCTGCCAAGGCTTTGGGTAAAGAGGATGATTATCGTTATTTCTTGAATCGTGCACTCTCTTATCAGACTTTGATTGATCCGGAAACGAAGTATATGCGTGGCAAGGACAGTCAGGGAAACTGGCGTACACCGTTTACTCCGGTAGCTTATCAGGGACCCGGATCTGTAAATGGATGGGGGGATATTACGGAAGGCTTTACTGTACAATATACCTGGTACGTACCACAAGATGTACAAGGATATATGAACGAAGCTGGCGAAGATTGGTTCCGCAACCGGTTGGATGAACTGTTCACAGTAGAGTTGCCGGATGACATTCCGGGAGCACATGATATTCAAGGCCGTATCGGAGCCTATTGGCATGGAAATGAACCTTGCCATCATGTAGCGTATCTTTATAATTACTTGAAAGAACCTTGGAAATGTCAGAAGTGGGTACGGACGATTGCTGAACGTTTCTATGGCGATACTCCGGATGCATTAAGTGGCAATGACGATTGCGGACAGATGTCGGCTTGGTATATGTTCAATTGCATTGGCTTTTACCCGGTGGCTCCTTCAAGCAATATGTATAACATCGGTTCTCCTTGCGTTGAGGCAATAACAGTTCGGATGAGCAACGGAAAAGTGATTGAAATGGTAGCAGATAATTGGTCGCCGAAGAATGTGTATGTAAAGGAATTGTATGTGAATGGCAAGAAGTATGACAAATCTTATTTGAAATATGAGGATATACGTGATGGCGTGAAACTACGTTTTGTCATGAGCAATAAACCGAACTATAAGCGTGCGGTATCAGATGAAGCAGTAGCTCCTTCTTTGTCGTTGCCTGGAAAGACAATGAAATATCAGGCTAATTTGATGAAAACGGGTATATCAAACCAGTGAAAATGACTTTTGAAGGAGTATTACCCAGTCCGTTTGATAGTACGAAGTGATGTTTTTATTACATTTGCCACTGTAAAACGATTATTAATTAAATATCTAAATCATGAGAAGATATTTCCTGTTAGTTGTGTGTTTGTGCTTGGCATCACTACTTCGTGCACAGAATAAGTTAGAGTTAATTTCTCCCAATGGAGAGCTGAAAGTGTTCTTGAATCTCTCGGATAAAATCTATTATAGTATAGATTATAACGGAGATGTATTGTTGAAGGACAATACCCTTCAGTTGACATTGAGGAATCAGGTATTGGGAGAAAATCCCAAACTGCGCCGTCAGAAACATACGAGTGTCGACGAGCAATTAACTCCTATTGTTCCTTTGAAATATTCGAAAGTCAATAATCGTTATAATCAATTGCTACTGACCTTCAAAGACTATTTGGTAGAATTCCGTGCTTTTGACGATGGAGTTGCTTACCGGTTTATTACCTCACAAAAAGGTGATGTTGAAGTAATGAACGAAGAGTTTGCTATCAACTTCCCGTCGGATTATCTTCTTCACTTGCAACAACCGGGAGGCTTCCATACAGCTTATGAGGAACCTTACACACATGTTCAAAGTAATGCGTGGAAGCCTGAAGAACGGATAGCTGTTTTGCCGGTATTGGTTGACACACAAAAAGACTATAAAATATTAATCAGCGAGTCGGATCTGGCTGATTATCCATGTATGTTTCTCAAAGGAACGGGTACGAACGGAGCAATCTCTGTTTTTCCTAAAGCTCCGCTTGCGTTTGCCGAAAACAGTGATCGTAGCGTGAAGATTACTCAAGAAGCTGATTACATTGCTAAAACAAAAGGTACGAGAAATTATCCTTGGCGTTACTTTGTGATAAGTAAAAATGATAAGCAGTTGATTGAGAATACAATGACTTATAAACTGGCTGAAAAGAATCAACTTCAGGATGTTTCATGGATTAAGCCGGGACAGGTGAGCTGGGAATGGTGGAATGACGCTTCTCCTTACGGACCGGATGTGAATTTTGTTTCCGGTTATAACTTGGATACTTATAAGTATTACATTGATTTTGCTTCTAAATTTGGTATTCCATATATCATTATGGATGAAGGCTGGGCTAAAAGTACACGTGATCCTTATACGCCTAATCCCAAAGTAGACTTGCACGAGTTGATTCGTTATGGCAAAGAAAAAAATGTAGGGATTGTGCTTTGGTTGACATGGTTGACGGTAGAAAACAATTTTGATCTCTTCAAGACTTTCAATGAATGGGGAGTAAAAGGACTTAAGATTGATTTTATGGACAGAAGCGATCAGTGGATGGTCAACTATTACGAACGGGTAGCCCGGGAAGCAGCCAAACATCATTTGTTTGTCGATTTTCATGGCTCTTTCAAACCTGCCGGACTGGAATATAAATATCCGAATGTATTGTCTTACGAAGGAGTGCGTGGCATGGAACAAATGGGCGGTTGTTATCCGGATAATAGTCTGTATTTACCGTTTATGCGTAATGCTGTCGGTCCGATGGATTATACTCCCGGAGCGATGATTAGTATGCAGCCTAATGTGTATCGCTCGGAACGTCCCAATGCTGCAAGTATCGGAACACGCGCTTATCAGTTGGCACTCTTTGTGGTTTTTGAAAGTGGTCTGCAGATGTTGGCGGATAATCCTACTCTTTATTATCGTAATGAAGATTGTACCCGTTTCATTACACAAGTTCCCGTAACGTGGGACGAGACTGTGGCATTGGAAGCTAAAGCGGGTGAATATGTCATTGTAGCAAAACGGAAAGGTGATAAGTGGTTTATAGGAGGAATGACTAACAATGGTGAAAAGGAACGTGAGTTTACCATAAAGTTAGATTTCTTGAATAAAGATCGCTCTTATCAAATGACATCTTTTGAGGATGGTATCAACGCAGGACGTCAGGCGATGGATTATCGTTGCAAGTCATCCCAAGTGAAAGCCGGGGAGCAGCTAACTATAAAGATGGTTAGAAATGGTGGCTTTGCAGCTGTCATTGAATGATGGCACATATTCTAACTTTCCATATGTAAAAATGGAATCCTCTTTCAATCTATCACCATCCTTCTGAAACGCATTGTTCATCGAGCTTTCAGGGTGGTGATAGATTGTTCTCCACCTGTCACCTAATCATTCATCTATCACCGTTTGAAATGAACATGCCTGCATATAAATATAAGCTTGTATGTAAATAGAAGTTTCAACAGGGGATACCTTTAGTTTCAAGGCGGGAAACTTTAGTTTCCATTAGGGGAAACTGCAGTTTCAGAGGCTTGAAACTAAAGTTTCCTCGGTGAGAAACAAAGTGTTTTACTACATGAATGTACTGTACTGGATTTAGTTGACAACTTCGCTTGTTATACCTAAGTTCGTTTACTCAATATTTTTTAAAACCTAAATAAGTTTACTTGTCCCTTTGTAATTCCTGTATAAGTTGTCATTTTAGATATTTTGGTAAGTTTCCAATTTTAGGGTACCCCCTTTTAGACGGGCGCCAGCAGGCAC
>ERZ1673749.1171-NODE-1171-length-19949-cov-3.403589_pt1 | contig 19949 bp, 26 predicted proteins | sample MGYA00580204_ERZ1673749 | MGnify/ENA primary metagenome ERZ1673749 (study PRJEB41218, sample SAMN15661745) | gut metagenome | host: Homo sapiens | place: Canada: London | collected 2015-08-20/2019-03-30 | study: EMG produced TPA metagenomics assembly of...
TCCTTTTAAGTGTCTCATCCTCTTTATGGAAGTCTTTATATTCTCAGTAATTTCTAATACTTGTTGAAGAATATTTATTTGACTTTTCATTAACTGTTCTTTCTTATCCCTCATATAACTATATCTGGACAACAAAATCGCTCCAATAACACCTATAAAAGATCCAATGAAACCACCCCAGTCAAAATTTCCTTTGAAAACTTTGTTTACAAAATCAATCAAAATTAATCACTCTCCTCGATACTATTATATCAAGGAGTGCAACTTATAATACTTATTCTTCTTCCATTTTTACTGGCATACCATCAGCATCAAGACCAAGAGCCTTTAAATCTTCTAGTACTGCCTCTCTCCAAATCTTTGGCACTTGTCTTACCTTTTTATTTTCAGGATTGCAAGTCCTTCTTTGGCGAGATACCAATCCAACATATAAATCTAGCATACTTACACCTCCTCTCTCCTTATAAAATGCGTATAAAAAAAGACTTGCTAAAGCAAATCCAATCCATACCCTATTTAATCTTTTTACCATTTTCGTCATAACCTTGTGCCTTAAGTTCTGCAATAACTGCATCCCTTAAATTTGCAGGAACTAACTTTACTTCCTTATTGTTTACATCACAAGTTCTCTTACATCTAATAACTAAGCGTACATATAAATCAATCATGCTTGACCTCCTAAAATTGTTTCGTAAATTGTAGCTAACACCTCATCTGTTTTTTCCGCTTGTGCTAAATTTGTTTCATAATTTGTTGCAACTGCCTCAGCAAGTGCTAAATTTGTTTCATTAATTTGTTTAAGGTTTTCTAAGATTGCTCCAGAGTTCCCACTTGCTTGTAATTCTTTCAAAGACATTTCGTTTATAAATTCTACTGCCATATTATCCTCCTTACATGTAGGCCCCTACAAAGCCATAAAAATAAGACTCCATACCATCTGGTGTCTTAGCCCTGTCAATCCTTATGTCTACTCCTATGCACCACTTATCAGCAGTTTTTGTCTTAGTTGTAAAATTGTATTTTTGACCTATCAATTCTTCTGGCACTACTTCCCAAGTTGGGTTAGTGTCTTTTGCATTGAGTGACACCTTGACAGTCATCTTTGCCCCTTTTGCCAACTCCGTTAGTGGATTTACAACTATTGCTGATGGCTGAGCGTCTACCTCTTTTGTCAATTTATACCAACAATGAGTGATTTTTTTAGTAAAAGTAATGTAGCCTGTACCCTTTGCTCCAAAGCTATCTGTGGCTTCGATTTTTATTCTATGCTCGCCATTTAAAAGTTTTGCATAGTCAAGTTTGCCTATGCTGACTGTCTTGGATTGGTCTGGTGTGACTTTTCCAAGGTCTTGGAGTTGTATGTCGTCTACATAGACCTTAACTGTTATATCGTCGCCATCTGGGTCGGCAGCTTTAAAAGAAAAATTAAAAGGTTTGTTTTGCTCCCCTAAGTTGGAATTGGTAACTGTGACTACTGGGTTTGTGTTTACCTTTTTGAAAGTGTATCTCCTTATTGCAGATGCCCCGTTGGAGTCAGAAACTGTAATCTCTATTGTATTGGTCTTGTTGAGTTCCAACTCGTCAAATTTTGCTTTGTCTATATCAATCTCATAAGACTCGCCTTTTGTCGCATTGTTAATTGTTCTAATTGTCGCTGAATTTAATTTTACAGTCACATTTAGGGTCTCATTAGAGTCTGGGTCGTCTACACTAAAGACCTTTTTAAAAGGTGCTTTAAATCCACCTAAGTCCTCATCTTTGCCAGAGATACTTGGTGCTTGGTTGTCTATGCCCTCGTACACGTACCAATAAGAACCAGATTGTCCGTTATCTGGGTAGGCATTACGATTAGTGGAGGTTACAGTGTCTATTTTTGAGCCTTTTGAGTAAGCTATTCCTTTCTTATAAGTCTCGTACAAATCTCCAAACGCTCTTTTCTCATCAACATGACTCGATATTTCCCTAGAAACAACAAACATTGTAGGTGACGTTGGTTCTAGGGAAAGCCATCCGTTGCTATAAGCCAAATAACCAACACCACCAAACTTTTGAATGCCACTAAAAACAAAGTTTCCATCACTAGATATAGTGTAGCTAGTAAATACTGATATTCTCGGGTCAAGTTCACCATTTCTCTTTATATCCTGCACATCATACTCTACTCCTGATTGTACCAACATTTTATCGTATACATCTTTTGAGTTACGGGTAAACTTGCCCCATCTATATAATGTCATCTCTTCTCACTCCTCTCTAAATCACAAATCTTGCCATTTTAGGGTCATAGATACCCTCAAATTGTTCATCACCTGTGAGCCTTTTTAAGTCCACCTTAAAGATGTTGTATCTTGCGTCAGTTTGAATTGATGTCCCCATTGCTGCAATTTTAAGCGCTAAATCTTGGATTAAATCCCAGTTCCCTTTGACGGTCTGATTAGTCCTGCCCTTACCTGCTAAGTCCATCAAATCAAGTTGACTTGCACAAATCATTGACCTGTCGATGTTGATGTTTATAATATCGACATTAGACACCACCACAATTATATCCATAGAAATCTCGACCATTTCTTGGTCATACACGGGAATAAAATCAGCGTGGTCTTCATAATATGCCACCCCATATAGGATTTCTCCCTTTCTCGGGTCTTGTGCAAAAAGACCAACCTCGGACATCAAAAATCCTTGCTTAGTCTCGTGATTAGTTATTGCAAGGCTAATGGTACTTGTTCCATCGCCATTAGCCTTTATTCCTCTAATATCGACTTCTTGGACTTCTTCCACCAATTTATCCATAACAAAAAGTGCAGCAGTACTTTCAATCTTTCCTGTACCTATTGCTGCTCTCGTAAAATTTAAAGGTTCTCCAGTTTGGCAATAAGCCAAGAGGTCTCGTCCTTTTTCAGTTAGATAAAATCTTCCTCTTTGCATTTCTTCTCCTTTCTACACCCTAAAGGCATTTTTGCCTTGGTCATATAGGCCCTCAAAATCTTCATTTTCTGTCAGATTTTTAAAATCCTTAGAAAAATCAGTCCTCATCTTAGACCAAATTAATTTATCCCCATAAAACAATTTGCTTTTTGACTTTCCATTTATGATTATGTCTTTCTTTTCCCATAAACTCATATCAATCACCTAGTCAATCGCATAAATCGTATTAGGCTTTTTAGTCGTCAAATTGTTGTAATCTGCAAGGGTCATCTCTACCACATCGGGTTTTTTATCCAATTTATTTTTAAGTTCAATGGTCCTCTTACATAAGTCTCCAATCCAATCTTCCAAGTCTCGGGTACTTGACAAATCTGCCCATACAGTTGAGGTATTATACCCGTCAGTTTTACCCCTTGAAATGTCTTTCCCGGAAGCAGAATCCCATTTATTATTCCAGGTGTTAATCATGGTTTGAGTTACATTATTTTTCTGAGCCCGGTCCTCAATTCCTTGTAGCTTTTTAATATCAGCTTGGGTTATTAGACTTGGCGATATCTCGACGTAAGCACTACCAGACCACCTAAATATATTTTCTGTGGATAAGTCTACATAGATTTTTCCCTTTTCTCCTGTGCTTGGGAAATTAGTCTTACTTGCAAACTCTAAAACATCATCAACATAGCTCGGCAACTGGTCGGCAGGTACTTTTCCATCTCCACCAAGTGAGGCATAGCCATTAGCCTTGCCTTTGTTTGCTGCATTTTCTGCAGTGTAATCTAATTGACCACTTGTTACCTCTTGCTTAGTTGCATAGGTCTTTTGTATGTCCTCACTCTTTGCATAGGGTGTAAGGTCATAGACCCTTATAGCTTTTTCTGGTAATTGCGCTTCTGGTACTTTGCCTGTGCCATCAAGTGCAGCATACCCGTTGACTTCCCCTTTGTGGATAGTGCTTTCTTTTTTGCCTATTTCTGCATTAATTTTTGTAACTTCTTCTTCCAGTCCACTTTGACTTGCATACTTTTTAAGTTCTCCATCAATAGTATTTTTAAGTGCAGTAAGAGCAGATATTTTTGCATAGGTGCTTTCTATATTTCTGCTTTTTGCATAAGGTGTAAGGTCATAAGTAGTATCTCTTAAAGCCTCGTCTGGTAGTTGACTTACTGGTACTTTCTTATTGCCATCAAGAGTCGCAAGTCCGTTGGCAGACCCTATAAGACCCTCAAGGTCATCTGTGTTTTTTATAAGTTGACTTAGGATATCCTTTAGTAATTTCTTTTGATTATCAAGTGTGATTGAGTTTGCTTCTAAGTCGCTATCCTTATCAAGTTTTGCGTTCCAGGTATCTTTTTCATTGTCACTTACAAATCGTCTACTCACATCAGTTTCAATTATGCTTGCCCTGTGAGTTTCTGGGTGGGTGTAAACTGTGTCCTTGTCCTCATCAAAAACAACTTGCCCGTCAGAATTAAGTTTTAAAACTTGCCCTGCTTTTCCACCTTCAGGCATTTTGACCCTATTAGAAATTGCCCTTAAAATCTCAACTATAGAGTCCTTGTTTGTGTTAAGTTCAGCAGCAATTTCCCTAAAGGTGTCATACTCTTTTGGAGCGTCTTTTAAAATATCGTCTAGCTTGTCTATAAGTTCCTGCGGCTTAAAAGTTAGGTACTCATCAAGTGGTACTCCATCTTCGGTGTAGACTGTACTTGTAAATATCTGTGGAGAAACTATTGCAAATTCTCCAGTAGTCTCATCATAGGCAAGGAGTTTCTTTCCTTTAAAAACTTTGTTGATATCATTAATTTGATTAGTCATACTTCATTCGCACCCCACTTCCGTCCTCGACTTCTAAAAACATTCCTTCTTGATTTAAAGTCCAAACTTCTGGCATAATAGCAACTCTTTTAATCTTTTTGTGGTAGTTCACCATACCCATGTAGACTAAGTTGTCAAATTCCTTGTCCTCAACCTTATTTGGTAAAACCCTATAATGCTTGGCTTTTTGCCCATACATACCATAGTAGATGGTCTGGTCTCTAATAAATTTAATTCTTATAAACTGTGCCAAGTTAGCAGGAATTATATCCCTAACCTGCATCCTAAAGTCATCAAGATCAAAATAAATAGACTCCTTTATAGTTACCTCAATCTCTATCCCATACTTGTCATAATCTAGGGATAACTTGTAATTGTCCTTACCTAAATAAACATCAAGCCACTTTAAAAAAGTCCTATGAGTCCATCTTATTTTTTTATTCCAAAGGAGATAAACTCTTTTTCTCCTGTCTTCAAGAGATTCATTTTTACCAGGCTCTATCCCAAGGATTTTTTCATACCTGCTAAGTCCATCACCTGTGGCTGCTAAAATAAACCTATCAAAGAAAGTCTTTAAAATCCTGTAAGAGATTATGTCAAAGTCTAAGTTTTCACTGTCGCACCTAACTCTCCAGTCAATAGATTTAGCTTCTGTCTCGTAGTCGTTGTACTTTGCAAGGTCAACATTTCTTTTTAATTGAATTTTCTTTCCTGAAAAATCTATCCCATCCAAGTCAAAAACATAGGACTTTTCTAAGTAATTACTTGCCATTGACATCACCTAGTACTGGTATGCTTTCTCCATCAACTTCATAGTTTCTTTCAAGTCCATTAATTTTAGAAGAATTAATGTCAAGCACACCCTCTATATCTAGTAGCCTCGTCTCTATTCTCCTAAGTCTTAAAATTGATTTTTCGTAGTTTTGCCATTCTCGTCTTAGGTCTTTGAGATATAGCTCTAGAGTAGCCTTGACTTCATCAGCAACCTTATCCCAGTTAAAGCCCTCTTTATATAGGAGCTCAAAATCAAAGTTTATCTTGTCTTCCTTAACTCCTCTTACTGTCACAGTATGCCCAATAGGAGCAATCCCTATTCCCTTCCCATGATTAGTTACAGGATCTATAATTGTTTGCACCTTGTCTATTAACTCTTGCTTTGGCACCATGTAATTTGCATCAGAGAAAATAATTAAAACAGTACCTCCGCCTTGCCATATTGGATAGACCTTAACACCACCGACACCATCAATGGCATGAACCTTGTCTAAGTAGTCATCAATATTCCCACCATAGGCATTTGACATAATGTTTCTGTAGTATCTATTTCTAAATTCTTCAGTGTCTTCTTCCTCTTCTCCAGGCTTTATCACTCCTACAATAAAGGCACTCTTTAAGTCCTTTATGTGGTCCAATGGAATTAATTTCCCATAAGGCACATTGCCTATTGCACCATACTTATTACATACAAGTTCGTAGTAGTATTTTTCATTTTGATTTTCAATAAATTTTTTAACTGTAAAGTTCAAATCGTCAAAATTAAATGTCTTTCCAATGTCAACTTCGACATTAAACTCACCCTTTACAATTGCTTGGCTTGCAGGATATGGAGACATCCCCCTATCATAAGCAAGTCTAATTAGGCCCTCTCTATCGGCAGTATCTCCAAAGACATTCTTTAAGATATAGTCAAGCTCCATATACATGATTTCAAGTTCTATTGCTGCAGGAGCAAGAGCATCATAAATTATAGAGCCTTCCCTTTTATCAAATTTATCAGGGATCCTAGAGAGCATTCTTTCTAACAAAAAAGAAGCAGTGTACTCACCAAAAACTGGCTCGTAAGCTTTCTGCTTCCATTCTCCTATAAATCCATAACCTTTACTTTTACATCACTCAATATCAGTCACCTCCTATTCCCTTGTCGTAGTCAAACTTCCAAGTGTTATAGATTTCTATGTCACCATAAACAGAATCAACAGTAAAAAAAATGCTGAGTTCATCTCTTGGAGACTTATCCCTGTGATAATAAAAGTCATAGACCTTTAAAACTCTGTCGTCTCTTATTAGGCACTCTTCAATTCTTCTAATAACTTCTATATAAGCAAAGTGCTTAGGCTGTCCGAAGAGGTCTTTAAGAGGCATGCCAAAGTTAGGGTAAATGATGTGATCGCCATATTCTGTGTTAAGCTGCTTATAAATCATCTGCTTTAAGGCTTCCTTGTCATCTATGTGTCCGTAAATTCTCATAGAGTTTACATGCATCCTGTGGGTAAAAGTAGGTGCAATCTCAACATTTACTCCATCCATAAGCATGTCATTAAAATTATCTTGTTGTGGTATCAATCTTTCACCTTCTTTATGCCCCAGTCATGCCTACAGTCAATTATCTCTCCATGAGTAACCACTACATCATGACCACAAGAGCAAGTACCATGTAAAGTTGCCTTTTCAAGGTAACCTTCCCAGTGATAAGGTCTGCCATTTGAGCCTTGAGGATAGCTTGCCTCATAGAGATAGTAGAATACCTGCATCTCATGATTTCCAGAAAATACAAATAAGTGACCAATCTCTTCTTCAGTAAATTTCCTATACTTAGGTACTACTAAAAAGTTCTCATACATTTCTATCCCGTCATCTCTTACAAACTTAAGAGGAGATATACTTTCTAGCTTTGCATGAAAAACTGTAGCAAAGCTTTGAGTTCCCATGTATTCAGAAACAATATTAGTTAAAACATTTTTCAGCCTTTCAGGATTATATTCTTTTCTAGCTTTTTGTTCTTTACCTTGAGCCATTAACTGTCACCTCTAATCCTATAAAATCTATTAAATCTATTGCCAAGAGTTGAGTAACCTAGTGGAGTGCCAACTTTGTGAGCACCAAGAGTTTTTCCACCCCCAACATACATTTCCATATGTCCTTTCTTCCAACATACATCTCCTGGCTGTAGTTGATTTTTGTTGATTTCCATAAAGTGTTTATCTGCTGCAATTGTGCTTGTAGTGAGGTTATATCCCTTTGTAGGTAGTAGACCTACACTTTGATAAGCCCTCATTACTGCAGATGAGCAGTCAAACTTACCTGGACTCATTCTTTGAGCCTGGCTATATGGAGCACCAATATTGGCTTGTAGGAATTTAATGGCACCAGAGGCACCTTTTCCACCGCCCATACCTGCACCTGCTCCTACACCTTCACTATTTTTATTGCCCATAGATGGAGGACTAATTCCAGGACTAATGTCCTTGTTGTAAACTTCCATATCCATAAAATGATGCTCCTCTTGGAATTTATGAGTTACAGAAGCCACCATCATATAGCCCTTAATATCAATATCTCCAATTGCAGGCATATCTACTGGCACAAGACTTCCTGCCCTTACATCAGTTCTTCCAACAATATTTTTTAGCTTTAACCTTCTGTGCTTCTTGTTTAAATGTTTTAAGAGTTCCTTTGCCTTGCCCTCAATATCTTCTTCATTGTTTGTTTGGTCGAAGTACTGTAATATCCCCCACTTGGCAATGTTACCACCATCTTCAGCAGATGCACTCTTGACCTCTCTTTTATCATCATCTAAAAGTTTAAGGTAAACCCTGTTATAAACACCTTCGGAAATTGAAGTGGCATAGTCAAAATCAAGTGTGCAGTCATAGTCAATTACATCTTTGCACTTCATATGTTGTATGTCTTTAAGGCAAATCTTGCCACCCTTGTCAAAAAGCACATAGATTTTATTAGTGTTTGCAGTAGTGATATCACTTGCAAACTTAAGCATCTGATAATACTCTTGATTGATTTCTGCCCTTGCAGGAATTTTAAAACCAGTATCTTCTATTTCGCCAACTGCCAGATGTCTATCTGCACAGATATTTTTCAGAAGGTCGGAATAGCTCCAATTCTTATATTGAAGTGTTGACTTGTTTTTTAAATATCTTATTTGGTCGTAGCAGGTAGTCTTTATAATTTGCTCTCCAGTCCTTGATTTCTCAAAAACATAGCCATAAAAAAAGAGCTCATCATCAACATAAAAGGCAACTGTATTGCCCTCTTGATAGTTCAAACTCTCGTCTTTTACTATGTTACAAATTAATTTCCCAGGACTGCCCTCTCTCGACCAAGTTACAGTAAGCTCACCTTCTACACTAGGGAATTGTAAATTTCCTGCTTGTTTGTTTTCAATAACCAATTTATACTTAGCCATTTGCATCACCTAAAAAGATACTTCATAGCTGCATCTTTTACACCCTTAAGCATGGTAGCAGAAGCACTCATCAAAGGCTTTTGTGCAATTTTGCCAACTACCGACATGGCAGATAGGCCCTTGTCAATGGCATCAGAAGTAACTGTTATTCCCTTATGCTCATCAGCCTTGGTATTAACTACCTTGGTCTTAAGAGGTATATACTGTTTAAGCTTTATGCTTACAACTAAGTCAGGACCATTTTTCACATCTTCCTTGATGACGTATTCTTCAAGAGTAACCTTCTTGTTTATTGAGTTATTTAATCCTGATTCATAGGGAGTCCTAATAATAATAAATTGGAAGGACTTTTTATTTTTCTTTAGGTTCTCCAACTTGTTTAAGACTGTTATTGGCGGTACAAAGCTTTTAACTGCAGGGTAATTCTCGCTTGGCAAAGTACAGTCAAAGTCAAATTCTGTTAACTTAGGTTTCTTTAAGAGGTTTAATTCCTCACCATTTAAAAGAGTGACAATTTTATTTTTATTGCCGATTTTTGTGTCTATAGATGCAGGAGTAATAGGCAATAAAAGTCCGTCAATATAAAAATCATATCCCTTACTCATAAGCTATCGCTCCTCCCATAGTTGCATTGACTGCCTCTGATAAGTTATCAGTTAAGTTATCCATCCACCCGTCTAAGTCTGCAGTTTCGTGTACATCACCAAAGTTATTATTAGCAATAACTTCTATCTTATCAAAGCTAAAGTTTTGAATTGCTCTCATTTCTGCTAAATCTTTAAGATAGGATATGTCATCATTTTTAACTTCAATACCATCCTTAAGCTTTTCGGTGTTTTTCTTAGTTCCCTTGGCAGCATCTTTGCCTGCCTTAACATCTTTTGCAATGTCTGGCATATCTGCATAAGCAGGAATGTCAAATTTTTGATTAAAGTTTGCTTTTTCTGCACTAGCTTTTTTCTTTTCAGATTGTAGCTTTGTAATTTCTTTTTCTCTTACAAACTTTTCCTTGTCATACTTAATTTCAAGCTTCTTGATGTTATCATCTCTAGTAGCCTTATCAGTCTTAACTTTATTTTCTGCAATTTGAGCAACTTCTTCTCTTTGCCTTTTATTTTCTGCAGCTTGAGCCTTGGCTCCTGCACTTATAGAGATCTTGTCTATAGTGTCAATACTTACTCCAGGTATTACATTTACAAGTTTAATAAGTCTGTTAATACCTGCAATTACACCATTCAAAAAGTTTTCTACAATAATTAAACCTTGAACTTTCATGGAATCTAGTGCATTTAGGACACCATTTTTAACTCTCAATATGCCTACTTTAAACATGCCCCATTGAGCGATTATTATACTTAGCTGTTGCTTGTTGTGTATAACGAAGCTTGCCATATAGTTTTTAATTGCATTTACCATAATTAAATAGGCTACATGCACACCGCCGATGGAGTTTATCCACTTAACAAAAAAAGCAATTGCAATTCCCACTGCTGCAAGAATTAAGTAAATAGGATTGGAACTAAGGACTGTATTTAAAGCCATAGTCTTAATTGTAAGAGCAACTGTTGCTAATTCCAATCCACCAAAGGCACCTGCCAAGCCCCAGATTACAGGCTCAACAACTCCCCAATGGTCAGCTAAAAAGTTGCCAAAGTTAACTGCTTTTTCTGTAACACTTACAATTACATTTGCAAGGACCCCAATTGCAGTAGATGCCCTGTCAACAAAGACTTTGAATTTATCAGAGTTTGCAAAATTATTTAACCTATTAAGTGCAGGTTCTATGTTTTTTATAAACTTATTTTTCATAGATGTGGCAATTTGACCAAAGGTCATAGGCATCTTCGCAAATTGTGCATTTATATCATCAGTTGCACCTAAGAGTGCATTTTTAATGACATCAGCCGACAATTGCCCTTCTTCTGCCAACTTTCTTATTTTTCCTATAGGTTCACCCATATATTCTGATACAATTTGAAGAAGCTGAGGAGTATTTGCCATTACTGCATTTAAGTCTTGTCCTCTTAAAACTCCAGAAGCCATAGCTTGAGTTAAGTTATACATTACAGATTCCATACCCTGTGCAGAAGTGCCTGAAATTGTAAATAACTTATTCAGATTTTCAGCAAAGGCTATTGTTTCTTTATTACTACTAAAGGCAGCCTTTGCCTGTGCACCTAGCTTAGAGACAATGTCTAAAGTTGTTTTATATTCCCCTCTTGCTCTTTGTGCACTCTCATATACCATCTTCTGCAACTCTAAAGTTGTTTGTTGACCATCATTAATTGCGTTAAGCCTTGCCTTTATTTGTGTCATTTCGTCTGATAGCCCTACAAAAGCCTTTACACTTCTAAAAGAGGCATAGGTTATCAAAGCTTTCTTAAGCATCCCTGTTAATTTGCTTGCAGCATCTGAACCCACTTCAAGTTTATGGTTAAAATTTCCTTGTTCAGCCGCTGCCCCCTGTATAGAGGCTTGAGCTCCTCTCAATTTATCTGCAACACTTGAACCTTTTTCAAGCTTGTTATTAAAATTTTCTTGTTCTGCTGCTAATGCTTGTATTGAGGCTTGAGTTTCTCTTAATTTGTCTTTGGCAGCACTTAGTGTAGTGGGATCAAAGGCTTTTTTATTTGCCCCCTCTACTTGATAAGCGGCACTTACCACCATGTTCATGCTGTCGACAATGTTGTTTAAGACCCCAGTCATTTGATTTTTTAAAATTATTGTGCTTGATAAAACTCCCATATACACCTCCTAATTTGGCTTAGTATCTTTTGCATACTGCTCAAGCATAGCCACATACATTGCTTGCGTTGGCTCGTCAAACTTGATAAATTCTTCTGGTCTAATTTGAAACTTGCTGCATACAAAAACATAATAAGCAAGGGAGGTTTCTAAGTCCTCCCTGATTAGTTTTTTACTTCAGTTTTTAAGTCCTCAAATGTCTTATTAAGACCATTGATTTCCAAGCATTTTTCAAGCAAGATGTTAAATTCTGCAGAATTAAGCATCTTATTTAAAAGTTGCCCAGGATCCATAACCCCATAAGAATCTTGCAATTCCTTATCCCTTAAATTTGGATATACAACTGTTTCTGCAACGACATTTTTAAAATATGTGCTTGTCTTAAAGTCGCTTTGTCTTCCATTCATGACAGTTGCCCTATCAGAAGCTAGTAGGGCATTGTCTGGAGACATTGCCCTTAACTTCCAAGCTACAGCACCCTTATCATCTTTAAATCTATCAGATACTACAAACTCTACTTCCTCAAAAGGATTCGCAACATTATCCTTTAAAAACGCAGTTAAACTCATTGATTCATTCCCTCCAATACTAGGAATTCTTCAGCCATTTCGACATCTTCGAATGTGCCGCTCAAATCCTCGTCAAGATATTCTTTAGTTACATCAAGCTTTGCCATAACACTTCCATCAATGTTGCAGTCTCTAAAAATCATTGTGTGTCTTCCTGCATTAGAGTTTGCATCATCATTAGTAATTTGAATGTCAAAGTAGATGTCTTTGTGGTCTTTGATATAAACCATCATTAATTTTCTCAACACATCAGTGTTGTAGTATAACTTTGCCTTCCATTTACCTTTGGCATAGTTACTTCTATTTCCTGCCATTCTTGTACCTAATCTAGGTATTTCAACTTTGCCCTTTTCTAGGGTAAATTCACAGTCTATAAGTTGGAAAAGTAAATATCTACTGCCTTCAATAGTCGCATAAGCAGCACCTTCAGCACCATGGATTGGCTCTCTGGCGTGCATTATAGGTTGATTTAAGTCTGCCATTTTCTCACTCCTTTATATTAAAAAAGGAACCCTTCCGAGTTCCAAAAGTTTATTATCTTACCCAAATTGTCATATAAAGCTTTTGCATTGCCATTACTGGTAGCAAGTAGTCTTTAACAACAACTGCATCCTTTGCATATCCTTTTTCTACTGTAGTGTCTTTTGGATCGTAGTCCTCAATGGCAACAAGTTCTGTTAGTGTGTTTGCGTGTCTAACAAGTTCGTTCCAGAAAGCAATTCTGCCATCTTCGTTGTTTTGTACCTTTCCTAAGTAGCGTTTGTTGAAGATAATAGAAATATCCTTTGCCCTTTGGTCCAAAACTCTCATAACTTGGTTTTTGCTGAAGTCCTCGTTTTTATAAAGAGTAAATTCTGTAAATGAGTTAATATCTTCAAGGACTCTAACTTCCTCATTCTTTTCATAGAAGAAGAAATATCCCTTGATGATAGCTTCTTTCGCATCTCTAGTTTTAAACTTAGTAAAGATTTTATAATCTCCATCATAAAGCTTATTAGTGATAGATCTATTTACATCAACACCTGCTTCTTGACCAGTAACCCAGTAAACAAGAGCTGCCTCATTTTCATCATCAGTAACCTTGTTTTTGACGTTAATTGTTCCTTCATAGTTTGCCTTAGTTGGCTTCATGTTATAAACGACAGTTTGGAACTTAACCCCTTCATCATCTCTCATACGCTTAGTAAATTGATTGTATAGGTCTTTTATAACCTCATCAGTTCCTGCATAGCCTATGCAGTTAAAGTCATATTTTTCAATAATTTCTAGGAAGTTTGAGTGTGATTCTCCAGTAACTGAGCCATTAGCACCACCTGCAAGTTTAACTCCTGCAGATAAAGTTAAAGCATCCCCACTTGCATTGAAGTCAACAAATTTGTTGTCTTCAAGTTCTGTAGCTTTCTTTACAACTTGCTCATCAACCCTTGTCCCATCAACTCTTGTAGTAACTACAAAAGCACCTTCTGTGTCAATATCATTTTCACATGAAATCATTATTTCATTTCCAACAATACCTTCATACTTTGCAGTGATCTTTAAAGTTTCACCTAAGCTTCCTTCTGCCTTCTTGCCACCATTGTCATTTAACCTATATAGGTATAGGACCTTGGCACCCTTCATGATTTCTCTTAAAGGCTTAATCTTATCATTTGTGTAAGAGTAGCCTACAGTTTCAAGGGATTCAGTTTGCAAATCTGCAGGTTCAAGGGTTATTATCCCGCCAGAAAGTCCCCAGTCAAGAGGCATACCAATTGCTGCATATCCTCTATCAGAAAATAGGTTACTTGCCCTTGGCACACTTACATAGTTAATGTAAGAGCCTGGTAAAATTTTATTCTGTACTAAAAAAGTACCTCCACCTAGTGCACCATATGCCATAAATTAATCCTCCTCATTAGTGAACTTCTCTTTTGTTGAAGTCGTCTACAATTTTTTCAACTTCGTCAAGAGTGTATTCCTTATCATCTTCAAGTAACACTGCCAACACATCTCTATTCCATCTAAGCTTGTCAGCACTTAAAATTACAGATTTTGTGTACTTTGCCACTTGTGTATCTTTAACTTCTTTATCTTTCATCAATGGTCATCTCCTTGGTTCTCATTAAATCTTCAGCTTCTTCTTTGTATCTTTCCTTCTCTATCTCGTATCTATCCTTATAGCCCTTTGGTTTCCACATCTTGCCCTTGTTTTTATCTACATACCTTTCATCTCTTGGATTCATGGCAGGATAAATCTTAAGTGGTTTTCTTTGCCTTGGTGGAGTCTTCCACATACCAGGATTAATTTTTGTAGTGTCCTTGATATATGGTTCTTCCGTTGTATAGTGTACAATCTTATTCGTTGCCATCATTGGATCAGGCAAAATTGGAAACTTGCCAATATAGTCATAATTGACATCTAATTGTAAGTTGTCATTTTCTGTCCTTACACTCATGCCATAGCCATAGATTCCACTGTCTTTTTCCCTATCAATGCTTATATTTCGCATTCCCAAGAGCAGTCTTTCTTTTATAGTTTGGAAGACAAAGGCATCTTCGCACTGACTTAAGTAGACTACATTTACAAAGTTTTCAAACTGGTATCTCTCGCTCATTAACTTAGATATGTCGGTATTTATCATATTAATAAGAAAACAAGGTTCAATAAGGCCTTGCTCAACATTATTTACATAGATATTAGTGTTGGGAAAGAGTTCAGAAAGCCTATCAACAATTCCTTGCAATAAGTTAATCATAATTTGCTAAAAGCCTCCTCTAAGTGTCTATCTACTATGCTTTCAATTACAGCTTCAATTTGTCTTTCAGATATAGTCAGCATAAATTTACCTGGTACCCAGTTTTTGTGGTCTATAGTTCTATGACCAAATTCAACATAATCTGCATAATCTGAGTTGTTATATAAAGTGACTTGATAAGCATCTCCATCTTTTTTAACATCTGTTATTCTCCAAGCCTTTCTCAAGGTGCTTGTATCTACTGGAGTTAACTTCTTTGTCATTCTCATTTCCCTAGCAACACATTCCTCTAGGGCTTCTTGTATTATGCTGTCGACTATGCCCCCTAATCCCTTTAACTGGTCCTTGAAATCTTTAAGGCTACTTACATCAAAAGTTACGCTCACTATAACCACCTCAAAAACTCAGTGCAGGAGTATTCATTATGACTTGCATAAGATTTCTTGTTAGCATTAGTAATGATGTAAGTATAGCCATTTTGCTTGACTGTGATTTTTGAGTTTGCCTTAATGTCAATTTCAGGACCTGTAAAGAGAGTCATTTGGTTTTCATCTGCCATAACCTTGTCTTCTTTCAAGACTTGAGCATTAGAAAAAGACAATCTACAAGGTACATCCTCATAAACTGTCTTCTCTTTAAGACCACTAACCTTTGTCACAGGATCTTTTGATGTCTCTCTAACCACTGCAGTCAAAAGACCAGTGTATAAACTTTCAATTGCCTTTCTATAGGCAGCTACCACTCTATCTTTCTGCATGTAATCGCCTCTTTCTGCCAGGAGCTTTTAAGTGAACCTATCCAGTTAAGTAGCTTGGCTTCGCTCATGTCATTTATTCTCTTGTCACCCTGCAACTCTACTGATGTATCTCCAACTTGCACCCTTCCTGCAATTTCTGCAAAGTCAAAGGACTTAGGGAGCTTGCCATTTTGATACATTTTTTCTAAGTAGCTACCTAGTATCATTTCATAAAGCAGATAGTAAATCCTTTCAGGAATAAACGCTATGTTGCAGAAGTTTTTAAGCCTCATGCTCTCATTTACTGCTATCATTTTTATACTAGGATCTATCTCCTCAAATCCTGCAGCCTTTAAAGCTACTAAAATATCATCTGCATAGATACTTGCAAAGAATTCATCCATAGGCACTAAGTCCTTAAACATAATCCACCTACTTTAATAGTTCAATTAATTCAGCTTTTTTTGTAGCTTCGCTTCTGTTGATTCCCTTTTCATCACATAATTTTTCAAGTTCATCAACTTTTAAATTTTCAAGGTTTGATACTTTGTCAATCTTAATTCCCTTTTCTACTGTCTTTTCTCCACCTACAATTTCAGCTCCAAGTTCTTGAAGTTCTATAATTTTATCTGGATTATCAGTAGTGTAATAAAGATTGTCTAATCTAAGTCTCATATTCCACCTCTTAAGCTGTAGTACATACAAAAATTTGATTTTCTTTTTGTTTCTTAATCCATAAATCGTGGTATTTTCTAAAGTCAATCTTCCAAGCATCTGCTTTTTGGTTAACATCAGGAGTAAATACTCTTAATTTGTCAGTCTTATTAATTGCAATTGGCACATTTGCAGGAGTAATAATCCAGTTAATGTCCTTTGCTTCAGCAGCTGCCTTTAATCCACCTGCTTCTTGACCGTTTGTCTTGCCATCTAAAACATCATAAGCAGTCTTAAGTCTTGCAGATGGTGCAATTCTAATTGGAGATTCATCAAGAGATTTAACCTTAAAGCTCATGTTCCCTTGTTTGAAGTCAGCAACATTAATAGATTTACCAATCTTAGAGGAGTTTTCAATAAGTGCTCTTGTCTTAGTTGACATAGTTAAGATTAGTGGCACATTATCTCCCACTACATCTTGTACTGCCCTTATATGTTCTCTAATTTTATCTAGTGCATTATCTGCAGTTAAAGCAATAGCTTCTGTTTGTCCTGCTGCCTTTGCAATAGCTGCAATTTTAGAGTATCTGTAAGCATCAATTTCTGGGATAACTTGTTCAGTTTGAAATACCTTAATTAAGTTTGCAGAAGTTGCTACAAATCCAGTTTCGTCTACATCCATTGCATCTAATTGGAAAGTTCTTCCCCTGTCTTGAGTCATCTTGTAAGTATCAAACTTTAAAGAAACTCCACCTTGTACAAATCCGTTGTCTCTATCATAGTTAGCTAGTCCAACAGTTGACATTGTAGGGATTTTAACTTCATCTCCGCCGTTATAAATAACTTGTCCTGCATTTGCTTCCATCCAACCTGAAGTTAGACCTTGCACTGCGTGTTGATCTAACTGTTGCATCATTAGTTTTGAATATTCTAGTGTGTTAATTGCCATATTTTCATCCTTCCTTAATTATTAAATACATTTGCAATAGCTTCTTCCATTGGACTTACGCTGCCACCATTACTGTCAGGTGGAGTGTGAGCATTAAACCTATCATCTTCAGGCTTGTTCCCTTCATCACTTTTAAAAAGATAAGGCTTAGCCTCTTTAAGACCTTCTATTTGCTCTTTAAGTCCACTTATACCATCTTCAGAAAACTTAAGACTATCTCTATCTATTAGCTTCATAAGTACATCTTCATCTACTGTGTCATAGCCTCTTACTGCATCTTTTAAAGCAGTATCATTTTTAAGCTTTTCATAAGCCTTTTCATGTTCTTTAGCAGTTGTCTTCCAAGTCTCTACTGACTGCTTGATTTCATCAATATTCATGTCTTTATATGACTTGATTTCCTTGTTTGCTGTGTCTACCTGCTCTTTTAAAGTTTTGATTTCATCATCTTTTGCAGTGACCTTGGCTTTTTCAGCATTGATGTCCTTGCCATTCTCTTCCATAATCTTGTCGATTACTTCTTTTTCCAGTCCTAGACCTTCTAAAAATTCTCTCTTCATTTCGCCCTCTCCTTACGTTTTTTTACGAGTGTTACAGTCTCACAGGTGGATAAGTTTTACGTCATTCCAAGACAATATAAAAGACGACCTTTTACAGTCGTCTTAAAGCCATATTTATATAATTATTTGCAATAAAAAAACACCTCTAACATAATTGTCAGTGTGCTTTTAGTATTTGACTACCATTTCTCCGTTTTTAATTCTATAATCTTGCTTTTGAACTCTTCTCATATACTCGTTAAATATATCCTCAGGTGTATTATCTTTAAGGACAATATATTCATATCCATTTTTTGTAACTGCCTTTTTTTCTGACAAATAAGGTATAAACCTAGGTTCTAACATTATTCTCCCCCCTTTGAATATTCTTCAAACAGTGCATCTATAATTTCTACTATCTTTTTTGATAGAGGATTGGCGTTATTTTTATTGGCATAAATATCAGCATAAGACTCAGCTATCGCTTCAGCGGCCGTTGTTGCCCCATATTCGGATTGCCTTGCTCTTATTTCGTTAAATTTTAATCCTTTGCCGTATTCGGTTTTCTTTAATTCCTTGCAGGCTTGTGAAACTATTTTTTTTGCTGTTCTGTCTTCATTCCAATCATCAACTTTTTCATAAAATTCTATAAAAGGTTTCTTATTTATTAAATCCCAATTTATTGAATGTCCAAATTCGTGGGCTCCAATAGATTCAATACTTGAGTTTTTAATCCACCAACCACTATCAGAGCATTCTTTGCACATCTTATTGAAATTTTCTATATTGTCGTAATATTCTGGATTAAAAGTTATCTGTGAGCCCGAACAGGACATAATTCCCTCACTGCTCGTTGTAACAGTTTTCAGGTTTTCAAAGGCTCTAGGATATTTATCCCCAATTTCAACTATGGAAGATAAAGTTCTTTTTACCATATTGAAATTTAAGTTTTTAACAGTATCATCAAGTTTGATACTTCCACTGTTTAAGTAATTCGTTAAATCTTCGAAGTTCTCTGCTGATGATATTTCATTTATATTATACCCATTATTAGGAATTAAATCAGCTTTGAAGTAAAATTGACCTTGTTCTTGGCTGACTTCTTTTATAACAAATTTTTGACCCCTAGCAAGTAAGACCTCTTTTTGTTCCATGTCAGCAATATCAAAGTCTTTTAAATCTATACCATGAACTCCATTAGGTACATTAAATTCAATTACACATGGCTTTGAGCTTCCAGTAAAGCCTTGAAAATCTAAGGCAATTTCTTTATCTTTTGTTGTAGACATAAAACCTTTATCAATTATTTCTTTACCCTCAATGTTCTTTAAGTATTTGTTTATTGCCTCTTGTGCAGGTTTTGATTTGTTATTATATATATATGCACTCTTTAAATCATCATACTCAGAATCACTTATATCGCCTATTATTGAGGATATATCTACTGATCTGTATAGAGTTTTTTCTTTTACTATTTGACCTTGAGTTGCTTGGTCTAGTTTTTCTAAATATATCTTATCGTCTTCGCTGAGTGGATAATCGGCTATTTCTCCTATGCCTCTAAGTTTGTTATTTATCCACATTCCATCGCCTGAAACATACTCTTCTATGGCTTCATTAGTTTCTGCTTCTGTATACTTAAGCTTTGGTTCTTTTGGCACATTAGGAGTATCTCCCTCTTGATTATTATTTGGAAGTTTTTCAACATACTTCTTATGCCAATCTTCATAAGATAAATTTTCTACGACTTCACTCTTCCCATTTTCTAGATTTCGTGCCATTCTCCCTACATTTTTATCTAGTTGTCTTTCTAAATCATCGTCAAAAAAGGGTATTGTGTCGGTCCTACAGTTGGGATGGAAAGGCGGAGCAGTTATGCCAACTCTATAATCTTTTATATCATAGGTTTTTCCATCTTGACTCCTGCAGATGTCACTTGTCCTTAAGTCAAGAGTTGCTAAAATTTCATACTTCTTAACTCCAATTCTCTTATAGGAATCTTGTGTTGCTTTTGATGATATAGCAGCAGTTTCTGTGTAAACAAGTCTTGATGCTGCAGCCTTCGACACACTAAATTG
>ERZ1673749.1172-NODE-1172-length-19938-cov-39.927275_pt1 | contig 19938 bp, 14 predicted proteins | sample MGYA00580204_ERZ1673749 | MGnify/ENA primary metagenome ERZ1673749 (study PRJEB41218, sample SAMN15661745) | gut metagenome | host: Homo sapiens | place: Canada: London | collected 2015-08-20/2019-03-30 | study: EMG produced TPA metagenomics assembly of...
CGAAAAAACCGCAGAACCCGAAAATTTTGAGGGAAAACATGTACCTCTGAGTGCAAATATACAAAGGTTTTTTGAATTGATTGTACAACGTGCCATCTCCACCTTACAATTTTGCGCTTTTTGGGCTTTTTCCACCCTCTTAAGCCCCTCGTCTTCTTTGGTGATCTGCCTATAAGCGTCAGTAGAAGAGGGTATTGCGCTTGTGAGTGATGATGTCGACATCCACTTGCTCCCCAATGACGTGCATGGCGTGGAGCTGGTCCGTAGAGATGGGACAGACGATGATGCTGTCGTGATTGTCGTAGAGTGACTGCACCTCAGCGAGGTCTCTCTTGATCTCCTCGTAGGTCGGGCGGGGGAGGTCAGCGAGGAAGATGGAGTCTTGTATGCGTGTGCATCCCTTGCTTATCAAGTACTTGGCGATGAGACGACGGACCTTGTTGCTCTCAATGTCGTACATGGTGAAGAAGATCATATTGGTGGTCGGTCTGCTTGTTTCGTTTGCTATGCCTAATAGGCATGAGATACGGCTCTCCAGTGAGGGCAGCTCATCGAGATCCTGGTCTATGTGACGGGTCGGTCTCGGGGAGTCCTGTACCCCGGCCTGAGCCAGCTTCCGCAGCGCCTCGAGTGGCGATATGGGCTCGCGCTTCTTCCTCATGGTGTGCTCCTCTTCTCTCTCCGGCTCCGTCGTCAGTGTGTCTCTATGAAGTCTCTGATGAGGTCTGTAAGCAGCTCGTTGAGGCCGCTGTCGGTCCCCCTCTTGGGCGAGGCCACGATGCTAAACCCTCGCTTGCCATAGAAGAGATTGACCTCCGCCTGCTTTAGTCCAAGAGTGGCGTGGACCTTCTTGCCGTACTGTATGTTGGTGACCTCCGTGATGGTCAGCCCGGTCTCCTCCACATAGCCCTTGATGCTGTCCATGATGTCATTTAGGATCTTGGGCACCTCCACCGGTCTCTCGGTGCTCGCTCTCCTCCGTGAGCCCAGCTTTGCCCTTATCCGCTCCATGGTCTCGCCATCCGGGTCCCTCCCGTGATCGGGTGGGGTGGACTTCTCTGCTCGGGGGATCTCTGAGTGGGAGAGTGCGTGCGCCAGATCGAGTAGTGCCGCGGGGTCATCGGTGTCGGCATAGGCCTTGGTGTCCACCGCCTCGCACCGGGGATTGACCGGACAAGTCGGACGACCTGCCCCGATCCCAAACCCTTGCTTTAATGGGTGTGACGCACTTGAGCGGTACAGAAGCTATTCATCTCATCGTGAAGAGAGGGAACGAAGCACCCCCTTGCGGGTGCCCGTTTCATAGCCACGTGGTCGAGGGGCGTAGCCCCGAAGACCCGTGGACCGGGCATCGCAAGAAATCTCGCGACCCCGCCAGGGTGTCGCACCGGTTGCCTGACTCCCTGATAAGTGCGACACCCTGGCGGGGTCGTATATCTTGCCCGAGCTCTTCTTTCCCGGAGTCTTCAGGGCTGCGCCCCTCGACATCCGGGCTAAAGACCGGAGATCCCTCCGGGGCATCGCCCCTGCGGGATCGGCAGGCGGGTGCATTAGGAGAGGAATCTCGCGCCGCAGATCTCCTCTGCATAGCGGTAAAGATCAAATGCGTCACCCCTGGGTTACCCGGGATAGGGGATATCTGCTCTGCGACACTCTTGCCGGGTCGTGATCGTATGTAATGACTTGTCCACGGGTCTCCCCCCTCCGACTACGATGCTGGGAAGCAGATACCCGCAAGGGGTGCAACTCCGGTCTAATAGTCCCCCGAGAGCGCTCTCCGACAAGAGGCTCTCGCTGAGAGCTTTTTTTGCCCTTGGCAGATAGGGGCATTCTCTAATACCGATAGAGGACGGGTCGGACGACCTGCTCCCGATCTCAAATCCTTATTTTAATGGAATATGGTCTGAGAGACTACATTATAATATGATAGAGCAGATAATTACGACAGAGTCTTAATCCTTGTTTTAATGGAATATGGTCTGAGAGGGGAAAAAGCGCGCAGTCATCGACAAGTATGTACTTGTCTTAATCCTTGTTTTAATGGAATATGGTCTGAGAGAGCTGGAGCGGGGGACGGTGGCGACGGACTGGACGTCTTAATCCTTGTTTTGATGGAATATGGTCTGCGAGACCAATATTGAGGAGCGTCAGTTGGTACGCTATCCTGTCTTAATCCTTGTTTTGATGGAATATGGTCTGCGAGGTTGCTCGCGAGGATGAGGATCGCAGAGAGCTTTAATCGTCTTAATCCTTGTTTTAATGGAATATGGTCTGCGAGGGGATATCCGCCCAGCTCACTGTGGTGCAGAAGCTGTCTTAATCCTTGTTTTAATGGAATATGGTCTGCGAGACTCCCAAAATTTCCGATTCGGAAGCAGAAGCAATGTCTTAATCCTTGTTTTAATGGAATATGGTCTGCGAGGGTCAAATCTGTGAATATCTGTGTGTTAGCCCTTTACGACCAAAAAAAACCGCAGAACCCGAAAATTTTGAGGGAAAACATGTACCTCTGAGTGCAAATATACAAAGGTTTTTTGAATTGATTGTACAACGTGCTATCTCTACCCAGAGGGGGTGACGCATTTGAGCATTAGAGTAATCATATACCAAGGTGGGTTCATCTGTGAGGCACCCGAAGGGTGCTCGCTCCATAGGCATCGGTCACCCGCGAAGCGGTGACCGATGTGCCAAGACCCGCCCCTGCCCCCTCGACCCCTTGCGGATCGCCGAGCAGAAATTCCCTTTCCAGACCGACCCCGCTAGGGCGTCACACTCCCCGGAGAGACTTGATAGTGCGACACCCTTGCGGGGTCGGGGGATCGCTTCTGGCATCTGATCCACGGGTCTTCGGGGCTGCGCCCCTCGACCTCGTGGCTAGGAAGCGGGCACCCGCAAGGGGTGCTTAATTCCCCTCTTCTCAATGAGATGAATGGCTACTGTGTCACTCATATACGTCACCCCTGTATCTCTACCTTACAATTTTGGGGTTTTTGGTCATTTTTCCTCCTCGTTTTCCTTGGGAAATTGCTTATAAGCGTCAGTAGAAGAGCGTATTGCGCTTATGGGTGATGATGTCGATATCCACTTGCTCCCCTTACTTGATGAAGAAGTCGTCGGTAAGGAAGAGCCGCTCGCCAGCGCGTGTTATGGCGGTGTAGACCCACTGGTAGCTGGCGGAAGTGGCCTCGTGGATGATGTTGCGCGGCATATCTACATAGACGTGGGGCCACTCACCGCCCTGTGACTTGTGGCAGGTGATGGCATATCCGTAGACCGCACGGAGGGCATTGAGGTAGGGGTCGGTGAACATCTGCTCCTTGTACTCATCTGATCCCTGACGTATGCCTCTCTTTCGCATCCTCTTATGGAAGTCGATGAAGAGGTCCTTCTGTGCCTGCTTGCCGAGGTTGCTGAACCCGGAGTAGAGGATATCCTCGATCAGGAATAGCCTGAAGACCTGCCCGGAGGTGAGCTCCGAGACCTCGATGGTGAGGAAGGTGAGGCAGGCTCGCTGCTCGCGCCGACCGATGCCGGTGACCCTGACGAGGTCTCCATTCCTCAGCCCGCTGGGTAGGTTATTTTGCGTCACCAGCAGCAGCTCATCGACCATCAGACGCGGGTCGGTAAATCCCAGGGAGGGTCTGACGAGACCGGAGACCTGACTACACCGCTTATTGGCCCTGCAGATCATGGTTGCCCTGGCGTAGTCTCTGTCCCGGATCTCGGCGATGTACTTGTCCACGAGCTCGATCTGGTTGCCGACCAGCTCAATGTCCTTATGGTGCCCGAGGGGGAGCGAGCCCCACTTGACGGCGGGAGGGCTCTCGTAGAGTCGCCGGACCTTCTCCGCCGCCACGATGATGTCGTTGCCCTTGGCCTGGCGGACTATCTCTGTCAGCTCGACACTCTCTGCCTCAATACCAAAGGTCTCCAGGAAGTACTTCGTAGAGAGGGCGGGGGAGTCTACCTGACCGATGGGAGGCAGCTGCCCCTTGTCACCGACGAAGATAAACTTCCCGAGGGGGTTGCAGGTGAGCAGATCCTGCAGCAGTCGTCCACTGCCGAAGGTGGCCTGAGTGGGATCTCTCGGAGGGACATCGGAGACCATAGAGGCCTCATCGATGATGTAGAGCAGGGGGCAATGCATATCCTCTCCCGCACGTAGCCCAAATTGCAGGAGCAGGTCGCCTGTATGATCCACCTCTCCGCCATCTCTCTCGATCTCCTCCAGCATCTTGTCAATGTCCTTGTCAAAGCCGGAGAAGCTGTAGATGAAGTGGTGGATCGTGGTGGCAAACCTCGTCCTCACGAACGGCTTATCATCGGTAGGCTGATCCTCCTTACGGCGGCTGGCACCCACCTTGTCGCTGAGAACCTTGGCTGCCCTGCCGGTGGAGGCGAGGAGGACAAATGGTAGGCTCTCCTCCTCCATAAGCCGGTCTACCACCATCCGTACCAGCGTGGTCTTGCCGGTGCCGGCGTAGCCGGAGAGGATCAGCACCTTGGCTGAGTCGTTGGCGACGAAGTTGCGGATCTGCCGGAGTGCCTTACTCTGGTCCTCTGTCAGGACGAAGTCTTCCTCTATACTCATCTCACTCGCACTCTCTCCACTCTTATGCCCCGGGATACTTGCGGAAGGTCTCGAAGTCAAAGTGGACCTCCTTCACACCATCTGCTGCCTCGGTGATCTGTCGCCTCGTGGTGGAGGCGATGCAGGGTATGCCGAGCGGCTGAAGCCTCGTGATGACGGCGTAGCAGAAGGTCATCTCTCCCATAATGTGTACCGTGACGTCTCTCGTCTCGGCTCTCTCCGCGATCCGGGCGACATACTCCTCGGCGAGGTCGGCGATCTCTCTCTCCGGCCTCCGGCGGGATGGCGAGGAAGGTCATATCCTCTATCTCGCCGTACATCTCCGCCGCCTCTCTCTGCCGTGCTCCCCAGCTGGCGGAGGGGTGGTTGGAGAGATTGATGAGCAGCGGAGCACCGGAGGGCGGTGTCGGGAGTGGCTCGACGGTCTGCTTACCCCTCAGCACCTCCTCCGTGCGCGTGATCAGTTTCTCTATCTTGTCGGGGATGTCTCTCCCCTTGACTGCATTGGACCTAATCCCTGCGTGATTGAAGTCGTTACGAATCTGCTTGATTTCACTATATAGCTGAGATAGCTCTCTCACGGCTGAGCCAGCGAGGAATTGCCTGACCACCTCCGCCCTCTTCTCTCTATCGGTGGGGTCGCTCTCGCCCAACTGCCATTCATCCTCGGGAATGCTTCCCTTTGCTGTGTGAAAGTGAAAGGCCTTAGCGGCGAGCTCTGTGTAGTCTTCATCATCGGAGGGGTAGCCGTGGCTCGCAGCCACGTAGGCCTTCATCGTCTCCTGCAGTATGGTGATGCTCTGCTGATAGAGCTGCATCCGGTGGCACCAGCGGGCGGCGGCAAAGCCGTTGCTTACCGAGGGCTTGGTATCGAAGTCCCCGAAGGAGTCCTTGATCTTCTCGATGAGCGGGCTCAGCGGCGCGATGAGACCGGCATCCAGCCCGTGGGTGTACTTGTCCAGCTCCTCAAATATCTTCCCTTCCAGGATCTTTTTGCCCCTGATGGTGGTGAGGCTCTGCGATACGGTCGTCAGCCTATCTACCAATTTGCGGAGCCTTATCGCATTCTTATCTTTTTTTTCCGACTTTCTCAGGATGGGGGTAACTCTCTCCTTTGTCAGCTCTTCCAGCCTGGAGGCTCGGCCATTGCGGAGAAACTCGCCTGCCGCCACGGTCCAGTCCTGCAGCTCGATGAGTGCGCCCAGGTCGACTATTGGCTTCATCTCTGTCTTGGCCTCCCAATTGCCGTAGGTGATGCTGACCATCTCGGCACCCTTCAGCTCCTTGGCGTAGTTGGTGAGTACGAGGAGGAGCATCGGCAGGTAGCGGAAGCTGTGGGTGATGTCGATGTAGAGCCGGTCGCCCTCGCGGATCTGGTCGTAAATGGAGCGGAAGACGGACCAGATCGCCTCCTCGTCTCCCTCCTCCGAGATCTCGACCGGCTCCACGGGGAAGGGAAGACCCATCTGACTGACCGTCGGCTCGAGACCGGCGTAGTCCTTGGGGGAGTCGGTTCTGCTGTCTATCGGCACTGCCTGCCAATTGGCGCTCCTGGCCGTGGGGGTGAGGAAGATGTAGGCGGCATCGGTCGCGCACCACTCGCTACGTGCCCTGAGGAAGTCGAGTGTTGCCTCCTGTATGAAGCGTGTCTTGGTGCTGGTGAAGTCGCCCTGTCGGTATATGCAGGGTTTGTAGTTGCCGGTCCCCAGTATGGAGATGAATACCTTACGTGATCTGCTGCTATCCATTGCTCTATAGGTCTATTATCTTATCAGTCAGTTTTTGTCCGTCCACGATGCCCCCGATGCCGAGTATGCGCATACGCTTCTTGATATTTTCCTGCGTCGCCTGGGGCATCTCCCGCATCTTGTGGAGGGTGAAGAGGTAGGAATTTACTCGGAGTCCGAAGTCCTTGCTGATGGCGGCCAGCTTGTAGAGGTACTCCTCCACCGTCTCCTTTGGCTTTTTGCCATACCCATACATTGTCACCTTACACTCGATCACGTAGAGGGCGTTGTCTCTGACGAAGGTGACGTCGAGCTCGTTGTCGTTATGTGTGGGGTCGTCCCGATAGATCTTGACCGACTTGGCGATGTCCTCGTCTCTCAGGTGGAAGTCTCTCTTGAGCCGCAGGTAGGTGTACTCCTCGAGCCACTCTCCTGCCATATAGCGTCGCTCGGTGGGCTCCAGCCACTCATTCTCATTGGCATAGATGTAGCTCTTTGGTATGACGAAGTCCTTCTGACGCATATAGTTAAAGGTGCTGAAGGGCTCGTGCTGCCCGTGGATGAGGCTGTTGTCGTACTCGTAGCTCAGGCCGTAGAGGGTGAGGTACTCCTCGAGGGTCACTCGGTAGGTGATGGCGTACGGCTCCTCGGTGGAGAGGTCGTAGTAGACGTTGGTGCCGAGTGGGACGTAGACGAGGTGTGAGGGGTATCGGTCAAAGTATCGCGCCACGGCGAGGGACATCATCTTTGTCCCGCCGGTGATATTGACCAGGTACTCCTGCCCCTCAGGCAGGTCCGCCGCCTCGAGCTCCCTGAGGATGGTCCTGTAGCTGTCATTGGGGACCACCACTCGCCTGACGCTCTCCGGCTCCAGCCCCAGCGCTATCTCCAGGTGGATGCCGCTGTGGCGCTGCTCCATGAGCGGCGTGGTGATGAAAAGAAGGTCGGAGTAGGTCCCCTCCATCTCCCTGATGAAGATAAGGTTGGGGACCAGGTGCTCGCTGAGGATCGATACAATCGTCTTGCTCATAGGTCACTCTATCCTTAGGGAGTCAAAGATCTGCTGCATCTGGGTGTCGCCTAGCACCTTCGCCACTTCCCTCCGGATGCCGTCGCCATGCCACTCCTTCTTGTCTCTCTTCTTGGCGCCATCGTAGATCTGCTGGAAGGTGTCGATCACCAGCCTCAGCTCCTCGCTGTTGAGTTTGTCTCGCCCCTCTCTCTCAGCAGTGAGAGTGAGCCACTTCTTGATGGCATGGAGATTGGCCTTCCAAGACTTGTCGGGGCTTAGAGTAGCAGCCAGTCCCTCGGTATAGGCGGCCAATGCTCTCTCCTCTCTCGCCTGCTGCTCCTGTCGCTGCCTCAGCTCCTCGCACTTGGCTTGCATCCTCTCCGAGAGGGCCTGCACTGCGGGGTGGTCGAGATCGTCGCGGAGGCTCTTGATGAACTCGGTGAGCTTCTCTTCTCTCTCTGCGGGGTCGAGCGTGTCTGCCTCCTGCAGGAGAGCCTCGCACTGCTCCGTGAGCCGGTCGAGCCGCTTCCGCTCCTCTTGCTCTCTGACTCCCTCCGAGAGGGACTCCGGCATGGCGGGAGTCACCTCCTCACTGTAGCGACGCAGGTAGGACTTGCTCTTCTTGGCATCGGCAAAGTCGTTGACATTAGGTGAGACGGAGAGCTTCATATAGTGGTGACTGTCCCTCGAGACGGGGGTCCCGGAGATGGCAAAGAGCTCCCGCATCTGCTGTGTGCTGATCCAGGACCCCAGGCTCTTGTCCATCTCCAGCTCAAATAGCCCCATATAGTAACCCGCCTCCCGGAGCTCCTCGCCCGTCAGTCGCACCTCGTAGCGGCATCGTCCGTAGCCGTAGGACTTCCCCTGCCCCAGCTGGTGATAGCAGCCGTCACTGCCGTGGAAGGTGAGGGCGGAGAGCAGGGCACCCAGCTCTATGGGGCGGAGGTTGTGGAAGACCACATCCCCGCAGAAGGTGGCACCCTTACGGATCGGGGTCAGCGTGGAGTCGGTGTCGGCACTACCCGTCTTGGCCTGCCAGAGACCATCTCTCACGTGGTACCGCTTCCACCCGGCGAGCCGCCCATCGTTGTAGGTCTTGTAGTCGAGGGTCTTGCCCTGCGCTCCCTGCTGCTCTATGTAGATCGGGTAATAGGAGGCCTTGGGGGAGCCCAGCACTAATGTCACCTCGTCTCCGGACTGAGCGTTGTCGGAGAAGGCGTTGCCGAAGTGTACCCGTCCCTTGAGACTATCCGTCTGGCGGGTGTAGCCAAAGAGGCACTCTGCCAGGTCGGGCTTTGTCTCCTTGTGCTCGGCGGGCAGGAGGTCGGCGGGCGTATTGTCGTACGGAAGCTTGTAGAGAAGGGCGAGACCGAAGTCCTTGATCTGCCGCCCGTCTGTGCGGAAGAAGACGGGGATCCCCTTCTCTCTCTCTCTCAGCTGAGGCTTCCAGTGGGTCCAGTCGTCCGAGTCTTGGTAGATAAATTCGTAATGCTCCAGCTCCTCCGTGGTGAGCGGATAGACCGCAATCGTATCGGAGGGGAAGACAAATTCGTAGTACTTCCCTGCGTTCTTTGCCCGCTCCTCCTTCCACTTATCCGGCTGACCGGTCAGGACGATATCCCCCGATATCGGGCCCTCCTCATCGTGGACGACCCTCCTGCCGTTGCCTCCCTCCATAGATGTGAAGAAGTGGCCATCCAGTCGTCTCCCCTCCAGGAGGTGGTACTTGTAGGCGGCGGTCTTGGGGTCGTACGTTTTGCCCCCCTCGATCACCTCCTTATTGAGGCTGATCCTGCTGTGCTCCGAGAAGTGATCCTCCATCACCGTCTCGCCGAGCAACTTGTCTATCTCCTTGTGGCTGATGCGGAAGGGGTGTCCGTGGTCCTCGATCTCATATCTCCCGTCGCACATCCTAAGGTAGCCACACTGAAATCTCAGCTGCTCCTTTTTTAGCGTATAGAGCTTCTCATTGTCCCACTCGCGCTGAGCAAACTTTGTCCTCGGGTCTACGCCCATCTTGCCGAAGCTCATAATCTCGAGCAGGCTGCGCACCTCGCCCTTGATCGAGGTGGCGGGGATGAAGCTCCGCCCCTTGACCCGGCTGAAGCGATTGTCCTCTGCCTCCTTGGTCTGACCGTTGCGGATGAAGAGATCAGACTCTGTCGTGATCGTAAGCTTGATGACCCCGCTCACCCCGTCTGAGAAAGGGATGTCGTGCGAGATCTGATCTGCCCAGTCGGGGAGATAGACCCGGTCGGACAGGGGTACGAAATTGAATGGTGCTTCTACTGCCATAGCCTATACCCTGTGCTCTTTAATCCTCAAATCCGACAAAAGCGATGTGGTCAAAGACCAGCACCCCCATACCGAGGCAGGCCGGGTCCTCCTCCTCTCTCCAGTAGCGGAGAAACTTTAGATGTGGCCTCGACATCCTCAGCGCAACCAGTCGCAGGCTCTCCACCTCCGGATCCTCATAGTCGCTCTCATCCACCCGGTGCTTACTCACCAGATAGCGTCCGTCGATGTACTTGATGCTGATCGAGATCCCCTCCTCCCTGCTGTAGAGGTAGCCCTCCCTGACAAAGGGGTTGACGCTGTCGAGCAGGGCGGTATCCAACGGCCTGTCGTAGTGGTACTCGACGGCCCTGTCTGCATTGCTCATCCAGAGGTATCCCTCGTAGGCGATCGTCGTGTCGATCTCCTTAAGCTCTATCGTACTCATAGATTGTCTCTCCATTCTTGGTGATGGACCCGTAGAAGCGTCCGTTCCCCTTCATCACTGAGCCTCCCAGTGGCAGCATGCCACCACAGAGATCCTTCATCGCACTCTCTAGGGCCGAGAGTGCGCCATGGACCCGATCCCGATCCTCGCTCTCCAGCGCGTGCTTGTCGATCATGATCTCCATGGTGATCTTCTCCTCCGCAGCATAGACGGCTTTCTCGGAGAAAAGGGCTCCACTAACTGCCCCGCCTGTGAAGCGGTCGATCCGCACGTGATTGAATACATGGTCCTCGGTCGCCTCCGGGCGCTTGAGCAGCACGTCCGAGAAGAGTACGTGCCCTCTGCTGCATCCCTCTCCGCTCTCCTCCCCGGCGGTGCCGAAGAGGAGGGCAACGGCGCCGTTCTTCTGCCCGATGTAGTCCTCGATCACGGCTCCCTCAGGCAGATTGTCGGCGGCCACGCCCTGCTGCTTATTGTAGTGAAAGGCGGTGCGGTGAGAGAGTGCCCCCTTGACCGACGAGCTCGGTATCAGGATCATCTGCTCCGCATCGACGATGGTGGCGCGATCTCCCTCCCACACGATCTGCTGCTCGGTCACATACCGCTTGTCCGCCTCACTATCCCCGAAGCCGGAGCCGAAGAAGATGAAGTCCACCGGGCGGAGTGTGAGGAGGTATCTGTCACTCTCCCTCTTCTCAATCGCCCTCGGGGTGTAGGGTGCGAAGCCCTCCCACTCTGCGCTCAGGCAGGAGGACTTGGCGAGATAGAGTGACAGCTCCTCCGGCTGCCGGAGGTCGAGCCGGCGGTGTAGCGCCCGCACGATCCGTACCTTGCCGAAGCCCTTGCGGCTCCCCCCGCCTATGCGGAAGAGGTCCGAGTCAATCGTGTCGATGATCCGGAGGAGTGCCTCGTCTGACGAGTCCACCTCCTCGGCCGAGGAGATCAGCTCCATATCGAAGCAGAAGCGTGTCCCCCTCAGCACCACCTCCTCGTCAAATTTTCCCCTCATCTCCGTGGCGCCTCTGTGCCCGATGCGCGCATGCTGACGAATCGGCAGGGTGCTGTACGCCTCTAAGAGCGGGTCCTCCTCTATGGGGGCGATGCCGTCGACCGCCCTGCCCCTGCTGTCGAGGATCTTCGCCTCGCTGATGATGAGCCGCGATCCCTCGCCGCCCGTGGGGGACTGCCAGCCCATCAGGGTCTGCTGCAGCTCCTCCGAGGGGAGCGCGTGGCGTATCACCCCGGCGAGTGAGGTGCCGGGGATGAAGGGCAGTCTGTGGACATCCCGCAGTACCGGCGCATCAGTCAGGGGACTCTTCTCTCCACTGCTGATGGACAGCGGGCTGTCTGCTTCTATGGTGATCCGTGCAATGTTACGGATCGGGTAGAGTGTATATGCCATAATTGTCTGGAGAGTTTGCTTAGTTGTCCTTTGAGCTCTTCTTGCCCATCGTGGAGGCGAGGTTGATGACCAGGTCCTGGAAGCTGCTCTCTGACTCCGGCACTGCCGCCTCCCTGCTCAGGAAGTCGATCAGTATGCTCCGGCGTCCGTTTTTCTCCCACTTCTCCTTGGCCACCCCGTGATTGAGGTAGCCCTCGATCGCCTTGATCAGCGTATCTGCATCCTTGTGTACCATGGCGAGACTGCGTATGGAGCCCCACTGGGAGGCGAATTGGTCTCCCGCGAAGAGCCTCGCATGCTCCCTGGCAAATTTGTTGACTGAGTCGTAGACCCGGTGCATCCTCCTGCTGTGACTGCTCTTCCTCCGGAGCACCGTCAGCAGCTGCCGGTCGCTCTCGGTCAGTACCGACGGCTCCGCCGCCCGGGTCTCGCCCGGCTCCGTCTCCTCCCTCTCTCGGGTAAAGGTGTAGCGGCTCCTCCCCTCCGAGCTGTCGGCGTAGAGGAAAGCGGGATTGTAGATCACCCGACCAAATCCCTCACTCCGGTAGCACCCCACATAGGATGTGCGGAGGTCGCGGGCGTCGGTCCTGACGACGAGGACGCTCCCCTTCTCGACCCCGCACCGATCGGTGTCGTAGGCGTGGAGGGTATAGTTCCACGGGGCGTAGCGGAAGGTGCGCACCTGACTGAGGTCCCACAGGATCTCGCCCGACCCCAGCCCCAGGTCTGCTGCCGTGGGGCGAAAAGTGGGGTACCCCTCGGCATCGAGGAAGATCAGCCGAGAGTCGGCATAGACCACCACGCAGCGCCCTCCTCGCACCTCTACGGCGTGGTCGCTGCTGAGCTGCTCCTTGTAGTCGCAGGGGGCGATCTCTACCCGACCATACTGAGCAGTCCTCGAGCGGCCTATGTGGTGCTCCCCCACCAGTGCCTCCATGATCTCGTCCCTGTAGGGCACCGCCACGTCATCTATCTCTACGGAGAAGTAGAGTGTCAGTCCCTCGCAGAGAGACTCCAGCCCGTACATCTGCTCGTCACGCGAGCGGCGCTTCTCCGAGTCGTAGGCGGATTTGATGGCAAAGTTTTTCCGGATGCTCACCCTTGTCCCCCTGCTGCCGTCAAAGGCGTAGTACCCGCTGCGGCATTGCTTGAGGGACTTCTGTCTCAGCCTCGAGAGGTCGGGGATGAGGTGGTAGACGTAGCTCTCCTGCTCGATGCCGCTCAGCTTGGGGTAAAAGAGTGCGGCCGGGACCTTCACGCCCCGGATGTCGTCGATGCCGGGATGGGCGTCGCCGAAGCGGACGCTCCCGCTGTGGAAGATGAGGTGCGTGCGCTCGTCCTCCTTGTCATAGAGGCTCCTCGCTACCACGCCGAGGAAGTTATTCCCCGGGATGAAGGTCAGCGTCTGAGCCTTACCCTCTGTCGTCGGGGTGTCCCGCAGCACCACGTCGGAGAGGAGTGTACACTTGAGCTTTAGGGTCTTCATAGTCAGTCGTCTATTCTTGATATTTCGCAGCGGCCATAGCCTCTGCTCCTGCCCAGTCCCAGGCGCTTCACATACTTGAGCGCCTCCTCGAGGAGCGCCTCCTCATCCGCTGAGCCGATCCCGGTGATCTCGCCGTAGAGGGTGCAGGGGATCGCTGTCTCTATGCGGCGAAGGGTGTGCTCCTTGGCGACCCCTCGCTCGTCAATGGCGGTGGAGGAGAGGGAGCGGTAGAGCATCTCCGGGTCTATGTCCGGCGTGGTCAGGAGGCTCCGGCGCATGGCGTCACTCAGTGAGGCGTTGGTGAAGTAGAGCCGCCCCTGCCGGCTCTCGCTGCCGAAGAGCTCCTCCACCGATCCCTCCTCGCCTCTGCGGAGGAGGAGGATATTGGTGACAGCCTCGCGGAGAAGCCCCTTCAGCGTCCTTCCGGGGACGAAGGGGAGACCACTCACATCCCGGACCACTAATTCGTCCACATCGGCACCTGCAGTCTGTCCGGAGCCGCAGTGCCAGTAGGAGAAGAATTCTATCTTGTACCTCATCTCTAATACTATCTCTTACCTCTTCTTTGTGACCAAGTTGAGTATCCCATACAGGGAGAGCACATCGTAGGCGGGATAGGCCCTCACGCCACTCCTGCCAGCAGCCGAGGTCACCCTCCTTGCAGTCGGCCGGGTGAGCTGATCCACCATAGCTCTACCCTTTGGCCCATATACTGTCCTCATCCGCTCCAGGTGCTGTGCCGCAGCTCCCTCCCCTCTATGGAGTAGAGAGAGCCACTGACGGAGCCCCGACCTGACGCCGTCGCCCTCCGTCGATGTCAGACTGTCGCAGGCCGCCCTCAGCTCATCAATCGTCGTGTAGCCCTCGCGCGGATAGAGGAAGTAGGGGCCATACATCAGTGAGATGCCCGGTAACGGCATCAGAGCCCGATCGACGATCTCGCCGTAGCTCTGCACGTAGCTGTCCTCCACCTTATGGTACATCAGGCAGGCGGGGACGCTCTCGCCCTCGCCCCTGAGGCGCTTCGCCTCATTCTTTGCCACCCCGCACAGCTCCTCAGCCAGCCGGTAGCCGTAGTGGAAGGGGTAGGACGACTTGATGAAGGCGACCCCAGCGCAGGCAGTCAGCCGATCCATGCCGGTCTCCTGTCGGAGGATCTGCCCGAGCACTCCCTTGCCGGTGTGGTACTCAAAGCGCCGGATGAAGGCGGTCGCATAGTCTATCGCCAGCCGACCGCTGATGATCACCGTCATGTCGTCGCCCCCCAGCACGATCGGTCGGAGGAGGTAGGTGCCGCCCATCTCCTCCTCGATCTCCCGGAAGGCATCATTCGCCGCCCGCTCCGTGGCGCGGTCGAGCTCTCGCGAGAAGGTCCTGTACTGCTCGAGATCGTGACCCACCCTCTGCACCACCTGCCCGAGGCCATTCCCGTCGGCGTGGATGATCGCCAGCCAGTCGTTGCCCTCGGTCATGCGGGAGACATCAAAGGGGAAGCGCTCCGCCTCCACCCTCTCCTTACTCTCCCTGCCGTAGAAGCTATTCTGTGCCAGGTAGATGGATCTATTGTGCCTCGTCTTGGCGGCCGTGGTGAGGTCGGTCTCCTTGCCCTCGGTCGAGACAAGCGGTAGCCCTGTCCGCCCCGATCGGCGCACACCGAGCGGGCCGATGATCAGGTCGGGCTGCGGGCGATTGCGCTGCTCCTTGAGCTTCGTCTCCAGGTCATCGATGGCTCTCGTCTCGTCGCGTCCGTCGAGCTCCACCACCGCCTGGCTGATCGTGATCCCCGGCGCCTCCGTCATCACCCTGCGGGGGAAGTTCCGGACCGTCCGCCGGCAGGACTCTCTGTCGTCAAAGCGGTAGCGCACGTTGCCCGCCGCACCTATGTATAGGTGATCGTCGCGATAGCAGCTCCCGAGGGTCTCCCGGAAGAGCCTCGTGCAGATCTCTGCCACCAGCTCGCTGGCCCCCACGATGTCCTTCAGCTCATTTGTCTGGAAGATAAAGTCCTGTATGCCCTGCACAGAGGCACCATATAAGTAGTTCATAGGCGTGATGAATTGTGATTTCTGACTTTAGTGACCGTCCCATACCCCACACTGGCGTGCTTCCCGAGGCCGATATGGTCCGGGAGGGAGATATTGGACTCAAATTGCAGGTCCATCGCCGCCAGCGGCACCCCTTTGTACTTTATCGTCCGGAGGGGAGAGGCGGAGGTGATGGTGACCCGGAGCGGAAAGGGGATGAAGATGCCCACCCCCTTGAGCATCGACAGGATGTTTCCGGTCAGGATCCTCTCCAGCATGATGAGCCGGGCAGCCATGCTCGGCTCGCCCTGATAGAGCTGATGGTTGCGCTCATTGAGCGGGAGCCAGTCCCTCAGCCGGTAGGTGACGGGGGGCGTGCACTCCTCCACCGGGTGAGCTAGTGCATCGATCGACTCGATCCTGAGGACTACATGCCGCTGACCGATGTGGGTGTCGAGGGACTCTACGCTGAGGAGATCCCCGAGGGCGTCCACCCCCTGCCCGATGCAGAGGAGGGCCGCCTTACCTCCGACACGCTTGTACTGCACCAGCGGATAGCTGTAGCGAAGCCCCTCGGTCGTGTGGTTGTGGAAGAGGGTACTCCGGCAAGAGAGCAGGCTGTTGACCGCCCCACGGAGCAGAGGCATCTCCCATCTCTCGATAGGGGTGTCCAGTCGCATTAGTAGTGTATTCACCTCGTCCATATCAGGATCGTTGCCGGAGCTTGTGGCGATAGGTTTGGGTTTCTTCTCCGAGTGGGGACGACACCCCACCGGTTTCTTCTTGCGACTAAGATATCACTTTTTTCTGAGATTAAAGAATTCTAATCTCGGTATTAGGTGACATCTTGCTCTGCGGGGATAGGTCGGACGAGGCGGACAAGCCGGACGGGGCGGACAAGTCGGACGACCTGCCCCCGATCTCAAATCCTTGTTTTAATGGAATATGGTCTGCGAGGAGATAGAGCGAGCTAAGGGTGCAGCCGAAGCGAGTCTTAATCCTTGTTCTAATGGAATATGGTCTGCGAGCCACTGTGTCACGGCAAGAGGGGCTAACTATGTGGTGCAGGGTCTTAATCCTTGTTCTAATGGAATATGGTCTGCGAGATGATTACAGTAAACATCCCTACGTATGATGGAATGTCTTAATCCTTGTTTTAATGGAATATGGTCTGCGAGACCGATAAGGATGGTGTCCGTCATATCAGCACAGTGTCTTAATCCTTGTTTTAATGGAATATGGTCTGCGAGGGTTTTATTCCCGTTCTGAAAGAACAGGAAGTGCAGTCTTAATCCTTGTTTTAATGGAATATGGTCTGCGAGAGGGCTGGAGACTTCCGCGAAAATCGAAGCGATAAACGTCTTAATCCTTGTTTTAATGGAATATGGTCTGCGAGAATAAACGAAAATCCTGATTGGCTGTGGTTAACCAGTCTTAATCCTTGTTTTAATGGAATATGGTCTGCGAGATGTAAAGTAATCACCTGTAGACATTAGTCCACAGTGTCTTAATCCTTGTTTTAATGGAATATGGTCAGCGAGACGACATGCTCTCTAGGAGCTGGAGGGTTAATGCAACTGGGTCTTAATCCTTGTTTTAATGGAATATGGTCTGCGAGGAACACGAAATAGAACTAAACGCTCAAAAACCATATGTCTTAATCCTTGTTTTAATGGAATATGGTCTGCGAGTCCTTATATCTTGGACTTGGTGGATGCAATGATAAGGTCTTAATCCTTGTTTTAATGGAATATGGTCTGCGAGAGGCTTTGCAGGCAAAGACAAGTGCCGGAATCGATGTGTCTTAATCCTTGTTTTAATGGAATATGGTCTGCGAGACATTTCTCATCCGTACTTTAGTATCTGAACTAATAGGTCTTAATCCTTGTTTTAATGGAATATGGTCTGCGAGTAAACAAAATTTCGGAGAAGGCTTTCACAGCTATGTCTTAATCCTTGTTTTAATGGAATATGGTCTGCGAGGGTCAAATCTGTGAAGATCTGTATGTGAGCCCTTTACGACCGAAAAAACCGCAGAACCCGAAAATTTTGAGGGAAAACATGTACCTCTGAGTGCAGAGGTACAAAGGTTTTTTGAATTGATTGTACAACGTGCTATCTCTACCTTACAATTTTCCCACTTCCCTGTGATCTACCTCTTTATCAAGAGGATAGAGATAACAGAGTGGGAGGGTGAGCTCAACCGGGTGTCGTCACTCGGCCGAGCGGTCGTGGAAGAGGAGCCAGAAGAGGATCCCGGCGACAAGCGCATAGCCGGCGAAGATAAACCAGCTCTCCGGGAAGCCGACCCGATCGACCACAAAGCCCGCCGCATAGGCACCGATCGTGGAGCCGAGCCCATTCGTCATCATCAGGAAGACGCCCTGAGCCGAGGAGCGTAGCTCGGGCGACGTCTGCTTATCCACATAGAGTGAGCCGCTGATATTGAAGAAGTCAAAGGCGACCCCGTAGATGATCATCGAGAAGATCAGGAGCGCCACGCCGTCGCCGGGATTGCCCCAGCCGAGGAAGGCGAAGCGCAGCACCCATGCCATGAAGCTAATCATCATCACCGCCTTGATGCCAAAGCGCTTGAGGAAGAAGGGGATCATCAAGATGCAGAGCGCCTCGGAGATCTGCGAGAGGGAGATCAGCGTGCCGGAGTGCTCCACACCGAAGGTGCCGGCGTAGGCGGGGTCCTCACCGAAGCCGGTGATGTAGACGTTGGCAAAGGCGTTGGTGATCTGGAGGCAGATGCCGAGGAGTACGGAGAAGAGGAAGAAGATCGCCATGTCGTGCCGCTTGAAGAGGCGGAAAGCCTCCAGCCCCAGCTTCTCCAGCACCCCCTCGTCCCCGGTCCGAGGCTTGCGGATGATCCGGCTCGAGGGGAAGACAAACATCCATGCCGCGAGGGCAAAGGAGAGTCCGGCGGAGATGTAGAGCTGTGTCGCAGAGGTCTTGAAGCCGAGGTTGTCCACCACCAGCATCGCGCAGATGAAGCCCACGGTGCCGAAGACGCGGATCGGTGGGAAGTGCTTCACGGTGTCGAGCCCCGCGCGGTTGAGTGCCGAGTAGGCGGTGGCATTGGTGAGCCCCAGGGTCGGCATATAGAAGCAGACGCTCAGCAGGATCAGCGTGTAGAGGGAGGTGAAGTCGGTCACCTGTGCAGCGGCGATCATCAGCCCCCCCGCGATGAGGTGACAGATCGAGGTGAGCCGCTCATCGGGGATCCACTTGTCGGCGACGATGCCCATCAGTGTCGGCATAAAGATCGAGGCGATGCCCATGGTGGCAAAGAAAGCGCCAATCTGCCCGCCGGTGAAGTCGAGCGTCCCGAGGTAGACACCGAGGGAGATCAGCCAAGCTCCCCAGACGGCGTACTCCAGGAAGTTCATCACGATCAGTTTGCCCTTAAGCGAAGAGGTAGATTGCATATAGTCGTTATTGTATTATGGATACGAAATTGTCAGTGCGACCCGCAAGGGGTCGCGGTCCGGACGATGATCTATCCACAGGTCGAGGGGCGTAGCCCCGAAGACCCGTGGACAAGGCGACATTTTATTCCCGACCCCTTGCGGGTCGCACTGCAGGGACATCATCTCGCCTCAGTCTCGGAAGGCGGGATCCCCCTTGACGGAGGTGTACTCGGACTTAAGGGCGGCGAGGGTCTTCTCCGACACCGGCACGAGGGGCAGTCGGAGGACGTTGGGCGCCAGCCCCATCAGGCTGAGGAGCGCCTTGGCTCCGGAGGGGTTGCCATCCACGAAGAGGAGGCGGAAGGTCTCCTTGAGGAGCCTGTGGGTGTGCAGCGCCTCCTTATCCTTCCCCTCGGCGAGCAGGTGAACCATCTCGGCAAAGGTGGCGGGGTAGGCGTTGCCGATCACGGAGATCACGCCATCGATCCCCATAGTCATCAGGGGGAAGGTGATGGTGTCGTCACCCGAGAGGACAAAGAAGTCCTCCGGTGCGCGATGCCGGACGAGATCGATCTGCCCGACGATGCCGCTCGCCTCCTTGATGCCGATTATGGCGGGGCAGTCGTTGGCAAGGCGGATGGTGGTCTCGGGGAGCATATTCACCCCGGTGCGCGAGGGGACGTTGTAGATGATGATCGGGATGGGCGACGCCTCGGCGATGGTGCGGAAGTGGCGGTAGAGCCCCTCCTGGGAGGGCTTATTGTAGAAGGGGCAGACCACCAGGGCGGCATCGATGCCGGTGAGGTCCATCGTGGTGAGGCGGGTGATCACCTTGAGGGTGCTATTGGAGGAGACGCCGACGACGAGCGGCAGGCGGTCCTGATTCTCCTCCACGAAGGTCCGGATGACCCGGTCTTGCTCCTCCTCCGTGAGCGTGGGGGTCTCGGCAGAGGTACCGAGGGCGACGAGGAAGTCCGCCTTGCCCTCTATCTGGCGGCGGATCAGCAGGCGGAGGCGGTCGTAGTCGACGCTCTTGGAGGCGTCATCGGTGAAGGGCGTCACCATCGCCGTCCCGAGTCCGCGGAGGTATAGGATCCTTTTGGTAAGCATAGCTATCGTACTCTAATAGATTTCTTTGAGACAAATGTAAGAGAAATATTCCTCTTCGTGCCTCACCTCCACCTCCGCCGGACTACAGGATAGTGGCGGGTGCAGCAATCCGTTACCGGCAATATGCCCCCGGAGAGGTCTCAGAGGTCGTCCCCCTCAGGCAGATTTCTTTTACCGGTAATAGTGACGACTAATATCGGTATTAGAGAAATCTTTTACCGGTATTAGTTCGAGGGCTGAGTCTCAATGGCCTGAGGAGGTCTCAGATCGGCTGTCCGATTACACCCTTTTTGTCAGTCCATCATTCGGAGAGACTTGCCGAGGGATGCCGGAGAGAGAGGAGCAAGTCATACAGGGGTGACGCATTTGAGCCTTAAAGCAAAGGAGTGATATTCCCTGTCGCTGTGCAATCCTGTCGACTGATCCCAGCCCTGCTGCTACCGCATGC
>ERZ1673749.1176-NODE-1176-length-19869-cov-7.679015_pt1 | contig 19869 bp, 22 predicted proteins | sample MGYA00580204_ERZ1673749 | MGnify/ENA primary metagenome ERZ1673749 (study PRJEB41218, sample SAMN15661745) | gut metagenome | host: Homo sapiens | place: Canada: London | collected 2015-08-20/2019-03-30 | study: EMG produced TPA metagenomics assembly of...
GAGATAACGGCATTTTAGAGTGTCGTTTGTCTACGCTTGTACGCATCGCGGACGCCCTCGGCGTGAAGACGAAACGGCTGTATGAAGAGATGGAACAGTGCGAAAAAGAACACTCTTAACTCCTTACGCTCTATGGAAAAATATTGATTGGCATTTTTTTCTTAACAAATAATCTTTAAAAGGATAAATTTCTATTTTATCCGCCTACACGGCGGTCTAACATACTAACAATCTGTAAAAATTCTAAACCACCTTTGGGTGGATAAAAATACTATGTTTTTTGAGACTACCTAGCTTCAGTTTCTTCGTCAATAGCAGAAGATTCACTGTGATAGCCGCCTACACCTTCTAAACCGCCTACACGGCGGACATCTTTGTGGAGCACAATCCGCCCATCGTGAAAACCTTCTAAACCGCCTACACGGCGGACATCCTCATGGCAGCGTGCAAACGCTACGGCATCCACTTCTAAACCGCCTACACGGCGGACATCGTCCAACCGTTCATGGACACGCGCTACCGTCACTTCTAAACCGCCTACACGGCGGACATCCGGAGCACGTCGTAGGGAACCCCCGTCACGATCTTCTAAACCGCCTACACGGCGGACATCAATATCTCTTCGGACATGGTGAAGGCCATCAACTTCTAAACCGCCTACACGGCGGACATCCATGGCACACAACAAAAGAGCGCGCCCGGAAACTTCTAAACCGCCTACACGGCGGACATCTGATGCTCTGCCCACTTTGGGAGTGGTCATTGCTTCTAAACCGCCTACACGGCGGACATCTTCGTTGTTCTGATCCCACATGGCGTCCACGACTTCTAAACCGCCTACACGGCGGACATCACCAGCGCAAGGTTTTGCGTTCCTTGCCCCACCTTCTAAACCGCCTACACGGCGGACATCGGCGCTGAGGGAAGCCGATCCCGCCAAATACTCTTCTAAACCGCCTACACGGCGGACATCTGCACGGTGATGGGGGCGCTCAGGGTGGCTTGCTTCTAAACCGCCTACACGGCGGACATCGACCCTGTGCAGGAGAGCTACCTGCGCAAGATCTTCTAAACCGCCTACACGGCGGACATCTAGAGCGATACGAGACAATATCTTTATCTTTCAAAGGATTACATCTTGGGCACCCTCCAATAGCTTCGTTCGTATCGCCTCTTTTTAACTACTTTATTCCAAAAGGTTTTTCCGAACAACTTTTTTATGAAGCCAAAAGGAAACTACAAAAAAGATGAGATGCTGTTCCCCGTGCCATATTGCTCTCATCTGTATAAACCGATACCTTTTCTTCTATGCACGTCATCTTCATTTCCGCTTGTCAGAAACGGGCCATCCGCCGCAGCCGCGCCATACTGGACAGCTACGCCCTGCGCGCAGGGGAACGTTGCTGGATGTCGCCCATGACGACCGAAGGGTTGCAGGAAGTGCGCGCCGCTTTGGCCCGAAACGCTACACGGCAGACTTCCGTGGCCTGCTACCAGAACGATGGTCGCCGCCGTATGAAGTTACTCTGGATAGTGGGCGCACGGGGACGTTTCGGGCCTGAAGGCCATTTCCCAGCAGGGTATCGCCGTATTACCACTCCTGTGCGTGTGTCCGAGTGGGTTCGCCATGCCGGGTTAGCGGCGCGCTTGGCGGGCTTGCTACATGACTTGGGTAAATACTCTCTGAAGTTCCAGAAAAAACTACGAGGGAAAGCCGAGTTGGCCGATGCCGTGCGGCATGAATGGATTTCACTCAAGCTATGGCAGGCAGTGCGATCCGGTATGGACTGGAAGACGGCATGGGCGAACGTGTATACAAAACGCCTCGAAATGTTCATAGGAGAACGGGAGATTTGCAACGCCTCGCGCTATGGCCTTGCTTCGGCACAGGAATGCGTGGATGCGCTTGTTTCCACACATCATGGCCTGTTCTCCTCTCGTCTGCCCTGCCCGGAAGGCAGGCTCGTACGGGAAAACCTGCCCTGCCCGCCTGATGACGCGCTTTTCACCCCGTGGTCCGAACCTGAAGGTTCCTTTGGGGAGCTCGCGCAACGGCTGGACAAACGCCTTTCCGCAGCGGCTGTGGGCATGGCGGGTGAAGCGTGGATTCCATACTGGAGATCCGTTTTCCTGTATGCACGCGCGGCTCTTGTCTTTGCGGATCACACGGTATCGGCGCTGGAGTGCCCGCCAAACAAAGATACTTCCCCCGCCTTCGCCAACACGCATGTCGCACCCGATGGACGCCGCTTGAATCAACGCCTCGCCGATCATTTGTCCCGCGTTTCGGAAAAAGCGGCGGATCTGGTTTGGCGCATGGCGAACCTTGTGGAGCGTCCCGAAGCATCCCTGACGGGCCTACAACCCTGCTCGCTGGAGGCCGTTTTGCGCCCGGCGGATCCGGAAAGCCGTTTCGCATGGCAAAATACGGCGGCTGATGCGCTGGCCGAAGCGCGGGAGGCGTACCCCACAAGCGGTGCCCTTGTTTTCAACATGGCGGGAACCGGCAGCGGCAAGACACGCATGAACGTGCGCGCGGCCTGCGTTCTCTCCCGCAGCGACGCTCCCCGGTTTTCCATCGCCTTGAACCTGCGTAGCCTTACATTACAAACGGGGCGGGCCCTGCAATGCCAGCTTGGCCTTTCCGACAGCGATCTCGCTACGGTTATCGGCGATGACGTGACGCGGAAACTGTTCAATGCTTCCAACATCAAAGAGAAAGAAAACATTGCCGCCCCGTGGTCAGACGATGACGGCAATCCTGCGGAAACGGAAGCGCTGACCTCCGGCGGAAACTGGCCATTGCCCGCATGGCTGGAATCCTTCTTCCCCAAACCGCAGGAGCGGCGCATCGTTGGCGCTCCTCTGCTGGTTTCCACCATCGACTACCTGATCGCCGCCGGAGAACCACATCGGCAAGGGCATCACGTCAAAGCTCTGCTGCGCCTCATGAGTGCCGATCTTGTCCTCGACGAAATCGATTCCTATGACCCCGAATCCCTTGTCGCCGTACTGCGCCTTGTCCAATGGTGCGCGTTTTTCGGGCGCAACGTCATCTGTTCCTCAGCCACACTGTCCCGCCCCGTAGCGCAGGCCGTGGAAGCGGCCTATGCTTCCGGCGCGGAAATGGCGCGCGCATTGCGGCATGGCAAGAGCGCTTGCACTGACGAGGAAAAGCCCCGTTCCGAGGCAAAGACGCTGTATGTGCTGGCGTTCATTGATGACGCCCTGCCGCCGCTCATAAAAGCCGTACCCCATGTGCCGGAAAAAGGCCGAGCGGAAAGGGCTGCGGCCCTGCTTGCACTGTACGACAGCCGGGTGTCCGCACAGTTGGAGGCCATAGCCGCCTTACCCGTGTACCGCCATGCCGAACTGCTCCCGATGGCTGAAGAAAGCGTCAGCACATGGATGGGTGCCGTGACCGCGGGAGTTCAAAAACTGCACGCCCGCCACGCCCTGACGGATGCCCGCTCCGGCGTGGCGTACTCCTTTGGCTTGGTGCGCGTGGCGAATATCGCAACAGCCGTGGACGTGGCCAGGCATCTGGCGAAAGAACTGCCACAGGCGCGTGTTGCTTGCTATCATGCGAACGACTGGCACATCGCCCGCTTCCACAAGGAAAAGAGGCTGGATTTTCTGCTTTCACGTGCGGAAGGCGACAGGCATATCGTGGCTGACCACGAGATCCGCGCCTTTCTGGATGAAGCCGCGCACGAAGAGCGCCCAGACGTGCCTTTCATCGTGGTTGCCACTCCGGTGGAAGAGGTGGGGCGGGATCACGACTTCGACTGGACCGTACTGGACGTGTCCAGCGCCCAATCGCTGGTGCAGGCCGCCGGCCGGGTCAACCGTCACCGCCTGCGCCCTTGCGGGGATGCTCCCAACATTGCCGTGCCGCAGTTCAACTGGCGGCATTGCCGCAACAGCGACAGGGGCGAACCGCGCGCGCCCGCGTTTTGTTGGCCCGGTTATGAAGGGAAAGACAAAGAAAGGTACTCCATCCATGATCTGGCCCAAATCCTGCCGTGGCGCGAAGGGCGGCTTGTCATAACGGCGGACGTACGCCTTGGCGAGGATTGCCGCCTTGCCAGACGCGACGACAAGGCCATTGCAAAACGGCTGTTTCCGTATTTTGGGCCAGAGACCGGCGAATACTCTTTCGTTGCGGAGCATTCGCCGGCCGCTCTGCTTTCCGAATGGGTTTACAACGAGACACCGTTGCGCAATCGTATGGGAAGAACGGAAACGTGGCGCTTGGGACGTGACGCCGAACGCCTTGGCGATAGTTACGAGGCATTTGTATATCAGGGAGAACGGCGTGGCTCTGGCGGACAGTGGGTGGAGCGCGACGAGCGTTCCTTCCGTGAAGTCGATGCCCTGCCCAACGCATGGCTGTGGCTGGATGCCGAAACCATGCGCGCCCAATGCGAAGCTGTCGGGGTGGACGAAGAACGTGCGCTCTCGGCCGAACTGGTTTCATACAGCGATACCGACAGATGGGAATATGACAAGGGGTTCGGCATTGTCCGCCGTCCGGCGGCGGAATGACAAGGAGAGAAAGGATGGATGAAGCGAACATGGAGGCGGACGGCGGACAGCAGGAACGCCAAGCCAAGAATGAAAAACTGTGGAAAGCCTATCCACCAGAAACCTATCGCAACACAATCGCGGAACTTGTTCATTTCAGCTCGAAAACGGTCAACTCCAACGCGGCCCTCGCGGGGGTGCGCCTCGCTTCGGACGATGCTCTGGATGCCCCTTATGTCTCGGCCCGTACGCTGATGGCGCGGGGGGTGTCCCTTTCGCTGGACTACGGCAAGGGCGGCGCGGCGGTGGCGGGCATCTGCAAACAGGTGAATGCCGTGGTACGGGGCAATCCCTTTGCGGAAGCCGCATCGTCAGAAGAACGCCGCGCCATCGAGGACGCCATGACCGGGGCGTGCTCCTCGGCTTTCAGCGTCGGCGTTGAGCATGTGGATCACCGTTTGCGCCAGATCCTGATTCCCAAAGAAGGCGCTGAAGGTGGTTATGTGTCCATGACGCCCATGACAGCGGGCGGGATATGCGAACTGCTCTTCGAAAAGGACAACGGGCTGGTGCCCCGCCATAATGCCGCGTGTGAAGAGGAAGGGAAGCGCACCGGAAAGCCCGAAAACGGAGAGGAGGTGGGGAACGCCCCCCGCATGAAGATGCGCAAGCTACGGCAGGCGCAGTTCGGCATCGGCGGCTCCAATCCCCAGAACGTTGGTGGTCTCGTACGGGTCATGCAGCGCCCGCTCTTTGTGGATGCGCCACGCAGCGCGGATGGATTGAGAGCAGCTTTTTCCCTCTATTACAAAGGAATATCTATCGATTTTTCCCTGTCCGGCCCTCTGCGGCAAGTCCTGCTCGCCTACGCGGATTTTCGGCGGCGGCATGGATTGGACAATGGGGAGTCCGCCACGCCCGGGCGAACCGATTTGAAAGCGCGGGAGGAAGAGGAAGCCCTTCTGGGGAACATCGCGGCCGCTGTCCTGCAGCGGGCTGACGAGGCACGGGAAATGCTGCGGGATTATGCCGTTATGCTCCCGCAGGAACAGAACCCTGAAACAGGAACCGAGGCGCTGGTCTCGCCGGAGTTGAGGCCGATTGCGATGCGCGGCTTGCTTGATCCCGCCTTACGCGACAGTACATGGCCCCGCGATATGGCGTGGCTGGTGATCGGCGGCATGGAACATGCCTCATATGCCAACGGAAACCGAGTGATGGTTCTGGATGTGACGGCAACCGCGACGGTTGCGGGGCTTTTGGAGGAGGCGTTTCGATGAGCTATCTTGTCTTTCCCCGCGTGCGGGTTCAGGCCGCCAACATGCTTTCCGCCTCTTTCCTGATGGGCGGGCCGCCGGTCTTCGCTGCCTACGGCCTCGGAGAAGCGCTCTGCTTTCATCTGGGCGGAGGGGCGAAAGTGACGGGCATGGCTCTGATCCACCACAACCGCGAGGCGCTGGGGCAATCTTTTTATGGCGTCTTTTCGCCACAGCAACGGCGAGCCGCCGCGTTCACGTTCGGCAAGTCGGCCAACGGCAGCGACTACTCTTCGAAAAACCCACACGCCCTTTCCTTACAGCCCGTGGCCTGTGCCCATCTGCGCGTGAGCATCATCTGGGAACTGGAACAGGTGGCGGGCGTGAAGGAAGCCCGTGAGTTTCTGCACCGGGCGCGGCTGTCCGGCGGCCTCGTGACGGGGCACGGCGAAATCGTCCTCGAAGATTCTCTGGAGGCCGCGTTTGATCGCGTCGGGAACGGGTATGTCGTTACGGACAGACGAGATATGCTCGAAGACAAGGGCAAGAATCAGGCCGAACTTTTGGTGGAAGCGTTGGGAGCGCAGCCTTCGGCGGGCGAGGACAACACATGGCTGTCCGCAACCTGCCTCGGCTATGCGGCGATCACGTCCTTTGAGCATCGCGGCGGAGCGCGCTGCGGATATACACATGCCTTTGCCGAGCCTCTGGTCGGCATGGTGCAATACCGTTCCTTGCGCCAGTGGCGGAAGGAAGCGGATGCGGAAGAGGCTCTCTGGCGTCCCGTGTGGCTGGATGATCGGCGGGGCGCATTCGTGCTGCGGCAAGAACAAACGGAACCTGAGGATATGTAAGGAGATACCATCATGGCAAAGAAAATGAACAAACTTCCGGGCGTACTGTCGTTTCAGCGCTGCCTTCTGGTGACGGATGGCCTCTTTTACAACGAATTGGACAATGGGAACCTGAGCCCTTTGTGGGTGATGAGGCACGGCATCCGTGGAACGCAGAACATCAACAAAGCCAGCAAAGAAGGACAAGCGGCTTCCGCCAGCGCCAAGCGAGATGAAGTATCCAATATCCAGACCACGGACAGCGCCAAACTCGACGCCAATGCGTCGGCCCTGCAAGTGCGTTTCAACCTGCGCGGCATGGACATACAAAAGGCATTGTTCGCTTGCGCCCCCGGACAGAAAGACTCCATGGATGACCTGAACGCCTTCAAGGCCGATCTGGCGGCGTTTGTCGACCGGGCCAAGGAGAGTGAGGCGCTGGTTCACCTGGCCTGCCGCTATGTGCGCAACATCGCCAACGGACGTTTTTTGTGGCGTAACCGCACAGTGGCAAGTTCCGCTACGGTTGAGGTGCTCTTGCCCGACGGTACGAAAAAAATGTTCGACGCGCTGGCGACTCCCTTCAATCATTTTGAAGAGGTAAGCGATGACGAGCGTACTGTGGCCGAAGTGCTGGCGCGCGGCTGGAAAGGCGATCCGACAACAGAATTACGGGCGACGGCCCACGTCGATCTGGGAGTCGGTGGGGCTGTTGAAGTCTTCCCTTCGCAAAACTACCTTGAGAATAAGGCACGCGGGTTTGCCCGCCCCCTGTATTGCGTAGGAGGCGCGCCGGACGGACAGGATCAGCACAGCGTACGCATCATGGGACAGGCGGCCTTGCGTGACCAGAAGATCGGCAATGCCCTGCGTACCATCGATACATGGTATCCGGCCTATGAGGAGCGCCGTGTGCCGCTGCCCGTGGAGCCCAACGGCGCAAGCCTCGATGCACAGGAATTCTTCCGCAACAAGGGCGATGCATCCGGCTTCAAGTTGATGCTCCGCGTGAGCGAGCTGGACCCCATGACGCCCGATGGGCTGTTCCTGCTGGCCTGCATTATCCGTGGCGGCGTCTTTTCGGGGAGTGAATGATCATGAGGCCCCAATGGTATTGTGATGCCCTGCCGCTGATCGTGGGAGGCGATACGGGCGCAAGCGGGCCGGTGCTGCGGAACCGAATGTTGAGCTTGCTGCACGGCATATTCACCCAGCGCCCCGGAGCATTTGCCGTCGCTTTCCCCGGGAGGGAACAACTGGCCGTATTGCCTCCCCCCTTGACGGGGGCGTTGCGCGTTTTCGCTTCCTCCCGTGAAGACATGGACTGGCTGGCGGAAAACGTGATTTCACAGCCGTGGTTCCGCGATTACGCCCGGTTGTCCTATCCACGGGCTGTCCCTGCCGACTTTTGCGGTGAGTGGGTACGTTTCGTCAGATACAGAGTGCCCTCTCTATCATCGGATCGTCATGAGGGCGAGGAACAAGGACTGTTGAGAAGACGACGCATGGAAACCGCCCGCAAGGCCAAAATGACGTATTTCATACTGCGCAGCGCAGGAACGGGACAGCGGTTCTCACTGGTGGTGAACCGTGAACAAGGAGAACCGCAACGGGAGGAATGCACACCCAACGGTTATGGGTTTTGTGTGACCAGCAGCCCCTTTAGCCTGCCGGAGTTGCCGTGGGCATGAAAAGGCACAGCGAACCACGGCCGCTTCAACTCTCCAAACGGGCCAATGTCTTTTATCTAGAACATGCCCGGGTAGTGCAGCAGGATGACCGTATCGTCTATCTGACGCAGGACGGGGGTGAGTTCGAGCAGATGTTCAACATTCCCGAACGGAACACGGCATTCCTGTTGCTGGGCAAAGGCACTTCCATCACGGATGCCGCTATGCGGCGTATGGCGGCATCCAACGTGATGGTGGGCTTTTGCGGAACGGGAGGATCGCCGCTGTTCAGTGTATGCGACATCGCTTTCATGACGCCGCAAAGCGAGTACCGCCCGACGGAATATATGCAGGCATGGGCGGAAATGTGGTTTGACCCCGCACGCCGAATGGAGAAAGCCCGTTGCTTCCTCAGGCGGCGCGCGCAGATGACGGCGGAGTGCTGGCGGGAAAACAGCTACCTGCAAAAACTGGGAATAGTACTGTCCGATGCCATACTGGAGCGTTTCCATTCGGATCTGGAACAGGCCAAAGATGTTCAGGAGCTTTTGCTGGCGGAGGCACGCTGGGCCAAACGTTTGTATGCGGATCTGGCGCGAGGACATGGATTTTCATTCGTTCGCGAAGAAGGCGCGCGGCGTTCAACCTCAAAAGCGGATGCCTGCAACGGCTTTCTGGATCATGGCAACTATATCGCGTATGGGTATGCCGCTGTGGCGCTTTGTGGTCTTGGGATCAGTTTCGCCATGCCCATCCTGCACGGGAAGACGCGAAGAGGCGCGCTGGTATTTGACCTCGCGGATGTGGTCAAGGATGGTTATGTCATGCCTCTGGCCTTCGAGTGTGCCAAAGAAGGAGAGACACAAAAAGATTTCCGGCAACGCCTTATCGAGCACTGCCAAGAGGAAGATGTTTTGGACTTCCTTTTTGACTTCATGAAAAACCTGTGTGTAAAAAACACATGATATAAACGTGTTACATCTAGCTCACCAAAACGAAACCTTCAGAAGGATTTGAAATACAGTCTGCTGAAAAATAAGTATATTGTTTTCAAAAACTCTAGGTTATCCGCCGTGTAGGCGGTTTAGAAGTCAGACGGAAATGCTGGCAATGGCCGTTGACCGTTATCCGCCGTGTAGGCGGTTTAGAAGCGTATCGCTGGTTTCGGTGTGGTGGAGGAAGTGGTTATCCGCCGTGTAGGCGGTTTAGAAGTGATCGACGAGATTTGGAACCGCCGCAGGGTCGTTATCCGCCGTGTAGGCGGTTTAGAAGGACGCGGACGGCTCGGTCCAGGCCGGGCTTGGTTATCTGCCGAGTAGGCGGTTTAGAAAACCAAGCGGGAGGTTGTACCCCCGAAAGCCCCTTCCTCACGGTTGGGGCTTTTCACGTCTGCCCTTGACATAAGCGTGATTGTGTGGCGTGAGACGGAAAGGAGGAGCGAATGAGAGAAGAGGCTGTACAGCAACCATCTTCTTTGCTCAACGCGGTTATTCTTACAAATAAAAAATAGCCATAAAAAAACAATAGACTATAGCTATGACGGACTTTGCTTATAATGCGTGGATACACCTTGCATTAAGGATAATTCCATTACTTATTGTTTTTATTGTTCTCCCAGTTTTTTCTTACAGGATAGCGAAACACAAAGGCCGTTCTGCTGGAGTTTGGGCGCTCTTTGTCTTTGTTTTTCCTCTTCTTTTTTTGATTATTTTTTTATAAACCCTGTAGATAGGGTTATAGACAGGTCAGAAAAAATCCAGTGTCCGTACTGTCGAGAGTGGATTTATCCTGATGCAATACTGTGCAGGTTTTGTGGAAAAGATTTGAAATAATACACAGACAAAAAAGGCGGATCTTCGGAACCGACTTTTTTGTTGCCACATCAATAGAATTCTCTCAGACAACCCCTTGCCCCCCTCCCCTCTTCCAGCCGTATACTCGAAAAACCTTCCAACAACCTCTTGCTAGGCGTCGGAGGGAACGTGGTAGGGTTGGGGTAACTTTGTGAGGTGATGGGGTATAGCTGTATTTGCGATAAAGATGGATGCGTCCGATGTGAAGCGGGGAGCGGCTGAGGCTGCCATGAAGGACGTGGCAAAGGCTGCGGAGCAGGCGTCTTCCAGCATCGGCAAGGCCACTGGCACGGCCAAACGGAATTATGATGGCTTGTCCGAGGCCGCCAAAGCAGCGGGCATGTTCAACGACAGCCTTGGTCGGCTTCATGCCTCTAACGGACGCTTTGCCTCATCATCCGAAAAGGCGGCTATCCAAGCCCGCGCCGTCGGTTCCAATTCTGAGAAAGCCGGAAAACAGGTCAAAGGTATGAGGACGGAAACCAATTCCGCCGCCATCGCCCTCGACAAGGCCGCCACCGTTTCCAATGAGCTTAATCAAAAGCTCATGTCACTCGCCCAGACTGCTCTCGCTACCTATTCGACATACAAGCTTTTAAGTGGAGCCGTTGCCGCGACCAGTATAGGCATTCAGGCCAATTCTACTTGGGAGTCGCAGAAACGCTCTATCTCATCCATCATTTCCTCGACTAACTCCCTTGCTGACGCACAAGGCAGGGTGCTTGAGGGAGCTGAGAAGTTCATAGCATCCCAAAACGTAGCCGAAGAACTGATGAAGCGCATTCAACAGCTCGGCCTCGAAATCACAGCTACGACACAAGAACTGGTGACGGGTTTTCAGGCGATCATCGCCCCTGCACTCAAGGCAGGATATGCCCTTGAAGAGAGCCCCGAGCTTGCTACTCGTGCGGCGCAGGCTATGGGCGCTTTCCAGATCCCGATTCAGCAGATGCGGACAGAGATAGAATCCCTTCTTTCAGGCAATATCAATCGGGCCCAAGACATTCTCGCCCCATACCTAAATATCACTAAAGAATTAGTGAAGGAATGGAAGACCCAAGGGGTTCTTGTTGAGGAAATCAACAAACGGCTGGAGAGTTTCAAATACTCCAGCGATGCCATTGTGAATACATGGGAAGGATTAATAAGTAATACAAAAGAGTATGTAAAATTCATCTCCCGTGGCTTTACGGACGGCTTGTTCAACTCGATGAACCACGCCTGCCCCGCGACGATATGCCCAAGGGCCGGTCCGCCTTTTTGCGTCAGTGTGACTTCAAGCGTTGCCACGGGCGAGATCGGTATACCGGTCACGGCCTGAGCAACAATCATTTCAAGAGGTCGGAAGTAGTACTCCCAATACCCATCAACGTCCTTCAACGTGTTTACAGTCTTATCGTACATGACGAGGCCGTCGCCGTCCTTCACCACGGCCCGAATGCTGGTGGCCTTGAAGTTCAAGGAGCGCGAACGCCGTACAGCAGTTGAAACACACCGTGAACGTTAACGTTTCGACGTCCGCCGGGGCGATGGTCTGTGTGGAAACATACTGATCGAGCATTGCGTATTGGTTCGTCGGCCCCATGAGCCGTCATGCCGCGTCCGTCCCTTCGCAGTGTTGGTCCGGCTGTTTTCCCGTTCTGGCGGTCACGGCCTTGTAGACCCTGTGCTCATGGATGACGGAGTCCCCGATCTGATAGACTGTGCCCGCGCCCCACGCCGGGGCGTCGTTCTCAGGAATGGAACTGGACAGGAGCCGGATGGACTGCGGTTCTATGAGCTTCATGCCCGCACACCCGGCATCCCTTTCTTGTCCCATGCTTCCACCATGTCGGACGTGCGGCGAGAGAATCTGGCGATCTCGGACATGGAAATGAGCATGTTCCTGCGAAGCTGATAGACTTCCCGCCGCAACGCCTTGACCTCCGCATCGCTTCCCGAATCGGTGTCAGCCGCCCGGGGCGTCGCGCTGCGGAACAGCGCCGCCGTGTAGACGCGCTCCGGCTGCGAGAAGTTCACCAGTTCCGGCCCTTCCTCGCCCACCACCGCCCAATCCCGGCCTTTTGCCCGGCAGCGTCAAGGAGCGGCTTTCAAGTCGGCGATCTGCTTCTCGCTCTCCTCAAGCGTGGCGCTCTGGCCCTGCAACTCCGCAAGCTCTGCGTTCTGGACATCAAGCTGGCCTTGGAGCGCCTCAAGCTCCTTGTCGGCGGCGGACACCTGCGCGTCCGCCGCCCAGAAAGCGTCGAGGTATTCCTCTTCCGTCCCCGCCGTCTGCTTCACACCAGATCGAGCAACCGATCGTCCGTGCCTTCAAGCGTGCAGACGAACGTCCGGGGCCGTACGAGGAAACCCATTGCGATCAGGCTGTGAAGGGAAAGCTGATCGCAGCAATTGCTGAAGATATGGCGCAAGCCTTTCCCGTCGCCACGCGCGGGCGTGGCCGTGACTCCAAAAATCCGGCAGTCCGGGTTTTTACTATATCCATGCGGCGGGACGAACTGGAAGGAGCCCTTTCCCCTCTGGTATCGTTCAAAAGTATCATACACGCAGCTGGCCAATGTTCAACCGACGTCGACGCCGGAGATGTCGCGGACGTGATGGATGCTCTGCTCATGAATACCTTCCACCGGGTCGGCGTTCCCGGTGTCATGGGGCTGTAATTGGAGTTCATGCCCTCTTTTACCTTCACAAGACGGAGCGCGCATGAGCTTGCTTCATCTGGAGACGACTTGATATGGCAGAAGATCGCCTTTTGAAGCTCAAGGATTTCATCGGTCGTGTAGGCGTGGTTTCCTCAACGTGGCGGAAGTGGTCACAGGAAGGAAGGGCACCGCAATCCCAAAAAAAGGGGCGGTACCGGTTCTGGAGAGAGTCTGACATCAACGCTTTTATTGCGGGGAAGTGGAAGCCAACCCAACGAGAAAATCAGACCAAGCCTGCATCATCTGGCGGCGCTCGGTAATGTACTCCGCCCGGTTGTACGCTGCACGAACCTTATTCTCTTCAACATGCGAAAGCTGGCGCTCGATGACATCCGGGCGCCAGCCCATTTCAATTCAGAAGGCTTGAAGACATCGCCCGAAAACCGTGCGCCACATGGATGCCGTCAAAGCCCAAACTCTTGAGTGCTGCGTTGAGTGTGTTCTCAGAAATGGGCACATCCTTCCTCGCCCGCATCGACGGGAACAGGTATTCCCGATGACCTGTGATCTCATGCAGCTCTTCCAGGATCTCCAATACCTGCCTTGACAAGGGAACCCAGTGTTCCCGCTTCATCTTCATGCGCTCCGCGGGAATCACCCAGAGCGCACCCGCCATATCGAACTCCGGCCACTTCGCCCACCGCAACTCGCCGGGGCGTACGAAGGTCAAAGCCTGCACACGCAACGCCAATCGGACAACAGCCGATCCTTTATAATGATGGATCGCCCGCATCACTACCGTTGCGCCATCCCGATCCACCAATGCCGGAAAATGCCCCTCTTCCCGTGGCGCAAGCGCTCCCCTAAGGTCCCGACAGGGATCACTGGGGTAAGCGCCGAGGCGACTCCATATCGAAAAACCCGCGAGCAGATCGCGAGTGTCCTGCGGACCGCCTCCAATGCTCCCCTCTTCTCAATCATCTTGATAACGCTCAGGACTTCAATCGGGGTAATGTCTTTCAAAGGAACATTGCCAAGTTCCGGGTAAATGTAGCTTCTCAGCCTTTGCTCGACCGTTTCCGTATGACGCGGAGCCCATGTTGCCCGATGAAGCGCAACCCATTCGTCGGCTATGTGCTGAAAGGTTTTCTCCGCATATGCAGTCTTGTTTTTTATGACGCTGGGGTCCCGGCCCGCCGCAACCTGCTTTCGAGCTTCATCACGTTTTCCCGCGCATCCTTTAAACCAATCTCGGGATAGATACCGAGGCTGATCCGTTTTTCTTTACCGTTTATCCTGTATTTGAACCGCCACCGCTTGCTGCCGGTCAGTGGGACTTCAATGTACAACCCTTCGGCATCATAAATCTTGTAGACCTTATCCGTGGGCTTGGCTGCTTTGATCCGCGTATCTGTCAGAGGCATTGGGGCAACTCCATGGGTATAGTAGATAGTTGCCCCTATTGTTGCCCCAAAAAAATCGCGGCTGTCAACTTCACTCAACGGCATTCGGCAACACGAAAAAAGCCCCTGAAAGGGGCAAAAAAGAAGTGCCACCAAGCACTTAAGATGCTTGGCGGCACTTGAAATTACTTCTAATGGCGGAGAGGGGGAGATTCAGGTTTAACCACCCTAACTCATTAAACTTTATGCCCGTCTGGTTGCGTTTGTTGCACAGACCGTATCCATAAAATGGAGGCTTGGCAAGCCGTTAATTAACAAACGAATCTTCGACAGCCCGCCGGATGAAATCGTATTTTTGGAGCATCCTCAGCAAATCCAAAGCCGACATCCCGGTGTTCTTATGGTACCAGTTATGCGTCCGCCACACCGTCATGCCAAGATCAAGAGCCGCTTGTTTTGTCGTGATACCCTGCCTACGCAGCATGCCCACAATATCTTCCGTTAGTTTCCTATTGTTGAACACATTCTTGTGGCAAATCTGCCACAATTTTTCTCTAGACATACAACTCTCCTTCACTGACAGTATGAATGAAAATATTTTTAGGCGTAAGAAGGAGGGAATCAGCAGATGAAACCACCGGGAGCGCCATATACTCAAGAAGAAATCAGGAGCCTCCGTCTCAAAGGTGCTATTTATATCCGCATGTCCACGGAAATACAGACGGAATCTCCAGAAAACCAAGAGAGACAAATTCGCGTCTATGCCGCGCAATACGGAATTGAAATTATTAATGTATATAAAGATTTGGGAGTCAGCGGCATGACCGCTGAAAAAAGGGAACAGTTCCAGACCATGATTGACGATGTGGAGCAAGGCCGTAACGCCTACAACATTGTACTGTATCTGGATGAAAGCCGCTGGGGACGGTTTGTGGACAGCCGAGAGGCCGAATATCACCGTATGCGCTTGGAACGTAAAAACGTCATCTGTCAGTCTTGCGAAAAAATTCTTGCGCTGACCAGCAATATAGCCGACCGCATTATGACCTTGTTGCGGGATGAAAGCGCCAGCGACTATTGCCGCCAGCTTTCCCAGAAAGTTTGGGTCGGACAGTGCAACCTAGTCACAAAGGGATTCCGGCAAGGGGGTGTTGCGGGTTTTGGGTTGCGTCGCATGCTGCTGGACGAAGCAGGCAGCCCGAAGCAGGAACTGGCGATGGGGCAGCAGAAAAGCCTGCTCTCCGAGAGGGTCATTCTGGTGCCTGGGCCGAAGAAGGAGCGAGAAATCGTACTCTGGATTTATGATCAGTTCATCTCTGGAATCACTGAGGCCGAAATTGCCGCACGGTTGAACAGTCAGGGCATATGGAACCACTTTGGCCGCCCTTGGTCGCGGGGTACAGTTTGTGAAGTGCTGACTAATGAAAAGTATATCGGTAATAATCTTTTTAACCGTACTTCCGGAAAAATGAAAAGTAAAGCTAGGCCAAATCCTGAAAATGCATGGGTACGCAAGGAACAAGCATTTGAGCCTATTGTGGATAGGAGTTCATTTTCAGCAGTGCAGGAAATATATAAAGAACGGAATAAAAAGTTTACGAACGATGAATTACTACAAAGATTGCACGATTTGTACGTCCAGCGGGGTCGTCTCTCCGCGTTGATTATCGACGAAGCGGACGCCTTGCCGCCAAGCAGCCTGTTCCGTACCAGATTTGGCGGCCTTTTGCGGGCTTACCGTATGATCGGTTACACTCCGGAACGGGACTACCAATATGTTGTCATCAATCAACGGCTGCGAGAATTCCATGCTGAAACGGTGGCTGGTATCATCAGGCAAATAGAAACGCTCTGTGGAAGACGAATCTTTGCAGATCCGGAAACATTTTTGCTGGAATTGAACGACCATTTGTTTCTATCCATTATCATTATTCGTTGTTTTACTACTCCCACAGGAACAAGACGCTGGAAGATTCGCTTTGACAGCGGTCTTCATCCAGACATTACCATTGCTGTACGCATGGATACGTGTAACAAATCCATCCACGACTATTACATTCTGCCAGCACTGGAATTCTCTCATGACCAGATAAAGCTTTCAGAAAAAAATACTGGCTTTTTGGACAGTTTCCGTACTGATACATTGGATTGTCTACTCCGTTTGAGCTTCAACATTCCTCTCGATAAGGTGGTGGATAATGGGGCAAGAAACAATAACGCTTATTTTCGTTGAAGACATTTACATATTGAACCCACGGGTTCGGAACCAAGTAATAGCCGAGGAAATACGGAAAAATATCTGTAACGTGGGCTTAAAACGTCCGATAACTGTAACTCCGAAAAAAGATCAAAAAAATGGCAAAAAATATGATCTTGTGTGCGGACAGGGACGTCTTGAGGCCTATATCGCTGCTGGTGAAAAAGAAATACCCGCGATAATTAAGATGGTAAGCGCAGAAGACGCACATATCATGAGCCTTGTGGAAAACATTGCCCGCCGCAACAATAATGCCTTGGAACTTCTCCAAAGCATTAAGTATCTAAAAAATCAAGGCTATGATGATGAGATCATTGCCGAAAAAACAAACCTCGGTAGAGATTATATTCGTGGGATCATCCGTTTACTGGAACAGGGCGAGGAATATCTTGTCGGAGCGGTGGAAAAGGGGCGAATCCCTTTGTATCATGCGCTCAAGATAGCAACAGAAGACGATTCTGGCGTACAAAGAGCCTTGGCGGAAGCTTACGAAACGGGCATATTGTCCGGAAAAAAACTTGTTCTCGCGCAGAAGATTATATCTAGACGCAAGCATTACGGGAAAGGACTTTCCGCGCCACAACGCGAGAAATCCGGAATCTCCGCAGAAGATGTAATCGCGGCCTATGAAAAGGGGGCGAGAGAAAAAAAGCAGTTGCTAGCCCAATCAAACTATATCAAGCAAATACTGGCGTATGCCTCCGTAGCGCTTCAACAACTACTGAATGATGTTCACTTCACCAACCAACTCAAAGCTGTCGGTATACACGATATTCCCCAACAGGTGGCAAATATTTTAAAGAGGTAAAAACTATGGCAAGCAAGATCAAACAAGGCTTTCATATGGATTTGGTCAAGCTGCGAGTGACCGATATATTTCCCACAAAAACTATTTCCACCCAAATCAGGCAAGGTAGAAAATACCGTCAGGTTCTTTCGTCCATTCGTGAAGTTGGACTTATTGAGGCACCTGTGGTCACTCCATTTAGAAATAGAAAAGAATATTTATTGCTGGACGGACATTTACGAATTACCGCTCTTGAAGAACTGGGGATTGAAGCGGTCTCCTGCCTAGTTTCCACAGACGACGAAGCCTATACCTATAACAAATATGTGAATCGACTTTCTGCAATTCAAGAACATAAAATGATTGCGAAGGCGGTTGAGTCCGGAGTTTCCGAAGAAAAACTTGCCCGGGCTCTCAATCTGGATATTCAGACGATTCGATATAAAAGAAAAATGTTAGACGGTATTTGTGCTGAAGTTATCGAAATATTGAAAGATAAAAATGTTCCGGAACATGTTTTCAGGGCTCTGCGTAAAATGAAAGCACCGCGACAGGTTACTGTCGCCATGCTCATGAGTGATCAGAACAAGTTTTCCATTCCCTATGCCAAGGCGCTCTTGGAGATGACTCCACCAGATCAACTCATCAACCAGGGCAAGCCTCGCAAACTTACCCCGGCGATACTCGCCCGCCAAGCTCGCCTTGAAGAAGAAAATCTCGCCCTATCACAGGAAATAGGTTCACTAAAAGAACAATACGGAACGGAAATGATCGACTTAACAGCAATGCAAGCCTACCTAAAAAGACTGCTCGGCAATGAGGCCGTCGCGGGGTATTTGCATGAATTCAATGAACCAGTTTACGATAAATTCAAAGAAATTGCCGAACTTGACTTTTTCAGGTTGAGAAGTCTTGAGTGAACCTATAAATTTTTGAAGGAAATGCCCGGCGTAACGACGAACTCTCCCCGCGTTGACTGTATCAGACTTACCATAGGAAAACGTTTCCCACATATAAAAAATAAACCACGGTCCCCATGTTCATACTCACCAGTTTCTCTCCACAACCTGCAAACTGACCGTCTCCGTTGCAATAACCCTAAGCTGCCGGGCATACCAAAGCAAAAATTTAATGGAATTATTGCAGCGTACTACTGAATTACTCCAGAACAAAGAGTCGCACATCTTGCATCATATTCTGTAATCGCATTGAGGGAGGAAGCCCTATCCAGTGCATAAGCAAGGTGTAGAGTCTTGCCGAATCCATTTTGAGATGTTTTCCATTAATACGCGGGAATACGTCAAATGCGGCGAATGCCGTCCTTTTGTTGCCAACCACAAAAGGTTGATTGATCAACAAGCTTTCCATCAGGGCGCAAGCCTCTTCCACAATATCGGCGTAATAGCCGCATTGAGGCCGATAGACGGAAGACTCCACCGCGCCCATATCCCTGATGCCGGAAGCCCCACCGTAGCGTTCGAGCAGTATGGCATGCAGCCCAAGAACATCGGCAGTTGTGAGATAATCCCGGCTCATTTGGACAGAGTCCCATAGAGAGCATCATGTTCCGTCATGCTGGAAAAAAGAGCGGCCATGACATGGGTGCGTGGTTTGGTTCCCTCAGAGTTTCGTCAAGGATGGATTGAATCTGACGCCCCTCCTCATGGGCCATTTGACGTAATTCGGCAAGAACATCCGGGGAGAGCTGCGTTGCAAATTTGACTTTTTGTCCTTTTATTGCAGTTGATTGCGTCATTTTTCTTCTCCTTTTCCTGAAGCTAGGCAGGCTATCTTGATTTGTCAAGAAATGTCATGAAATTTTCCAATCCCCTATTCAATATCAAAAGACGGACACAAAAAATTCGTATACCTTTATAGAGTGAGGAACACCCGAACACATCGGGTGCTCCTCGTTTTTCGTTTAATCCGATTCCTCACGGATGACTTCGAGTACGGCAATGGCAACAGCGACCCATGCAGACCAGCTCATATGTTTCTTCTTTCTTATCTGGCTATGAAACGAGACAAACGGCACTGGCGGGCAGTTCCGCAGTCCCATTCGACATGTTTTCCGAGACACAGCGGCATCCTCGACAAAAGCCCCAATCGGCACAGTCGGCAGGTATCCGTCATGCATTCCTCCTCAAGGCCCCTTCGAGCAGTTTGAACAGTGCGGGGGCAAGCTGTGGAAGCGTCTCAATGACGCGGCTGGCATGAGGCAGCAAGGTTGCAATGCTCGAACACATGATGCCGAGGCCGTAGCATTCGAATCCCTTTTTCTGAGCCTGTTTAAACGCCTCCTGTGCGGCAGGGATGGAGTCGGGTTCTCCGTCCGTGATAATCAGGATGATTTTCCTGTTCTCGCGGAGGAGACACATTTGCTGCATGACCCACCAGAGAGATTCCGCCATCGGAGTCATCCCGTAGGCGATTTCGGGGAATCTGGCGGTGAGCTTTTCACCGTGCCGAAGAACAGGGGCAACCGTTGCCCCGCGTTTCGCCCTGTTTGCGCCGGGAAACGCCGTAATGCCCAGATTTACGCCGGGTATACCCTGAAGAGCCTTTCCCACGGCATAACAGACGGCGTTCGCCAGCATGATGCCGGAATCATTCATGGAACCGCTGCTGTCCAAGAGAATGT
>ERZ1673749.1177-NODE-1177-length-19858-cov-8.560521_pt1 | contig 19858 bp, 21 predicted proteins | sample MGYA00580204_ERZ1673749 | MGnify/ENA primary metagenome ERZ1673749 (study PRJEB41218, sample SAMN15661745) | gut metagenome | host: Homo sapiens | place: Canada: London | collected 2015-08-20/2019-03-30 | study: EMG produced TPA metagenomics assembly of...
GCAGCGCCTGATAGGCCTCCAGCATCTCCTTCTTAGTATTGGACATACTGATCTGCGTTCTCTCCTCACTCATATCGTTATTTTATCTGATGGTTTATCTACTCTGATCTATCCACAAATGTAGTGAAATCAGCGGTTATGCACCACGTCAAAATCAACACCACAAGAGATCAACTTCTATAGAATAGGAACTACTATCTCAACACACCCTATGTAAGAGCTACTGGCTCAACAGTGCTTTCTCTTTCAGCTGCAAAGGTACCACCCCCACACACCCCGGTCGTCTCTTATTTGCACTAAGAAGTAATTACTGCGTCTTTATGGTCAAAAGTCTCATCCGCAACAGAGACGTCGTGAATAGACGCGTACACTACCCAAAAACTACAAGGAGAACGCTACCAGCACCTAAGACACCTCATAGAGGGCATCTTCACCCGCTCTAATACCACCTTTCCGCTGAATCGTCCTCTACCTTCGCCACCCTCCGGTCAGGGTCAAAGACCTCCTTTACATACTTATGCTCCAGCCTCTCCTCACTCAAATGAGCGAGGCGGAGGTGGGTCATCTTCTCTCTCTTACCCTCACATTGTCTTATCTACAGCAAGTGTGAGAGTAGAAGCGTATACCATCTAATCTCTTACTTCGCAGGACCAAGTGGCTCTGCACTCCGTCCACATTTACTTTGATGGTTTAGACTGTTGCTTCTTTATGCGATATCGTTGCATGGGATGCCTCTGCATATCGGGAATGGTGTATTCCAATTCGCATAGATCCAAAAGAGGTCTCAAGTAAGTGGATTTCACATACTTCTCATTTCTCTTCAGAAGCGCGGCAATCTCTGTTGCCGAGAAGTCTGTAACTTCTCCTACCTCCAAGATTAGTTGACTGATCTCCTGTGGCTCACTTCTCCCCTTAAGAGCCTCTATTTTTTCTTTTAGAGCCTGAGGAAGCCTATCAGTAAGGAAACCTCTTACACTGGCTTTACCTACTATACTCTGATCGTTACCTACCATGGTCTGTTTGTTACCTACCATGGCAGCCAGCTTGTATATCGCTCCTTTACTTTTTCCCTCCTGGGTCACATAGCCAAGCTCTTTGAGTGTACGTAAGTCATTTGTGGCCTGTCTCACGGATACAGACGCTATCTGCCGGTAGGAGGAGTTGTCTATGGCTCCGATTTCTCTCAGAAAGACCAACGCTAATTTTTGGTTATCGCTCAAGTGCGTAGCACCGATCGCATCTACCCATACCATATCCTCTGTAGAGAGCAGGTTGTGTAGGAATATAGTCAGCGTACACTTGTTTTTCGCTCTGTCGGAAACAAATACAGGCGGGGGAAGCATATTCTGCGTCATTAGACGCTGCATGGTACGGAATCCGGATCCCTTTGTCTCAGCGAGGTTAGTCTCGTGAAAGATTGATGCAATCAGAGCATTACGATTAACTGATCCTGGATCCAATATCGTCTCTACAGGCTTCAGCGAGTAGCCAGCATTGTGTATCTCTATACGATTAGGATATCGTATGATCTGTATCGGACTGTCTTCGCGATAACTCCTGTGTATGAGTGCATTTACGACAGCCTCTCGTAGCACCAGTTCCGGGAGTGTAGACTCTGTTCTTGCCTGTATAGCTCCGGATGACAGATGAAATGCTCTTGGGATATCCGCTATGATGGTGGAGAAGATCCGCTCAACAAGTGAGATGATACCTCCATTAAACTCTGTCTGTTCGTATCGATGCTCAGGATCAGTAATCCACTCAGATGAGGGAGCGTGAAGGTAGTCTACCCGCATCATAGGCATTAGACGCCTAAGCGCGCTCTTCTTACCAAAAACAACGAGTCCGGCTACTGTCAGGAGCTCCCGCTCATTCACAATCTTAATGCAATTGAGTGCTCGTAACAGTTCTTTATCAGTATAGCTCAGCTCCTCTGCATGGGGATTGACCTTCGAGCGATAGGATCGGTATTGTCTGAGGGCTTCATCGCTAATGTCCTCGAGGGAAGAATCCTCGACTATAGAGCTGTCAAATCTTTTCTCTCTGCCAAAAAATATCACCAAGTCCTCATCAGTACAGCGCTGATCTGTAGATCCGATACGACGGAATGCACCTCTTGGAAGTCCTGTAGACTGAAAGTAAAGCGGTTTCTGGTCTTCAGGAAGCTCTGCAACGTGTATGGCAATAATCGTTTTGCCCTCGATGGACTCTACTTTGATCTGGGGTCTAATACGCAGATTGAAGTCTGTGGCACATCAGGAAGCAATGTCTTTCTGTGTTTTGTCAGGATCCTCCACACCTACTAACGAATAACCTTTACTTGAGGTTGCCTCCGCTACTCCCAATGGTATTGTACCACCACCAAGCCGAGGCTCGTTAGAGAATGCACAGATCGTCTCCATGACAGATCGACCCACTTCAGATCCACGCTTCACCTCAAGAGACTCATTCTCATCAAGACTCCTAAGTTCGTCCAACAACTGCCCTATGAGGATACTCTGTGCCATTCAATCAACTATCATTCAGTAAACAAATATACCATTTCTCTACTCAGAAAGAGACCAACGCAACTAGTCCTCCTGTAGAGTAAGCTCATCAGCAGATCGACCCACATATCGGCTGCAAAGATAACACCCCCGCACACCCCGATTGTCTCTTATCTGCGCAAATGGATGATTACTGCATCATAGAAGACACATTGGTGGGTGCTTGCTTACTTGAGTGGATACAACAACTATGTACTAATTGCAGCACCTCCTCAGTGTCACACGCAATATCAGAAAGGGCTATCATCATCCACGCAGACATTTCATTCCTTAGTTAAGAGGTGTACAAAAAGCAAGGCAGCTAATCAAGAGAGAGAAGTCTCATTAATGTCTCATCGTAACATCAGCAATATGACAACTCAAGCAGAAGTACTCACTGTAATTTTGACTTGGCTTCGTACCTTGTCTTATTGAGTTTCGCAATAGCACAAAAATACTTACTCACCTCGAGTGGATTGCCTGTAGGACTTTCATTAGAGTTCCTAACCATACAGATAGTGCAATAGTCTTTCTGATCGCAAGAAATACACTCAGCAATATCTTGGCGTCGTATTGAACGTAATTTTTTCACCTCACTAGACTTGTACCAAATGTCAAATAAAGAACTTTGATTAAGATTTCCAACGACTCTATCGGACCAACCTACACACGGAAATACATTCCCATTAGGTCCAATACAAAGAGAAGAACTGCAAACGCTACATATATAATCACTAATAGATTTCTGCTTATTATCTGCAATTGTCTTTTTTAGATCCTCTAGGTATGAAGTGTCACAATTGTTCTTCTCTGTGATATACTCATCTAGTTTTTCATAGGATAATCTACAACCCAAATTATCCTTGTTATGATTATACTTTGCAATTATCGAATAATCAAAGCCAACTGAAATCCCAAGATCTGCTGTCCACCTCTCTACACTCTTATAAGTATCATAGTTGGCTCCTATTATAGGACAACTAATCTGTGTCGGAATACCACTTTCGACTAGTTTGCGTACTGATGCACAGGTCTTTGCAAGACTTTTCTGATGCCGAGTAATCCCATCATGAACTTCCGGATGCATTGAATAGACGGAAGTCTGCACACTAAGCAAAGGATTCTTTCTCATTTCGCTGATCATTTTCTCATTAAGCAAGGTGAGGTTAGACAACACATTGACCGACATATCGTACTCTCTACACTTCTTTATAAAATCAACGAAACGCGGATGTAGCATCGGTTCACCACCGCTTATAGTAATGTGAAGTAAATTCAGCTCTTTAGCTTGATCAAGAACACGATAGAACAAACCTTCATCCATCAGATCTGTTTTAAGTTCATGAGGGATAAAGCAGTGAATACACCTTTCATTACACTCACTAACTATCTCGACATGAATACTTGTTGGAAATGGGGAGTCCCCAAAACGTTTTGCAAAAAATTCCTGAGTACTTATTGTCCCATACTCTTCCTTAGCAAAATCACAAGAAGTGATAGTCCAGGGTTCTTGAGGATGAGACAAAATATTGGCAACGCACTCTTCGGGTGTGCACCCACAAAACACAAAACCTTTAGAGCACAGCAACCCCAAGAAATGGACGATGTCGTTCTGAGAAGCATAAACGTCCTCTTTTGAATAAAGCGAAGTCATCCTGAGCAGGATTTCTTCAAGCGAAAGAGGTTTTTTTTCAAGACAAGAGAGAATATCCGCACCCTCCTCTGAAACGATCTGATCTCCAAGGACAAAATCATTGCCAGAAAATTTGTAACCGAAATTACGATTATCCGTTAAGTAGCCAAAGTCCCCATAGTTACGAAAAAGGACTTTCGGACTAATTTGATAGTATACCATAACAACAATAAAATCAGATGGCACCTAATAGGCACCATCTGACATAAAACTTTAGAGATTACTTGCCTCCAGGACCAGGAGGATTACAAGGTCTTCCACAACGTCTGCTAGACTGGCAACTAGCCATCCTTACAGAACCCTGAGCCACCAATGTGGGCTTCTTGAATGTCTTCATACGCATTCCCGTCTAGGGCAATATTGATATTAAACAAAGTGTCATCTTGCGATGACGTTAATTATACGGCAATCAACTGACATTTCACGACAGCGACACGCCTCGTTATGTTGAAACTCAAAAACTGGACCAAGTCAAAAAAGACCAGCCATAGTGACAAAATGTCAAAATGCACCAAATGTATAAAAACGACAAGCATTCACCCGAAGACGGTCTGAAAGATATACCGGATGTCCTTCCGGAAGGACCAGTTGTAGTAGTACTCCTTATTGATGCGAACCTTGTCCGGGAAGATCACGGTGTCGTTGTAGGTCTGAGGGTCATCCACTCCGACAAGGAGCTCCTCTTCGTTGCGGTACTTTAGGGATGCCGGACCGGTGATCCCCGGTCTCAGCTTCAGTATCACCCGATCCTCACCCATAAGTAGCATATCCAGGCACATCTGGTCGGGGGCCTACAAAGCTCATATCGCCCACCAGCACATTCCACAGCTCCGGAAGCTCATTCAGCTTATACCTACGGAGCTTGGCTCCCAAGGGCGTGATCCTACTCTCACCTGCGACAGAGACTGATGAGCCTCCGTGGTCGACCATCATACTCCAAAACTTCACCATAGAGAAAAGCTTGCCATCCTTCCCTACTCTCTTCTGCATAAAGAGTACCGGCCCCCCGGCATCTTTACCCGAATCAAGATCGCCACGACAGCAACAAGGGGCAAAGAACAATCAGCCCCACGAGTGACATAACCCGATAAAACAACCACTTTGCCCACATCTGTGAAATACTATATAGTTATTCGTCTGCGCTAGGAATGAGTAACTGCAGAAGTCTCTCTATCCATTCTCTAAAGTGAGGACACCGGGAGAGCATTCGCTCCATACCTATCTCTTCCAATGCCGTTTTCCCATGGATGATTTTGTTGTACCCGACTATTCTGAGCAATCTTTTGGACGGAGCTGTCTTTGGTCCATTATTGATGGTTTCGGGATTGTCTGTGGTCAGGATTAGATTGCGCACAGCCTTATACTCCTCGTTATTGTTCACATCATAGATTGCATCAAGTCCTCTCACATCGGAGAATACTAGAGTTTCAAACTCGTGTAATTGGATATGAGGAATAAAGTTCCTGCACTCTCTAGATAAGCCTTTCTGCATATCCTCAAGCATTGCGTGCTCTATATTCAGGACTTGCTCATAATGGCTTGTGCCATTATTATATCCAGGGAAGCTATCGGGCAACTGATAGAAGTCGAAAATCGTAGAGACGATAGCTCCTTGCTCACAAATAACACCCTTGAGTTGCTTACTAACGTCTGAATATCTCGACAGTCCGCCACCCGTCTTTTTGGGCTTGATAGCAACGATAGCCCCTTGAAACCCTTTGGAATACAAGTAGGGTGATAACAGAGTATCCACAAACATCTCCTCCGTCTCACCCTCAACGATCAATATCACTCTCTCTACTATCATACTTTCAGATTCCTCTAGGCTGACCATCTAGTACCCCCATTTCCCACAATTCTCCTAGAGAGTAATCCTCTAGCCAGCTGGCAAGATCATTACTAGGGAGACGCTTGAATACAGATACTCCATCCTGCATATCGACTGTAATCACATCACTAGGGTCAAAGTGATTGATTAGAGCTAGGGACTGTGTCGAGATAATCACTTGAGTCCCTCTGTCCCTAGCAGACTGTATCAACCCTGCGAGCACAGAGATAGCTCGTGGATGAAGTCCCAACTCAGGCTCATCAATGATGATTACCTTAGGTAGATAAGGCTGTAAGAAAAGAGTTGCCAAAGCCAAAAATCTAAGGCTACCATCTGAGAGGTCTTTAACAGAAAACGAAGCGTCTAAGACAGCTCTATTGCTCCACCAAATACCAACTGTATTCCTTTGGGGCTGATCATTAATAGGAAAAACGAACCTATCAAAGATTGGCATCACACTCCTCAGCGTAGACTCTATGAGGGCTAGCGTCTTGGGATGCTCCTGACCTAACCAAAAGAGATAGGCAGCCAAATTACCTCCGTCAATAGCTAAACTGTGATTGTCGTACAGATCAACCTCCCTACGCCTTAAAGGGGAGGCACTTCCTGTGTCATGAAAGTGATACACCTTGCTTCCCCGAAAGTACCCCTGTAGATATCGATTCCTATAGCTGTTAGATACAGCAACAAGGCTCTCCTCTAGATCACGATTAAACCGAACATCGGAGCCGTATATACTCTTTTCATCAGCTATAAATAGAGTCTCGTCCTCTCTAGGTTGGAGTGTAAATTCGTAAGTGTTCAGATTGAAACGAAATAGTCCCCGTATCTCCTGGGTGTGCTTTCTCCCATAATGCAAGAGCCTGTCCGCAGACTGCGTCATCGTATAGTTCTTAAGCTTCTGATCGAAAATCATCTGCACCAGTCTAAAGAATGAGATGAAGTTGCTCTTACCAGCTCCATTAGCCCCAATCAACAGATTTATAGGAGCCAAGTCTAGCTCAAGCTCCTTAATGGATCTAAATCCTTCTATCTTTATTCTATCCAGCATAGTCTAATCACCTAAATCCGATGCATCATCTTTTGTAAAAACAACCATTTTCTCCACTTTTCTTTTTTCGTACAGCATCAGAGCAATGACATTCAAAGTCGTGGCTATTATGTAGCTGCTTGAAAACATTCTTCTTGCCCCCCAAAAAAAACTACAAGACATGTTCAATAGCAAAGAGCTCACCAATCGACCTTTAATTTTTTAAGTGTGATTATCCAATGTACAGCAAATGAACAATATCTTATCATCTGTATCCTGTAGCCCAAATATGGCAGAATCTTTGATGATATTTACGCCTTACATTTCGGTTTGTTTACGCAAAGGACATTGTTAACGCATAACACTTGTTTTTCTATCAGGCTAGAGTCAATTTCTTGACACAACTCATATATAGAAGCTATTGCAGCATTTGTTGTAGTATATGTCGATGGCAACTTGCCATTCCGATTTAATTTTATTACGTCGTCGTATTTTGACTTGAATTTCGCATCAGCTTTTCCATTATTATGAATGTATAGATGTCTCATCTCCAAGTACATTAAAGCGTAGTCCTTAACTGATTGTTCTATAGTTATATCTGCATAATCTAGTATTTTCGACAGTAATTTAGGAGTGCTTTTTTCATTCTCTAGCCTACGAAAAACTTCTGAAACGATGTATTCTGATATCTTTTCATAGCTTCCTAATTCAACTATTTTATAAGCAGTTAGAGATATAGCTTCCCGATTCCCAGTCAATGAACCAATCATTTTTTGAGGATTCTCTTGGTACATTTCACCAAGAATGTTTCTTAAATACTCTGTAAAGTACTTGTAGAGCTCTATTATTGAATACTCCGCATTTTTTGATCGTGAATATCTGATTAGTCGTTTACGCTCTGTAGTTGGGTGGTTTAGGCTAGAATGATTGGGAACATTAAGTACTTCACTTACTTGTTTTGTTCCTAGACAATCTAACTTTAGCTGATTGTCTGTATGAGTTAATGCTGCATCTAGCAATTCTAGGTGCTGTCGAAGGTATTCGACTCGACTTCTTAGTAGTTGGAAGGATTTACTTTCCATAGGTATGTTTTTATGTATATGTATATTTATCTAAGAGTAAAACAATCCTTACTCCACATCATCGCTATCTATTAGCTTCAGCGACGAAAGAGCGTTTGAAGAGCAGGCGCAAGATACCATCAAGATAACCGACACCATAGTTGACATGGATGACGGGATAGGTGCAGAGTAGCTATAAAGCAACTTTTGGCTTGGCCATATGCTGCAACGATACCATAACATCTACTAGTAGATAGAGGAGCGAGGGAATGGCAAAACAAAGGGTTAACTTCGGCAGATGACACTCAGGGGCACAAGGAGGGCCAGGTAGAGTACAAAGAAGAGGGGCACCATACGTCTCAGCGAGGAGAGCCTCAGCCTGAGCGACGATCTTTTTTTGCTCAATCCGCTTCTGCTCCTCCCTCGGGTTCTCTAAGCTCTTCGTCTGCACCTCTGCCAGCAGCGCCTGATAGGCCTCCAGCATCTCCTTCTTAGTATTGGACATACTGATCTGCGTTCTCTCCTCACTCATATCGTTATTTTATCTGATGGTTTATCTACTCTGATCTATCCACAAATGTAGTGAAATCAGCGGTTATGCACCACGTCAAAATCAATACGACAAGAGATCGACTTCAGAGTTAAGAATAGGAGAAACCACTCCTCCCCATGTGAGAGCTAATGGCTCTATCAAGCTTTCTCTTTCAGCTGCAAAGGTACCACCCCCGCACACCCAGTTGTCTCTTATTTGTACTTAGGTGTGATTCCTGCGTTTAAGTGACAATACATATGTGCTTTCGTGCATCAGAATTCTAGAGATAGGTTATGCGTGCTCTTGTTCAAAGTCCTCAATGTTATAGGAAATAGTTTCGGCATCAAACACGTAGACGTTTTTCCCCGGGAAAAGACTTATACCCCGAACATAAGTTTCCTCGCACTTCTTATAATAGGATATGTATATGTCTTTGATCTGAGACTGATTAATCCTATCAAAGATATGAGAATCATTGTCCGATAAAGAGCAGCCCAGTATTACTAGAGCTCCTCTAAGCTCTGAAAGTTTGTCTAAGCAATGAGACAGGTAAGGGTCCTGCTCAATAGCTTTAATTTTGTTATCTGCTTGAAACACGCACAGGACTTCATTTCCCTCCTGATTCAGTAAGTCTTGCAGCTTACTGTAGAGAGCCTTTTCAGTCTCCTGAGTCACCTTATACCTCTTCTCTCCCTTCACCAATATATGGAAAGCGCCATGGATAAAGAAAAGATTCTGAGTAACACTTTTTATATCAATTTCGATCAAGTCTTTTGACATCCCCGGGAGGGGTTTGGGCCGGCCTCCATCATCAATTCGCAATAACTTCTTGTCATTGCGCTCTTCCTCAAGTATACATCCGCAAACTCGTTCTATATCCTTAGCACGCCAATCCAAATTATGCAGTTTCTTGTATTTTTTGACAGCTTTGACAAAATCGACTATTCTAACTTCGGATAGAGGAATAGTAGAGGACTCATTCTCACTAAATGTTAGGGTCTCCTCTCCCATACGCCGTATACTTTTGATCTTAGAGTAAATCTGATTCTGAGTTTCATTCAAGGAGTTTTCTACGTATTTGGTATCAGGGAATAGAGCCAAGGATCGCTGAGAATTACTCTCTGATTGAGCAAAAGGAGCCTTAAACCTAAGCAATAGAAGGTACAAAAAAGAATCGTAATTTAGCGTGAAATAATTTGAGAAATGGCTTAATAGCAAGTAAATGCCAGCATTCTTCTCCTTGTAAACCTGTTTTATTTCCTTGGAGACTATTTTCTGAAGAGCTGCCATAAAGTCGAGCTTGATTCTATTCTGAACAAAGCTTCTCAGAAAAATGTTTTCAGAGTTGATATCACCCTGCAAACAGTTAATTAATGCTTCAATGTCACCGTGACACTCTTCAAACTTAGTCTCAATACCATTGTAAATAGAGTTATCCTCTTTCATAACCTTGAAGATATGCCAATAACTGGTATCTACTCCTAGACCTTGGTTAAAACCATTACCTATGAGTAAGTGGTTCTCTTTTCCTTCAATCCTACACAGAACATCCTTATAGGATAGTTTTTTTGACTCGTCCATCGTCTGCGATTCTTTGAATTCCAATGTCGTTATTGTATCTAAGGGAGGGTAATTCCATCAAGAAAACTCATTGGCGTCACTCAGTGATGACGACGCGGAGGGTGGCAAAGATCAACCTTAGGTCATATAGGAAGGACTGATTATCCACATACTCGAGATAGAGACGTAGCTTCTCCTGCATGATGACATTGATATAGTATTGCTCAGGATCGCACGCCTGAGCCATCAGCTCATTCTCGTTGCGGAACTTAATGCTTGCCGGATCAGTAATACCGGGACGGACATCTAGCACCCGCATCTGCTCAGGAGTCCAGTAGTCCACGTAGTGACGCACCTCCGGGCGAGGACCGACTAAGCTCATATCTCCGATGAGGACGTTGATCAGCTGTGGAAATTCGTCCAGCTTATACTTCCTTATGTAGTACCCCGACTTGGTGATGCGCGGATCTCTTCCACCTATGGTGACAAGAGACCCCCTGTCGGAGCCTACCCGCATAGAGCGGAACTTAAAGATCCTAAAGTCCTTATTTTGCCACCCCACGCGGGTCTAACGATAGAATACCGACCCCTTTGAGTCCACGTTAATCCACACCGCCAGTACAAGGAAAAGAGGTGACAACACGATCAGCCCTATAGCGGAGGCAATGATGTCAAAGAGCCTCTTCACAGCGAGGTAACTATGTCTCTAAAGTTCTCAATCACATAGTCAAGATCCTCGTCCGTCATCTTAGTGTTGAGAGGTAGGGTGATCTCATTCTCAAATTGATGGTAGGCGTTAGGGAAGTCCTTAATGTCAAAGCCCAGCTTCTTATATGCCGTCATCATTGGAAGTGGCTTGTAGTGTACATTCGTGGCGACCCCCCTCTCTGCCATAAGCTCTATCACCCTATTGGTCTCCTCACGCGTCCTGCCGAGAAGGCGCACAATATAGAGGTGCCCGGAGGACTGATGATTAGCGTCAAAGTGGTTAAGCACCGCCACACCCAAGTCCCTAAAGGCATCATTGTACCGCTCAATCATCACCATACGACGAGCCAGCAACCCCTTATACCTCTTCATCTGCACTAGACCAATGGCAGCTACGACGTCTGTCATGTTGCACTTATACCAAGTGCCAATGATGTCATACTCCCAAGCGCCAAGCTTAGTCTTTGCGAGAGCGTCCTTATTCTGCCCGTGCAGGCTCAGAAGCTGAGACTTCCGATAGAGGTTCTCATTCCATGTCTCGCCCTCAATCACTGGCAGGCTACTGAAGGTGTTGCCAGGATCCTCGTCAAGTTCCTTCACGACGACCTCATCACCAAAAGGAAGATTCCATGTCAAGGCACCACCCTCTGCAGTGGTGAAGTTCTTTACGGCATGGAACGAGAAGGAAGAGAAGTCAGCGATAGACCCAACCATCTGCCCTCTCCAAGAGGCACCGAATGCATGAGCCGCATCACAGCAGATAGCTATTCTTCCTATCATCCTCTGCAGATCCGTTTTTGGGACAAATAGCGACTTCTTTTTCTCTACTATGCGGAACAGGCGGTCGTAGTCGCAGGGAATACCTGCCAAATCCACCGGGATAATAGCCTTTGTCCTTGTCGTTATAGCATCCTCCACAGCATCATAGTCCATCTCCAGTCGATCCGGCTGGACATCTACCAGCACGAGAGTTGCACCGACGTGGTCGACAACTGATGCGCTTGCGGTGTACGTGTAGGCAGGGACGATGACCTCATCGCCCTCACCGATACCGAGGAGTCGAAGCGCCATCTCTCCACAGGCTGACTGAGAGTTAAGGCAGGCAGCCTTAGCGGTACCGACAAAGTCCGCCACCTCTCGCTCAAGTTCCTTTGTTCTGGGACCGGTAGTTATCCATCCGGAGAGGATGGCCTCTCTCACCTCATCTGCCTCCGCCTCAGTCATATCAGGCGGAGAGAATGGTACATTTCTCATATAGTTGTATAAAATCGAATCATTGGGGTAATCATTTATCTATAAGAACGATCAGTTCACAGATGATCAAATACAGGAGATCTGCTTATAGAGATAAGAACGCGAATCAGTAATATGCTATCAGTGTCGCACATCAAGACAAATCTTTGACTCAGCCTGTCCAATAATTTTATAACACTCATCCAGGTTATTGGATCTTACAATTATCTGCCCAATTGCATCATTACTCGAGGAAATCAATCTAACTTCATCACTAGGCTTGACAAAAAAATCCACCTCTGCGTTTTCAACTTGAGTGTAAGTTATCTTTGTTACAGTGCCCTCTGCAGAAGAATATAACATTTTTGACATACATGCCTTTCCATTATCAGTATTGATTCCACGGAGCATATAATCCGTTTTTTCACCTAAGGCATTAAGTATCATTAGTTTATAGTAATCAATGCCTAGGTAAATGGAAGTTAGTTCCGCAAGACAATTGGCACCGCTGCGACCAGAAAGCTCAATAAGGAAGATCTCCCCATTTCTTTCAATTAGGTCGGCATTAACCGCACAGTTGTTCAGTCCAAGGGCATTAATCGCTTTTATAACCTGATCCTCAATATCTCTCTTCAAGTCTGAATCAAATCCTCTTATAGGCATGTAATGACCAACTGGGACTTTCGTGTGACCCGTATCGTAAACCTCGTCACCGTGAGGCAGTACAAATCTCACGGATCCGTTAGTAACAAAAGCTTGTGCCCCAAATTCATTTCCATCAATGAATTCTTCCACAACACAATAGGAGCAACTAGAAAGCTCAAAGACATTTCTCAATGCGTTTTGCGCCTCATCCTGGCTGCTAACCTTGTAAATTCCTCGGCTTCCTTGAAGGTCTACAGCCTTTACCATGAGGGGGTAGCTGAGTTGTGTGGATTTTGACAAGAACTCACTATATGAGGAAACCGTGATAAACTTTGCTGTTCGGACCCCATGATCGGTCAATGCCTTTTTCATAAGACACTTGTTATGAGAAAGTGTTGCAGACCTATACGAAATGCCACAAAGCCCCAATCTATCACAAACTAGTCCCAAAGACATAAGTCCCGTATCTGAAGCGCAAATTATGGCTCCATCAGCGTGTTCTGACTCTGCAATCGCCAAGACTTCATCAGGTTTTGAGATGTCGGCAATACAAAATTTGTCGGCGAGGGGTATGCAAGGATAATCTCCAGGTAAACCGACGACTATACTGTATAGCCCCATTTCCTTAGATGCCTTCATGAGACCTAAGTGTCCTCGACCAGCGCCAAGTATGAGTATTCTTTTCTGTTCCATAATTACTTGTATTATTTCACTGTGTAATAAATAAGAGATAAAGCTTCCTCACAGGTGCTGATGGCTGAGCTAGAACTATCAGCACAAGATATCACAAATCCAAGTCTGTCATTGCTACACCGTATCTCTCCTATATAATCCCCGGCGGTTTTATTTATCACTATTGACTCAATACCTGGTATATCTGATGCCTCTGTGACACCACATACGTCTTGTAGTATCCCAAAGCATTGATGAGGGATATATCGGATAGCCGATCCCTTATGAGATTTAATTGTGAGGTCTGGAGTATCCCCTAGGGCAATGTCGATAACAGCTCTCACCATAGAGATGCCTGTGGATAGAGGCACTAAGTGCGAGGTGATGCAGTCACCTCCAAGCCTTGCACCGATCTCTATCATTTTAAATCCATTACTGGTCTTTTTCATCTCGACGTGTGAAGGACCATCTACAATCCCAACCGCTTTTATCGCCTCAGAGGCAACTCTTTTGATCTCACTTCCGTGCGTACTTTGAAACCTGCTAGGCTGGCTATGTCCCATTTCAACAAAGAACGGAGCACCTGTAACGATTTTGTCGGTGACTGCAATGATATGTGTCTCCCCGTGTATTGTTATTGTCTCGACACTTACCTCGTCACCTTCTAAGTACTCTTCTAGTATTACCTTTCCTTCTTGAGAGTGCTTGAGACTGTACTTGACAGCCGCCGGTAAGTCTTCAGGGGTCTTGATAAAACAGACTCCTCGACTGCCGGACGCGTCAACCGGCTTAGAAATGCAAGGGTATGTAATGTCGTCTGTACAAAAACAGTTTAGTGTCGATGAGTCTACAATCACATACCATGGGGCAGGGACTCCGTGTGTATGAAAAGCTTCGATCATTTGAAGCTTATCCGTGCATCTGAGAGCTGTCGTGTAGTCAATTCCGTTCAGAGATGGAAATCTTTCGCATACTCGGGCAATAGTACGCATCGGCATATCCGTAGCAAGAGTCATAATCCCATCTGCTCCGAACTGCTCAACTGCAGATATAACGCCTCCTATATCTGTAGTGCTTACGGGGAAAAATGCGTCTGCATACGCGACTCCCACAGCATTCGGATTCATATCAGCGACTCCTACCTCAAGCCCCATCCGCTTTGCTTCCAGAATGGCAGGAAGCTGAAGAACCGATCCACCAAGTATAAATAATCTTGCAGGCATAATCTCTTTTCAATCTTTCTTGTTGTAAATATCCTTAGAGCCACAAACGGACTTAATTGTTTTGAATATTATCCTCAAATCTAAGGAAAAACTCATATTATCGACATAGTAACAATCGTATGTGAATTTCTCCTTTTGACCAATCGAATTGCGATAATAGGCTTGACTAAATCCCGTGATTCCAGGTCTCACTGACACTCTTTTTTTTCTGACATCATCATACTCGCTAAAGGGTGTAGTCGCAAGGGAGGGACGAGGCCCCACAAAGCTCATAGAACCGACTAGGACATTCAAAATTTGTGGGAGTTCATCAATGCTTGTTCTCCTCAGAAACTTACCTGTTCTAGTGACTCTGGCATCTTCCGGCGCATTGAAGGTCGATCCGTCACTATTACGAATGTCGGGAGCATTTTGGAGCATAGATCTGAACTTAATCATATCAAAGACCTTTCCAGACCTTCCCATCCTTCTGGACTTGTAGAAGATTGGTAGGCCATCCTCCATAAAGATAGCAATTCCTACAACCACTATTACCGGTATCAGTGGTATTATAAGCACTATAGCGCCTAGGAAGTCAAGAGTCCTCTTGATAAGCGGATATATTCTACTGGTCATATTCTACTTGTCTAATGTACCGTCCCCCAAAGATAGGAGCTTTCTCATAAAATGCCTATAATTCTTCTCGGAATTGTAGACTCTCTCCCAGTCTGATCTTGCTTTCCGCCTCATTCTCACATAGGTTTCATTAGGAACGTCTTTAAAGGATTCCAGAATGTGAGCTAAATCAGATGGGAGGAAGTCAGGTCTAAGTAAGTATCCATTTTCATTGTCCTTAACTATCTCTGACGTCCCTCCAACGTCTGTAGCAATGCAAGGTATGCCAAAAGACATTGCCTCCATAATGGATACTGGGACTCCCTCGGACGAACTAACATTCACAAAAAAATGATATGCTCGCGAAGAGTATACCTCCATTAGCTTTTTATTCTGAAGATGTCCATGAAAGGTATAATTCACATTTGGGGGTAATATTGTTGCGGATAGTGTTCTTATCTCATCAGAGAGCTGACCATCCCCAAAATGATCCCATTCTATGCGAGTTTGAGTGTGCAATGACAAAGCCTTGACTATCAGATCCACTCTCTTGACTGAGGTCAAGGTGGAGACACTAATAAGACGTAAGGGCTCTCGTGCATATGGGGGTAGTCCAACTCCGTGATCTTTGCTCCCCAGTCTGCTTACTTCAAATTTTTCTCTGTAGTCTGGATACCTGCTCTTAAGATATTCTTTGCCATCTTCCGAAACAGGAAGGACGACATCTAATTTGGAGAAAATATATGGACGGAGTGGAATGTATTTCTCTGGGCGTCTCTCCTCGTATAAATCAAATCCATGCGCTCTGGAGAGTAATCGCCCCTTCCCTGTTTTCCGTTGCAGCAAGCACGCAACGTAAGGCTGATAATCAAGCCTATAAGAGTATATTACAAGGTTGGAGTTTCGTATTGCGGGAAGGTCTTTTTTAAGCGATTTTAGGATCACATTGGTATCGCAGTGCGAGCGTGTAATACTAAAAACCAATCTAACAAACCGCTTATGTGAATAGAGCCCTCCTTTAAGCATTCTCAGAGTCTCACGATATAGTCTCTTGTCCAATAATGTAGGTAAGAGACTGAATAAATATCTCATGAGAGAAAGCTTTGGCACCCTGATGACTCTAATACGTTCATCCAGCTCACGCTTGCTATTCTCGGTGTGCTTCTTTCTAAGCTGTAGAGAGCATATATACACCCTGTCAAAGTATTCTAAGTAGTACTTGCTCTCCTCTTCTAAGTACGGCTCCTCTGATCCAAATGGAAAGAAATTAGTCAGTAGTACTAATGTGTTCATACAATATGGCAATTACTGGTGAAATAAGATAGCTTCGCCCTCAAACCACTGTCTTTTGCTGTAGCAGTTTAACAGCATTTAGGCCCTCTGCTTTTAGAAAGAACATTCCGTACAAAGCATACAATAGCATAATGGCTACGTATACGACCGGTCTAGTCCATATGTGAGAGAATGAAATGGGATCTATAATAAGAACAAAAATTATCAGAATTAGAGTAGGTGGCAAAATGGACTTTATCTCATGAAAATATAGGCCAAAGGTCCATCCAAAGTATCGTTTTGTAAATGCGACAAACAGAGGAATCTGGAATACTATGGCAGCAGTCCGAGTATACACGAAGGTCCAAAAACTGTTATTTGCAGCCCATACACAGGCCGGAACCAAGAGAGACAAGAATGCAACTTGGTATAAAAACAGTCCCTTCGGAATCCCTTTCGACTTAAAAATTTCAGCGGGAAAGCTGTAAAGAAAAAGACTTAGCCCCATCATCAACGCCCATGTGCCCACTATTCCAGCGCCTTCCATCCATTGCTCGCCAAATAAAACCATAGTGACGAAATCTCTAGTGTAGAAAATCCCAATGCTAATTGGCCAAATAAGCCACATAAATAATTTCGTTAGGGTGAAGTAAAGTTTGTCGTACTCTGGATCCTCTTTTATCCTAGAAAAGACAGAGAGCAGAACAGGGGACATTGAAGCGGTAACAATCCCAAAGAATGAAAGCAATATTTGGCTACAATTCTTGTATAGTCCAATATAGTAGACCGAAAAAAAACTAGAAACAATGAATATATCAAAGTTAAATATAAACCAATGGGATAGACCTTCCATCATCGACCAGAAACTAAAAGAAAACATTTCCTTGAATAGGTCTATGCTGAAGAATACTCTTGGTCTCCATTTGGTGAGAATAATTAGTGCAATTGAATTGACAATATGACCTGCTAGGACACCGATAACGAGAGCCCAATAGGATCTCATTATAAAAGCAAGAGGAATAGTTGTAAACACGTTTGACAAGGTGCTTACAACCCTCGATACGAAAATCTTCCTAAATTCAAGTCGTCTTCTGAGTATCGCTAGCTGTGAGCTAACCAGAGACATTAGTAACAGTTGTGTCGAAGCTACCGAGATCACAGTTCCATGACCAGGCACGCCGAGTTTAATGGCGAGAGAATCTGAAGTGAGAGAAATGATTGCGCACATGATAGTTGCCACTGTGAAGTGTGACCAAAAAGCGACATCTATACTATTCGAAAGGTGTGCATTATCTCGAAAGTCAGCTTGAACAATGTATTTCCCAAAACCCGCATCTGCAATTATCTCAGAGAACGTCGTAATCAGGGTGCAAACAGCTAATACTCCGAATGCTTCAGGCGCCAGAATTCGCGCCATTATCATTGTGGATAATGGAGTAATTAATTTTACTCCAAGTTCTGAGAGAGTTGACCACTTTATTGAGTTGAATATTACAGACTCCATTGTTGCGTTGCCAAGCTCAGCCTATTGTACACCTAGTTGTGAAGTAGAACTTCGCCTTGAAATAAGCGATGATAATCCAAAGAGAACCAGAAGGGTAAGAATGGTTATGGGAGAAAATGCGTAAGATAAGAAACCCGTAAATGAAGCACGACACGCCCATAGTATTCGAGTGAATACTATGAACAATAGCGCCCTGATAAAAATATGTCTCGATCTTGAATGCACATAGAATAGTGCAAGAAGCCACCCATAGAGTATGGATCCAATAATAATTCCAAAGTAGCCAAAATCAAAATATAATTCTGCGATATAGGAAGAGCCGGTGCCGGCACCGGCTAAGTAGGCATCGCCTAATACTATGTAGCCCAGTGCGTGTGTAAAGCTATTCCCTTTCGTTGCATGTTCAATATTGTTTCCATGAATAACTTCCTTTCCCGAAAGAATTGCGGGAAGACCACTGTATAGAAACTCTGAAGTATACATCTGATCTGGAATAAGCCCCTCATATTCGTAGGCTCGTTTCACCACATAGCTAGTTACACCCTGGTTGTAGAAGAAAGCGGTGAACTCCTCTGTTATTGATTGTCTTTTGTATTCGTCGCCAAATCTTTTTTGTCCCCAAAGAGAGCTGAATAGTGCTAGTGCCGGAATAGCAATGAGTACATACAGCCCAATCTTGCGAGGAATCCATTTTTCCTCCGGACTTAGACTCTGCATATATGTTATGAATACGAATAACAACATTAGCCCAAGTATAAGCGTTGATCGCTGTCCTGTGCCAATTGAGCTAAGAAGTATGAGAAAATATGAGATACATGGTATGGTAAATCTTTTCTTTGACGGAAGGGTCGCTAAGAAAGTACAGAATGAAACATCGCAAACAATATCCATTTTGCTCATGGCGTAAAGCAGGGTGTTGTTAATCAGTAGTTCTGAAAAATCTGTGTAGTATGCGTAGTAACCCAGCTTGGAAACATACTGCGAGATGAAATAGTTCACTATGATTACAAAGGGCATGGATATATAAAACGACACTAAGCTCAGTTTTTGCAATACATTTCTGTAGAGGGAAAAGCTGGATGCTCCCTCAAAACTGTTGGTCGTATGTTTTTTTGTAAAAAAGTAAAACGCTGACCATATGGAGATGATTGACATTAACAGGGATAAGTACAAATGTCGATTGGTTTGTTCGGAAAATCGTGTGTCAGGCTCAATGTTGAGATACACTTCTAAGAATTCTCGTCCTACTAAAAAGACAAAAAAAGCCACACCGAACGCAAATAGCACACTTCTCCTCGTGATATCCTTTAGGCAAAACTGAAAAAGCAAAAGCAGAATTGTAAGTAATGCAAAGAGAACAATATCCGCTTGAACGGCTACTGACCAGATCACCAAAACAAAACAGGAAAAGAACTTAATAAGAAATTGGGTCTCTGCCGAAATCTTCATATCTGCATTTGATATTCTCTATGCCATGTGAGGCGATACCATAATGAGAGGGCTTCGGGTTCGGACCTGATCCGCAACCGATGTGTGTCGTGTCGTTTTCCCCCTCTCGCCTCATGGTGTCATGCTTGTTATTATCGCCCCAAAGATACCACATTTCATTGTATTTAGGGTAGGGCAGGGGGTGGGGTGCGACCCTAGGGGGGCCCATCCCGTCTGATGCGCTGTCATATCAGACGAATCGGACGAGTCGGACGGCGCGAATGACACAGGGTGCGTACTTAGTCCCTCTCGCCTCGCTCGCAACGATCCGGGAGGTGCATCTCGTAAGG
>ERZ1673749.1185-NODE-1185-length-19724-cov-4.950684_pt1 | contig 19724 bp, 16 predicted proteins | sample MGYA00580204_ERZ1673749 | MGnify/ENA primary metagenome ERZ1673749 (study PRJEB41218, sample SAMN15661745) | gut metagenome | host: Homo sapiens | place: Canada: London | collected 2015-08-20/2019-03-30 | study: EMG produced TPA metagenomics assembly of...
GGGAAAGGTGGGCTATGTGCGCCTGCTCAACTTCTACGACCACAGCGCCCAGCGGCTGGAGGAGGCCGTCACCCAGCTCCAGGAGCAGGGGGCGGAGGCGCTGGTCTTTGACATGCGGGACAACGGCGGCGGCTACCTGAGCCAGCTCACCGACATGCTGGACTTCCTGCTGCCCGAGGGGCCCATCTTCATCAGCCGCGACCGGGCGGGACACGAGGAGATCACCAACTCCGACGCGGACTGTGTGGAACTGCCCATGGCGGTGCTGGTCAACGCCAACACCTACTCCGCCGCTGAGTTCTTCGCCGCCGAGCTCCAGGAGCAGGGCGCGGCGGTGATCGTGGGGGAGCCCACCAGCGGCAAGGGCTACTCCCAGCAGACCTTCCCTCTGCCCCACGGCGGCGCCGTGGCCATCTCCACCGGCGCCTACTTCACCGGAAGCGGCGCCTCCCTTATCGGCACCGGCCTGACCCTGGACGCGGAGGTATACAACACCGGAGCGGAGGATACTCAATTGGCCGCCGCGCTGGAATTGCTGAAAATCCGGTAAAAAAGTCTTGACTGTAAACCCACTTGATACCCTACCGTGGAGACAAGGAGGCGAGCAGAATGACGATCGGTGAGCTGGAGGCCGCCCTGGACATGCCCAGGGCCAATATTCGCTTTTATGAGCAGGAGGGCTTCATTCACCCCAGGCGGGGGGCGAACAACTACCGGGACTACACGGAGGAGGACGCGGATACCCTGCGCAAAGTGAAGCTGCTGCGGCAGCTCGGACTGTCCCTGGAGGAGATCCGGCAGGCCCAGCGGGGAGAGCGCCCTCTGGCGGCCCTGCTGGGGGAGCAGGAGGCGGCCCTGGCGCGGCGGCGGGCAGAGCTGGACTGGGCGGGACAGGTGTGCCGCGCCATGCGGGAGGACGGGGTGGAGTTTGCCACCCTAGACGCCCACAGGTACCTCAGCCGGCTGGACCGCCCGGCGGATCAGCCCGGCTTTTTCGATCTGCGGGCCGACGCGGCCCCCACCGTCTCCCACCCCTGGCGGCGCTATTTCGCGCGCGGCCTGGACTACAGCCTTTGCAGCTTTCTATGGATGGTGGTGTGCCTGTTCCTGTTCCGCTGGTTTCCTGAGAACAACTGGGGAGTCCGGCTGCTGAATGCCTACGCCGCTTACGGCATCCTGCTGGCGGCGGAGCCCCTGCTCCTGTGCACCTGGGGGTATACGCCGGGCAAGTGGATATTTGGGCTGGCGGTCCGAAACCGGGACGGGGGAAAGCTCACCTGGGGCCGGGCCCTGTCCCGCACCTGGGGGGTGTTTGCCAGGGGCGAGGGGTACGGCATCCCTATCTACGTTCTCTGGCGCAATTACAAGTGCTGGCGTCGGTGCAGGGACGGAGAACCGGAGGACTGGGAGGAGGACACCTCCTATACCATGAAGGACGAGAGCGGCCTGCGCATCGGGGGCTTTGCCGCCGCCCGGGCCGCCCTGTTTGGCCTGAGCCTGCTCCTGGCACTTCAGGCGACCCTGATGCCCCTCCACCGGGGGCCTCTCACTCCGGAGGAATACGCCGCCAACGTCAACGACTGGTGCCGGAGGCTGGATGTGTGCTCCGGCGAGCGGATGAACGGGGCGGGTGAGTGGGAGGAGGATACCGCGCCGGGGCGCTCTGCGGTGTGCTGGCCGGGCGAAGGCGGTCCGACGCACCGGCTCACCGTCAATGGCGCGGGGGAGGTCACCGGGGTGCGCATCGAGGTGGAGCGCACCGGGGAGGAGGTGCTGTTCGGAAGCACCACCCAGCAGTCTCTGGCGGCTGCGGCCTTTGCCGCCGCCCAGCCGGGGTGGAACGGCGTGTCCTGGTGGAGCAGCGGCGTGCTTCAGGCCGTCGGAAGCCGGCCCTTTGACAGCTATACCCTCCAGGCCGGGGCGGTGACCGTTACCCAGATGGTCTCCTGGGAGGGCTACCAGGATGTGGGGGGCTGGCTGCTTGCCGAGGACGGCGTGCCGGAGGAGGAGTTGTACTGCCGGACGGAGTTCACCATGACCCTCCAGACATAGAAGATATAAAACCCCACCGGCGAAGCCGGTGGGGTTCAGTCTTTCGCAAAAGTCGTTAGATCCAACGTGAAAGGGAACCCGGATGGTTCATCTCCGCATCAGGAGCCGCAGCAAGCGGCGGTCGTGCTCTGAATCGCCCTGCGGAGCGCTTTGCCCCTCTGCCGCCCGGCGGACAGGCGGCGTGGGGAGGCTGGGCTCTCTCTGTCCGGCCAGCAGAAAGCCGCTGGTCAGGGCGGTGAGGGGAGCCACAGTCACCAGACCGAAGGAACCCACGATGGTGTGTATGATTTCTGAGGCGACATACTTGTAGTTGAGAATGTTATAAAGGGGAGTGCCCTGGGCCATAAAGACCATGAGCAGGGCCACGTAGCCGCCGGAGTAGGCCAGCAGGAGGGTGGTTGTCATAGTGCCCATGGCCGCCCGCCCCACATTCATACCGGAGCGTACCGCCTCCCAGCGGGAGATATCAGGGCGCTTTTTCACTACCTCGTTGACCGCAGATGTGATATCCACCGCCAGATCCATCACCGCGCCGGAGGAGCCGATGAAGATCGCCGCCATAAAGATCTGGGTCAGGTTGAGATCCTGATACCCGGAGTAGAGCAGACTCTCCGAGTAGGACATAACGGCCCCGTGGATCTGAAACAGGTCGGTAAACACAATGCCCAGCACACATGTGACCAGTATCCCCAGGAACGCACCCGACACGGCGGCGGCGCACCGCCGCTCGAAGCCGTAGACCAGGGCGATGATCAGCAGGGTGAGGGCCAGAGTAACCGCCAGGCCGACCAGGATGGGGTTCCAGCCCTTGAGGTAGAGGGGCACCAGAACCTTCCACAGCATCAGCACCGTCAGCACGAAGGAGACGATGGCCCGCACGCCGGTACGCCCGGCGAAGAGGATCAGGAACACGGCGAAGACGGCGGCCAGCAGAGCCTCCTTGCCGATGCGGTAGTGGTCGGTCATGGTGACGGAGAGAATCTCGTCCCCCTGGTAGCTGACCACCACCATGGCCTTGTCACCGGGGGCGAATAGCTTGTCCTGCTCCAGGGAGCCGTTGAGCATGTTGATGCCGGTGGCGGTCCGTCCCTGAAACCGGCCGCCCAGCAGCTCCAGAGTGCAGCGCTGCTCACCGGAGCGGACGAGCCCGGTGTCCACGATGGTGGAGTCGTCCGCCGCCAGCACCCGGGCCGCGCAGCGGTCGGCCTCCTGGTACTGGACGGCCCCTTCATACCCGGTGGGGAGGAGGAGCAGCAGGGCGGTCAGCGCCAGGCAGAGCACGACGGGGACATAATAGCGGCGCTGGGCGGGGTCACGTAGAAAACGCATAGATGGATAAGTCCTTTCTGCGCCGAGGCGGATGGGGTCGGGAGACCCCATCCGCCTCGGCTGTATGGAAGTGGGAAAGCAGGGGTTAGGCTATGCCGAGCATGCCGGCCAGCTTGTGATAGATCTGAGTATTGTCGTAGTAGCCGTTGAACTGCCCGGCGTTAACACCGTGGGCCAGCACGGCCACGGGCAGGCCGGTGTGGCTGTAAGAGGTGAGGGAGATGCCGGACTTGTTGTTGATGATGTGGGTGAGGGTGACGCTCAGAGGCTCGTAGGTGCCGTAGAGCACGTATTCCTCCTGCTCGTACTGGCTGGCAGCAGTGCCGTTGACGCTCTTCTCGTAGGCGGCGCGGAGCTGTTCCAGCTCGTAGTCGGTGAGCACCAGCTTATCGCCCTCCTCGCCCTGGGGCTTGAGGCCGAAGAGCGCCTCCACATCCTTCAGGACATCCTCAAAGGAGGTCTTGTCCTCCTTGTACCTGGACACGTAGTCGCTGTCGAACTTGGCGTAGGAGATCTTCTGGCTCTCCAGCAGATCCAGATAGGTGTCGTAGTCGGTGCCGGCAAAGCCGATGGTGAGGCCGCCGGTTTCGTGGTCGCCGGTGACCAGGATCAGGGTCTCATCGGCGTGCTCCTTGGCGAAGTCGATGGCCACCTGTACCGCATCGGCCAGGGCCTGCGTGTCGTGGATGGTGGAGGCGGCGTCGTTGGCGTGGCAGGCCCAGTCGATCTTGCCGCCCTCGCACATCATAAAGAAGCCGTCCTTGTCCTGGGAGAGCACCTCAATTCCCTTTTCCACGTAGTCGGCCAGGGCCCACATGTCGTCGGTGCGGTCGATCTCGTAGGCCATGGCGTCGCTGTCGGCCAGGTGCTCGTCGATGATTACCACCGGGCCGCCGGTGACCTGCTCGGCCTCAGCCTGGGTCTTGACCACATGATAGCCCGCCTTTTCCGCCAGGGCGTACAGATCGGCCTGATCTCCCTCGGCGCCGGTGGGCTTGAGCAGGCCGCCGCCGGCGAAGTACTCAAAGCCGGAGTCGATGAGCTCCAGGCCGATGTCGTAGTAGTCATTACGGCTGGCCTGGTGGGCATAGAAGGCGGCAGGGGTGGCATGGTTGAGGTTGACGGAGGTAATGACGCCCACCGAATAGCCCTTCTGGGCGTGGAGCTGTTCGGCAATGGTTTCGTAGGAAATGGTGCCGGTTTCGTCCACGTTGATGGAGCCGGAGTAGGTCTTGTAGCCGGTGGAGATGGAGGTGGCGGTGGAGGCGGAGTCGGGGGCAAAGGAGTTGGAGTCATAAGTCACGGCGGAGCCGGCGGCCTCAAAGTTCATGAAGTTGAGGTACTCGGGACCGTCCAGAATGGCTCCGCCGTTGTCGTCCAGGCTGGGCTGGGCCTGCCGATAGTCGGCGTCGTTCAGCGCACCCAGGAAATCGGATGTGGACTGGATCTGGGGATAGCTCATGCCGTCGCCAATGAAGAGAAACACGTATTTGGGGGCTTTGACGGTGGAGCCGGTGGTGGAGAGGGACTGAACCTCGGCGGCAGGCGTGGGGGTGGGATCGGGCGCGGCGGCCGTGGGATTGCCGCAGGCAGCCAGGGCCGTGCCCAGCGTCAGGGCGGCCGTGGACAGGGCCAGGGGACGCTTCCAATTCATTCTGATTCCTCCAAAGTTATTTTGATGCGCTCGGTACGCTGCCATGATAGCGGATAGATTGGGGAGTGCGCTATCAGCGTGGTGTAAAACAAGCTAAACTCTTTGTAAGATATCGTAAAGGAAAGGTGAGGCGCGGGGGTTGACAAGCGGCGGAACCGGAGTGATAATCAGAGGGCGGAACGAAAAACACGGCCCGGTTGGTAGTCCGGGCGCGGTCCGGGGGAGCGTCCCGCCCCCGGGACCGTCAGTAACCTGCCTCCTTGGTTGTCCGCGCTCCGCGCAAGACCTATATTTAAGGAGGACAACTTCATATGGAATGCGGCTATGCGAGGCTGACGGTCTGGTTTGCCGACCCCTTCTGGGTGGGCGTGTACGAGCGGGAGGCGGAGGGGCGCCTGGAGGTGTGCCGCCATACCTTCGGCGCCGAGCCGAAGGACGGAGAGGTTTGGCAGTGGCTCCTGTCGGCGTGGCGGGGCCTGGACTTTAGTCCAGCGGTAGAGGCGCCCCGGCGTCCATCTGGCCGGGAGAATCCCAAGCGGGTCCGGCGGCAGGTGCGGAACCGTCCAGAGAAAACCGGCGCCGGCACGAAGGCCCAGCAGGCCCTCCAGCTCCAGCGGGAGGCGCGCAGGGCGGAACGGGCGCAGCGGCATCGCCAAAGGGACGCGGCGGAGGAGGAGCGCAGGTTCCGCCTCCGCCAGGAGAAAAAGAAGGAGAAGCGGCGGGGGGCACTCGCCCCCGGCGCTTCCTATATCCTCCGCCCGCATAAACCGGGCCCCGGCGCATATCCTGTTCCCGAGGTGATGGGGTTGGTGGGAATTGTGGCGCTGGAGGAGCGGCGGGGCCGCCGCCCGGTGGTGACGGAGGAGCGGGTGCTGGGCCTGCGCTGTCTGCGGGTGTCGGTGCCAGTCCGCCCCGGTCTGCGGGAGGACAGGCGGAAGAGGCGGGCGGAGCAGGGGGCGGCGGCCCTGTACCGTGCAGGGGTACGGCGGGCGCTGACGGCGGAGGATTTTCCAGACTGGCCCGCGCTGGAGGGACAGGGGCTGCGGAGTGTGGACCCGGAGCCCTTCTGCCAGGCTATCGCCGTCCCCCTGGCCCTGGCCGCGCTCCGGCGGGCGGGCATACTGCGGGTGCGGGCCACTGTGGCCCTGTCCGGCCCCCGGGTGAGCCGGCCGCTGTTTGCCGCGGCGGAGCGCCTGTGTCCCCAAGTGCGCCATCTGGTGGTGGATGTGCCCGGCGAGGGGGAGGAACTGGCGGCGTGGCTGCGGGAGGAGTATGGCGCGGCGGTGCTGCGGCCCGGCGGGGCGGCCCCCGACGTGACCCTGGCCTTTGGTCCGGGTGGGGAGGAGAGGGGAAGGGTGCTCCGGCTGTACGGCCCCGCGCCCGGGCTGGCCGGCCTGCGCCCCATACCGGAGGAGGGAGGGCTGCCGCCGGACCTGGCCCCCCTTCCGCTGCTGTCCCTGTTGTGGGAGTGCGGCCGCCTGACAGAGGGACAGATCCAGATCCATGCCACATGATGGGAAATAATTGACTTGACAGAAGGTGGGAAACTACCTATAATATCGTATTAACGTGGCGTAATGTTTCTGTTGAGATTTCAGAAGAGGCCTGGTTGAGGCCTTTTGACCGATAAGGAAGAAGCAAAAAAGAAAGGTGTGCGCATACGGCAATGGCGAAAGAATTTAAGCTGAGCGCGGAGCGCTTGGAGGAGCTCAAGCAGGAGCTCAACTATCTCAAGACCGTCCGGGAGAAGGAGGTCGCCGACCAGATCAAGGAGGCCCGCTCCTTCGGCGACCTGTCTGAGAACAGTGAGTACGACGAGGCCAAGAACGAGCAGGGCAAGCTCTACTCCCGCATCGCGGAAGTGGAGAACATCCTGGCCAACTATGTGGTCATCGAGGAGCATGAGACCGACCCCAATTCCGTCCGCCTGGGCTCCAAGGTCAAGGTACTGGATCTGGAGTTCGAGGAGGAGGAGAGCTACCAGGTGGTGGGCTCCCAGGAGGCCGACCCCATGAACGGCCGTATCTCCGAGGACTCCCCCTTCGGCAAGGCCCTGCTGGGCAACGCAGTGGGTGACGAGGTTCAGGTGGAGGCCCCCGCCGGCGTACTGAGGTACCGTATTTTAGAGATTCAAAAGTAAGGAGCAGAGTCATGAGCACAGAAGAGAGAAGCGTCAACCAGCCCGAGGAGCAGCCGTCCCTGTCCGAACAGCGCCTGATCCGCCGCGCCAAGCTCAAGGAGCTGCAGGACGCGGGCCAGGACCCCTTCCAGATCACCAAATTTGTGGTGAAGCACCACTCCGCCGACATTAAGGAGGGCTTTGAGGACCTGGAGGGCGCTATGACCTCCGTGGCCGGCCGCATCATGTCCAAGCGCGGCATGGGCAAAGCCGTGTTCTGCGATCTGCAGGACGGCAAGGGCCGCATCCAGCTCTACGTCCGCGTGGACGAGCTGGGCGAGGAGGCCTTCGCCAAGTTCAAAAAGACCGACATCGGCGACATCGTGGGCGTGGAAGGCGAGGTCTTCAAGACCAAGCGGGGCGAGATCTCCGTCAAGGCCCACAAGGTGACGCTTCTCTCCAAGTCCCTCCAGCCTCTGCCCGAGAAATTCCACGGCCTGACCGACAAGGAGATGCGCTACCGCCAGCGCTATGTGGATCTGATCATGAACGAGGACGTGCGCCGTGCCTTCCGTATCCGCACCGCCTTCATCAAGCATATGCGCCGGTATCTGGACGAGCGGGACTACCTGGAGGTGGAGACCCCTGTCCTCAACACCATCTCCGGCGGTGCCACCGCCCGGCCCTTCATCACCCACCACAACACCCTGGACATCGACATGTATATGCGCATCGCCACCGAGCTGAACCTGAAGCGGCTCACTGTGGGCGGCTTTGAGCGGGTGTATGAGATCGGCCGCATCTTCCGCAACGAGGGCATGGATCCCAAGCACAACCCGGAGTTCACCACCATCGAGCTCTATGAGGCCTATGCCGACTTCCACGACATGATGGACATTGCCGAGGGGGTTCTCTCCACCGCTGCCAAGGAGATCCTGGGCTCCTATCGTGTGACTTGGCTGGGCAACGAGATTGACCTGACTCCCGGCTGGAAGCGCATGACCATGATCGATGCCGTCCGGGAGTATGTGGGCGTGGACTTTGAGGCCATCTCCGACGACGAGGAGGCCTGCAAGGCCGCCGAGGCCAAGGGCATCGATCTGGAGGGCTGCGAGCGCACCTGGGGCACCGCCCTGTACGAGGCCTTTGACCAGCGGGTGGAGGAGAAGCTGATCCAGCCCACCTTCATCACCATGTATCCGGTGGAGGTGTCCCCGCTGACCAAGCGCTCCCCCAAGGATCCCCGCCTCACCGAGCGCTTCGAGCTGTTTATCAACCACTGTGAGTTTGCCAACGCCTTCTCCGAGCTCAACGATCCCATCGACCAGCGCGGCCGCTTCGAGCACGAGCTGGCCCTGCGTGAGATGGGCAACGACGAGGCCGGCATGATGGACGAGGATTTCATCAACGCCCTGGAGTACGGCCTGCCCCCCACGGGCGGCATGGGTATCGGCATCGACCGCTGCGTGATGCTGCTCACCGACTCCGACTCCATCCGCGACGTGATCCTCTTCCCCACCATGAAGCCCCTGGACAAGCCTGAGCCCGCCAAGCGCGCCGCGGCCGGAACCAACTGCGCCGTCCCCGCCGCCGAGCAGGGCCCGGTGGATTTCTCCAAGGTGGAGATTGAGCCCCTGTTCCAGGAGTTCGTGGACTTCGAAACCTTTGCCAAGTCCGACTTCCGGGCCGTGAAGGTCAAGGAGTGCACCGCCGTGCCCAAGAGCAAGAAGCTGCTGAAGTTCGTTCTGGATGACGGCACCGGCGAGGATCGTGTGATCCTGAGCGGCATCCACGACACCTATGAGCCGGAGGAGCTGGTGGGCAAGACCCTCATCGCCATTACCAACCTGCCGCCCCGCAAGATGATGGGCATTGACTCCTGCGGCATGATCATCTCCGCGGTACACCACGAGGAGGGCGTGGAGAAGCTCCACTGCCTGATGGTGGACGACCACATTCCGGCGGGCGCCAAGCTGTATTGAGCCGGTCTGTCCTGGGAAGCGGGAGCAAGTGCAAGGGGGTATGAGGAGAGCCATGGAGAAGCGCCTGGGAAGTGAATATCTGCGTGCTGACCGGGCGTTTCATACCCCCGCTGCTCCCATCCCCGGCTGGAATTCGCCGGACTGAATGAGCATGCCGAAGGGAATCCTTCCTTCGGCATGCTTTTCTGCGTCAAAATCGTTTCCATCCCACCCTTAAGGAGGCCAAGGCTTTGATCAAGAAATGCGCGCTCTGGCTGCGGGACAGCTTTATCCGCAACCGGAGCCTCAACGCCACCCGGATCGTGGCGGGCTCCTTCGCGGCGATTATTCTGATCGGGGCGTTGCTGCTGACCCTGCCCATCGCCTCCCGGGACGGACAGAGCGCCGGGTTCTTCACCGGACTGTTCACCGCCACCTCCTCCACCTGCGTCACCGGCCTGATCCTGGTGGACACGTGGACCCAGTGGACTCTGTTCGGTCAGGCGGTCATCCTGACCATGATCCAGTTGGGCGGCTTGGGCTTCATGACGGTCATCACCCTCGTCTCCTTCGCCCTCCACCGGCGTATTGGCCTGTCGGAGCGGCTTATCATGGTGTCCACCCTCAACCTCAACGACATGGACGGGGTGGTGCGGGTGGTGCGCCACGCCCTCATCGGCACCTTCGCCATGGAGACGGCGGGGGCGGTGCTCATGTCGGTGTGCCTCATCCCGGAGTTCGGCTTCCTCAAGGGCACTTGGCACGCCGTGTTCCACGCGGTCTCCTCCTTCTGTAACGCGGGCTTTGATCTGCTGGGAGGGCGCTTCGGTGCCTTTAGCAGCCTGGTCGGCTACAACGACAACCCCCTGATGCTGGGCACCACCGCCGCCCTCATCGTAGTGGGCGGCCTGGGCTTCTTCGTGTGGGAGGACATTGTGGACAAGCGGTGCTGGAGCAGGCTGTCGGTCTACAGCAAGATGGTGCTCCTCATCACCGCTGTGCTGATCGTGGGGGGCGCCCTGTTCTTCCTGATGGAGGAGTTTGACAACCCCGCCACCCTGGGGGACATGCCCCTCTGGCAGAAGGGACTCAACGCCCTGTTCCAGTCCGTCACCCTGCGCACCGCCGGCTTCGACTCCATCGGCCAGGGCGGCCTCAGCGACACCAGCAAGGCCATGTCCTGCGTGCTGATGCTCATCGGCGGCTCCTCCGGCTCTACCGCCGGCGGCCTCAAGACCGCCACGGTGGGCGTGCTGCTGCTGGCCCTGCGCTCCGGCCTCATGGGCCGGGAGCAGGTCACCTTCCGCGGCCGGGCGATCCACTACCGCCGGGTGCTCAATGCCATGACTCTGGCGCTGGTGGTGCTGTTTGTCTTTGTGTTCAGCTCCATGGTGGTGTCCACGGTGGAGGATCTGCCCTACCTGGACAGCGCCTTTGAGGTGGCCTCCGCCATGGGCACGGTGGGCCTGACCACCGGGATCACCCCCACCCTCACCCCCTTCTCCCAGGGGCTGCTGATCCTGCTGATGTATATGGGCCGTGTGGGCATCCTGTCCTTCTCCATCGCCTTTATCACCGGAAACAGGCATCCGGCCAAGATCAAATACCCTGAGATGAACGTCATGATCGGCTGAAGCGCCGCATCAGGAGAAAAGGAAGTGTTTTCCACGTTATGAAAACCTTTGTTGTCATCGGCCTGGGCCGGTTTGGCAGCGCCGTGGCCACGGAGCTCAGCTCCCTGGGCCATGAGGTGCTGGCAGTGGACGAGCGGGAGGATCACGTGCAGAGGGTGGCCGAAAAGGTCACCCACGCCGTCACCGGCGACGCCAGGGACCCCTCGGTTCTGCGGGCCCTGGGCGTGCGCAACTACGACTGCGCCGTGGTGGCGGTGGGAGACGATATCGGAAACTCCGCCCTTATCACGCTTAATCTGAAGGAGATTGGGGTCAAGCGGGTCATCTGCAAGGCCCAGAGCCACGTCCACCGCAAGGTGCTGGAGAAGATCGGGGCGGACCGGGTGGTATTCCCCGAGCACGAGATGGGGGTCAAGCTGGCCCAGGGGCTCTCCAGCTCCAACGTGCTCAACTTCATTGAGCTGAGCGAGGATTTCGGCATCGTGGAGACCGCCGTGCCCAAGGAGTGGCACTACGAAACGATTCAAAATCTGGATGTGCGGGCCCGTTACAAGGTCAACATCATCGCCGTGCGCAGGGGCAAGGATGGGGCGCTGAACGTGGCCCCCGGCGCCAGCTATGTTATTGAGCCGGGCGATGCGGTGGTGGCCCTGGGCCGCACGGAGGACATCAACCATCTCCAGGACTTGTAAGGAGGACCGCCATGGAGCGCATCACCAGCCGGCAAAATCCGCTGATCACCCGCCTGCGCAGGCTGGGGGCGGAGAAAAAGACCCGCCGGGCCCAGGGGGTATTCCTCTGCGAAGGGACCAAGCTGGTGGGGGAGGCCCTGCGCTGGGGGCCGCCGCCGGAGCTGCTGGCGGTGGCGGAGGGAACCGCCCCCCCGGCGGAGCTGCCCGCCGGGGTGCGGGTGGTGGAGGTGCCGGAGGCGCTGCTGCGGGCGGTGTCCACCGTGGAGACACCCCAGGGCATGCTGGCCGTGTGCCGGACGCCGGACACCGCTCCGCCGGAGACGCTGCCGGAGGGCCGCCTGCTGGTGCTGGACGGGGTGCAGGACCCCGGCAACGTGGGCACCGTCTGGCGCACCGCCGACGCCTTCGGGGCGGCGGGGCTGTTCCTGCTGCCCGGCTGCGCCGAGCCCTTTGCCCCCAAGACGGTGCGCGCCACCATGGGGGCCTGCTTCCGCCTGCCGGTGTGGGAGGGGACGCTGGAGGATCTGACCGGCCTGCTGGCCCGGTCGGCCGTCTCCCTGTACGCCGCCGCCCTGCGGGACGACACGGAGGACATCCGCTCCGTTCCCCTGGGCAGCGCCGCCGTGGTCATCGGCAGCGAGGGGCGGGGGGTGTCCCAGCCGGTGCTGGACGCCTGCCGGGCGACTTTGAAAATCCCCATGCGGGACCGCTGCGAGTCCCTCAACGCCGCCGTGGCGGCGTCTGTGGTGCTCTGGGAGGGCTGGCGCTGAGCCAGGCCGCCCCAGCGGACGGCCCCACTCCGGTGGGACCGCGCGCTGGCGCGGCACAGAACAAGACAACAACCGGAAGGAGGCAATCCCGTGGCTGCGTTAACCTATCTGCTGTGGCTCACCACCCGGGAGGGCCTCCGGCCCGAGACGGCCGCGGCGCTGGTGCGCCGGTTCGGCACCGCAGAGGCGGCCTACTTCGCCGACCCCGGGGAGTACGAACTGCTTTCGTTGAGTGAAAGGCTTTGCCGCTCCCTGGCGGACAAGTCCCTGGAGCGGGCGGAGCGCATCCTGGGCGACTGCGACCGGCTGGGCGTCACCCTGCTGACCTACCAGGACGCGGCCTACCCGGAGCGTCTGCTCCAGCTCCACGACTTTCCCCTGGTGCTCTATGTGAAGGGGCGGCTCTTCCGCTTTGACGAGGAGCTGGCCGTCGCCATCGTGGGGTCCCGGGAGTGTACCCCCTACGGCGTGGCCATGGCGGGGCGGCTGGGCCTGGAGCTGGCCCGGTCGGGGGCGCTGGTGCTCTCCGGCCTGGCCCAGGGCATCGACGCGGCCGCCCTCAAGGGGGCCCTCCAGGGCGGCGGCCCGGCGGTGTCGGTGCTGGCCGGCGGGGTGGACGTGGTCTACCCCCGGCGCAACCAGGGACTCTACGAGGACGTGGCCGCCGCGGGGGCCATCCTGTCGGAAAACCCGCCCGGCACCCCGCCGGAGGGGTGGCGCTTCCCCATCCGCAACCGCATCCTCAGCGGCCTGTCCGCGGGCGTGGCGGCGGTGGAGGCCGCCGAGCACAGCGGCACGCTGATCACCGCCCGGCTGGCCCTGGACCAGAACCGGGAGGTATTCGCCGTCCCCGGCCCGGCGGACGCGCCCATGAGCGCGGGCACCAACGGCCTGATCGCCCGGGGCGAGGCCAAGCTGATCCGCTCGGCCCAGGATATTCTGGTGGAATATGTGACACGCTTTCCCCATAAGGTGCGGCAGGCCCCTTCGCTGTCCCGGGAGGGGGCGGAGGCGCGGCTGGAGGCGGCGGCCGAGCCGGCGCCGGAGCCGGTGCCCCGTCCGGCGGAGAGGAATCCCCTCCCTCTGCGCCCCCGGAGTGAGCTGGAGGCCATGGGGGACGAACAGCGGGCCATCTTCGCCCTGCTGAGCGGCCGCGCCCTGGTGCCCGACGAGATCGTGGGCCGCACCGAGATTCCCGCCCGGCGGGTGAACACCGCCCTGACCCTGCTGCAGGCCCAGGGCTATCTGAATGAGCTTCCCGGCAAGCGGTTTACCGCTGCCGTCCGCTTTGACGACTAAGTATGTAAGGAGTACTATGCTGTGGCAAAATCGAATTTGGTGATCGTCGAGTCTCCGGCGAAGGCCAAGACCATCGGCAAATATCTGGGCCCGGGCTATGAGGTGAAGGCCTCCATGGGCCACGTGCGCGACCTGCCCAAGAGCAAGCTGGGCGTGGACGTGGAGCACGGCTTTGAACTGAACTACCAGCCCATTAAGGGCAAGGAAGAGGTCATTGACGAGCTGAAAAAATCCGCCAAGAAGAGTGAGAAAGTGTTCCTCGCCACCGACCCCGACCGGGAGGGCGAGGCCATCTCCTGGCACCTGAAGGAGATGCTGGGCATCCCGGACGACAAGACCTACCGGGTGACCTTCAACGAGATCACCAAGAAGGTGGTCAACGACTCCATCGCCCACCCCCGGGCCATCGATATGGATCTGGTGAACGCCCAGCAGGCGCGCCGGGTGCTGGACCGCATCGTGGGCTATCAGATCTCCCCCCTGCTGTGGAAGAAGATCCGCCGGGGCCTGTCCGCCGGGCGGGTGCAGTCGGTGGCCACCCGGCTGGTGTGCGAGCGGGAGGCCGACATCAAGGCCTTCGTCCCCCAGGAGTACTGGTCCCTGGACGCTGATCTCTCCCGCATCGCCCCCAACCTGGGGCAGTTCAAGGCCAGCTTCTACGGCCGGGAGAAGAAGGTGGAGCTGAACAGCGAGGCGGAGGTCAACGCCGTCATGGAGGCGGTGAAGAACGCCCCCTTCGCCGTCACCGGCGTCAAGCGGCAGGACAAGCAGCGCAACCCCGCGCCCCCCTTCATCACCTCCACCCTCCAGCAGGAGGCCAGCCGCAAGCTCAACATGACGCCCCGGCGGACCATGTCCATCGCCCAGCAGCTCTATGAGGGCGTGGACATCGAGGGGGAGGGCACCGTGGGTCTCATCACCTATATGCGTACCGACTCCCTCCGCCTGTCCGACGAGGCCACCGCCGCCGCGAAGGACTTCATCCTCGCCCGCTACGGCGCGGACTACTACCCCGGCAAGGCCCGGGTCTACAAGACCAAATCCGGCGCCCAGGACGCCCACGAGGCCATCCGGCCCTCCAACGTGAACCTGACCCCGGAGGACATCAAGAAGTCCCTCACCGCCGAGCAGTATAAGCTCTACAAGCTCATCTGGAGCCGCTTCCTGGCCTGCCAGATGGCCCCCGCCGTGTACGACAGCGTGTCCATCGAGGTGGCCTCCGCGGGATACACCTTCCGGGCCACCCACTCCGCCCTCAAGTTCTCCGGCTACACCGCCGTGTACGTGGAGGGGAAGGACGAGGAGGAGGAGGCGTTCCAGTCCCCCCTGCCCGATCTGAAGGAGGGGGAGGCCCTGAAGCTGGAGGCCCTCAAGCCCGACCAGCACTTCACCCAGCCCCCCAGCCGCTACACCGAGGCCACGCTGATCAAGGCCCTGGAGGAGAAGGGCATCGGCCGCCCCTCCACCTACGCCCCCACCATCTCCACCATCCTGGACCGGGAGTATGTGGTGAAGGAGGGCAAGAACCTCCGCCCCACCCCCCTGGGGGAGGTGGTCACCGGCCTGATGAAGGACAAATTCACCGACATTGTGGATACCGCCTTCACCGCCACTATGGAGGAGCGGCTGGACGAGGTGGAGACCGGCAAGGTGGACTGGAAGAGCCTGCTGGGCGACTTCTACGGCGACTTTGAGCAGGAGCTCCAGAAGGCCGAGGCGGATCTGGATGGCGAGCGCATCAAGGTGCCCGACGAGGTGTCCGACGTGATCTGCCCCAAGTGCGGGCGCAATCTGGTGTACAAGTCCGGCCGGTTCGGCCGCTTCCTGGCCTGCCCCGGCTGGCCGGAGTGCGACCACACCCAGCCCATCGTCATCGAGATGCCCGGCAAGTGCCCCAAGTGCGGCGGCAAGATCCTCAAAAAGACCTCCAAGCGGGGATACGCCTACTACGGCTGCGAGAACAACTCCAACAAGGACGAGGCCAAGCGGTGCGACTTCATGACCTGGGACGTGCCGGTGAAGGAGACCTGCCCCGAGTGCGGCCACACCCTGTTCAAGAAGTCGGGCCGGGGGTTCAAGAAGCCCTTCTGCATCAACCCGGAGTGCCCCAACTTCCTGCCCGAGGATCAGCGGGGCTACAAGAAAAAGGCCGCCTCCGCGGAGAGCCCGGCGGAGGGCGCCCCTCCCGAGGAGGAGAAGAAGCCCGCCCAAAAGGCGGCGGCCAAAAAGACCGCCGCCAAAAAGCCGGCCGCGAAGACGGCGGCCGCCAAGAAAACCGCCGCTCCCAAGAAGACGGCGGCAAAGAAACCGGCGGCGAAAAAAGCCGCGGCCAAGACCAAGAGCGAGGCCTGAGGCCCGCTTCCACCGGTGGAAGCCGTCAGGGATTCCCCCTGACGGCAGACTCAGTTGAAATACCGGAGGAATGAGATCATGGAAACCCAAGAGAGAAAGCTGCGCACCAACCTGGACACCGACCTGCTCAAGCTGGTCGCCATCGCCGCCATGCTGGTGGATCACATCGGCGGGGCCTTTTTCCCGGAGATCCCCGTGTTCCGGTGGATCGGCCGGCTGGCCTTCCCCCTGTTCTGCTACTGTATGACGGTGGGCCTGCTCTACACCCACAACATCAGGCGCTACCTGGGGCGGCTGGCGATTTTCGCCGTGGTGTCCCAGCCCTTCTGGATTCTCGCCTTCAACGCCGACGACATCCTGGGCAACCTGACCAACTGGAACATCTTCTTCACCCTCTTCCTCAGCCTGCTGGCCATGTGGGGGCTGACCACCCGGCGCTGGTGGCTCTTCGTGCTGGGGGTTCTGGTGCTGGCCTTCGGAAGCTTTGACTACAACTACAACGGCGTCATTCTGATGCTGATCTTCTACTTCTGCCGGAACAAGCCCGCCCTGCTGGCGGGGCTGTATACCATGTTCTGGATTCCCGCCCTGTGGGGCGGCTCCCTGGAGGATCCCCTGGCCCTGGTGGTGGGCGGCCACGCCGTCGACTGGACGATCTTCGGCCTGCTGGCCCTGCCGCTGATCCTCTGCCGCACCCACTCCGGCCTCAGGATTCCCAAGTGGTTCTTTTACGCCTTCTATCCCGCTCACCTGGCGGTCATCGCCCTGGTGGGGTGGTGTATGGGCGTGTAACCGGAAAAGGAGCGTGTTGGCATGAAGATTCTGCTGCTCAACGGAAGTCCCCGGCCCAACGGCAATACCGCCGCCGCCCTGGACGAGATGGAGGCCGTGTTTGCCGCCGAGGGTCTGGAGACCGAGCGGGTGCAGGTGGGAAACCGGGTTATCCGGGGGTGTATCGCCTGCGGCAAGTGCGCCGAGCTGGGCCGGTGCGTGTTCGACGACCTGGTGAACGAGCTGGCCCCCAAGCTGGAGGCCTGCGACGGGCTGGTGGTAGGCAGTCCGGTGTACTACGCCTCGGCCAACGCCACCCTGGTGGCCCTGCTGACCCGGCTGTTTTACTCCACCCCCTTTGACAAGACCATGAAGGTGGGGGCCGCCGTGGCGGCGGCCCGGCGGGGCGGCCTGTCCTCCACCTTTGACGAGCTGAACAAATTCTTTACCATCAGCGGCATGCCGGTGGCCTCCAGCCAGTACTGGAACAGCATCCACGGCCGCCTGCCCGGCGAGGCCGCCCAGGACGCCGAGGGCCTCCAGACCATGCGCACCCTGGCCCGGAATATGGCCTTCCTGGTCAAGAGCATCGCCCTGGGCCGGGAGAAATACGGCCTGCCGGAGCGGGAGGAGCCTCTGCGCACCCACTTCATCCGCTGAGTCCCACACAAGGAGGAACCCATGGAACCAGTTATTGTAATCGGCGCAGGCCTGGCGGGCTCGGAGGCCGCGTGGCAGCTTGCCCAGCGGGGCGTCCCCGTCACCCTGCGGGAGATGAAGCCCTCCAAAATGACCCCCGCCCACCATACCGAGTGGTTTGGGGAGCTGGTGTGCTCCAACTCCCTGCGCTCGGATCAGTTGGAGAACGCGGTGGGCCTGCTCAAGGAGGAGCTGCGCCGCATGGACTCCCTGATCCTGACCTGCGCCGACGCCCACCGGGTGGAGGCGGGGGGCGCCCTGGCGGTGGACCGCCACGGGTTCGCCCGTGCGGTGACGGAGAAGATCCGCGCCCACCCCCTCATCACCGTGGAGGAGGGGGAGGTCACCCAAATCCCGGAGTCGGGGAACGTGATCGTGGCCTCCGGCCCCCTGACCTCCGACCCGCTGGCGGAGGCCATCCGGGCCTTCTTCCCCGAGAGCCGCACCCTCAATTTCTACGACGCGGCGGCCCCCCTGGTCACCTTCGAGAGCGTGGATATGGACAGCGCCTTCTTCGCCTCCCGCTACGACAGGGGGACCCCGGACTACATCAACTGCCCCATGACGGAGGAGGAGTACGACGCCTTCTGGACCGAGCTGTGCGCCGCCCAGGAGGCGGAGGTTCACGGCTTTGAGGACAAGCATGTGTTCGAGGGCTGTATGCCCGTGGAGGTCATGGCCCGCCGGGGGAAGCAGACCCTCTGCTACGGCCCCCTCAAGCCCCGGGGCCTGAACGATCCCAAGACCGGAAAGGAGCCCTTCGCCGTGGTGCAGCTCCGCCGGGACAACGCCGACGGCACCATCTACAATCTGGTGGGCTTCCAGACCCACCTGAAATGGCCGGAGCAGAGGCGGGTGTTCTCCATGATCCCCGCCCTCAGGAACGCCGAGTTCGTGCGCTACGGCGTCATGCACCGCAACACCTATCTGGACTCCCCCCGGCTGCTGGACCGCTATTACCGGGTGAAGAAGGAGCCCCGCGTCTGCTTCGCCGGGCAGATCACCGGCGTGGAGGGGTACGTGGAGTCCACCGCCTCCGGCTTCCTGGCTGCCGTGGAGCTGGCCCGGCGGCTGGAGGGCAAGCCCCCCGTGGACTTCCCCCAGGAGACCGCCGTCGGCGCCCTGGCGCGCTATATCAGCAACGAGAGCGTCACCGACTTCCAGCCCATGAACGTCAACTTCGGCATCATCCCGCCCCTGGACTACCGCGTCAAGGGCAAGCGGAATAAAAATGCCGAGCTGTCCAAGCGGGCCTTGGAGCTTCTGGACGGGCTGGACTGGCGGTAGGGGCGGCCACAAAGGCCGCCCCTACAGGAACGCTGGGCGGCCCAAACGCATGGGGGCGCCCCTTGTGGACGTCCGCCCCGCCGCGCACACGTCCGTAGGGGCGGATGCCCACATCCGTCCGCTGCCGTGGGTATTCCCGCTCCGGCCCCTGGGGCTCTGACAGAAACGGGCGGCCATAAAGGCCGCCCCTACAGGAACGCCGGACGGCCCCAACACGTAGGGGCGACCCTTGTGGTCGCCCGCCCTGCCGCGCGCACCTGTAGGGGCGGATGCCCACATCCGCCCGCTGCTCAAGGCAGCAGTTCCATGAGGAGACGCCCGGCCAGACGGAAGCCGTGCCGGAAGCAGGCCAGCCGCTCATAATCGGACATTTCGCCCTCCAGATCGTTGAGACGGTCGAGAAAATCCAGCCCGAGGGAGGCGCGGATCTGGTCGTGGCAGGCGCTGATGCGCTCCAGCCGCTCTTGATAGCCGGGGGCCTGACGGAAATCCAAGTGCCTGTTACCCAGCTCATGTTCTAAGAGCTGCTGTAGGAAGTCATTCATTTTATCAACACCCCACTAATAGTGTGTATTTAGTATACACGCTATTAGTGGGAAATGTCAAGGGGGGATTCGGTGTATTCCAATGATTTGTTTGGCACACGGCTAAAGTGCCTAAGAAAAGATAGGGGAGAAACTCAAAAAGACTTGGCCGATTTTCTCGGTATCAAACAAAATCAAATTGGTGAAATGGAAAATGGCCGCAAGGCATCTACCTTTGCCAAGCTTGCCCTTTTGTGTGAGCACTACAACATCAGCGCCGACTATCTCCTGGGCCTTACGGACGAGCCCTGGCCCCTGCGGCAAGACGATGGGGCGGGGCGATGAGGGCATCGCCCCCTACAGGAACGCCGGGCGGCCCCAACGCGTAGGGGCGACCCTTGTGGTCGCCCGCCCTGCCGCGCGCACGTCCGTAGGGGTGGATGCCCATATCCGCCCTCTGCCGTGGGCATTCCCGCTCCGGCACCCTGGGGATCGGACAGAACGGGCGGCCATACCGGCCGCCCCTACCGGAATACCGGGCGGCCCAAACGCGTCGGGGCGACCCTTGTGGTCGCCCGCCC
>ERZ1673749.1187-NODE-1187-length-19676-cov-46.175373_pt1 | contig 19676 bp, 15 predicted proteins | sample MGYA00580204_ERZ1673749 | MGnify/ENA primary metagenome ERZ1673749 (study PRJEB41218, sample SAMN15661745) | gut metagenome | host: Homo sapiens | place: Canada: London | collected 2015-08-20/2019-03-30 | study: EMG produced TPA metagenomics assembly of...
TCATGGTGTCGGAACCGATGAAGGCATCCTTGCCGATGACGGTCTTGTGCTTGTGCACGCCGTCGTAGTTGCAGGTGATGGAGCCCGCGCCCACGTTGACGCCGGCGCCCATGGTGGTGTCGCCGATGTAGGACAGGTGCGGAACCTTGGAGCCCTCGCCGATCGTGGACTTCTTGATCTCCACGTGCGTGCCGGCCTTGGAGCCGTCGAGCATGTGGGTGCCCGGGCGCAGGTAGGAGCGCGGGCCGCAGTCGACGCCGTTCTCGATGACGGCCTCGATGGCGATGGTCTCATCGATGGTGCAGCCGCTGCCGACGGTGGTGTCGGTGAGACGGCTGTTGGGGCCGAGCTGGCACTCTTCGCCCACGGTGACGTGGCCGATCAGATGCGTCTGCGGCCACACGACGGTGTCGCGGCCGATAACGGCGTCGGGGCCGATCCAGGCCTGCGTGGGATCGATGAACGTGACGCCCTCGGCCATCCAGTGCTCGTTGATGCGGTCGCGCGCGATAGCGGTGAGCTGCGCGAGCTGGATGCGGCTGTTGACGCCCAGGCCGTTGCGGTAGTCATCACAGTGGAAGATGGAGACAGCCTGGCCGTGGCCTTTGAGGATCTCGAGCATGTCGGGCAGGTAGTACTCGGACTGCGCGTTGTCGTTGCCGATCTCGTTGATGTGGGCGGCGAGCTGCGCGCCGTCAAAGGCGTAGCAGCCGGCGTTGCACTCCAGCAGCGTGGCGGCCTGCTCGGGCGTGCAGTCCTTCTGCTCGATGATGCGCTCGATCTGGCCGTCGGCGCCCAGCTTGATGCGGCCGTAGCCAAAGGGGTCGGGCGGGGTCATGGTCATGACGGTGCAGGCGAGCTCGCCGGTAGCGACGGTCTGCGCGAACTTGGCGACGGTGTCGGCGGTGATGAGCGGCAAGTCGCCGTTGAGCACGACGACGGGGCCTTGCGTGATGCCGCAGGCCTCGAGCGCGACCTTCACGGCGTGACCGGTGCCCAGGCGCTCGGTCTGCTCGACGCACTCGACCTTGGTGGCGCTGTTGGCGTAGGCGCCGTCGATAAGGGCGCGCATCTCGTCGGCGTGGCTGCCGATGACGACCACGACGCGGCTGCAGCCGGCCTTGATGGTGGCGTCGACGATCCACTGAACCATGGGCTTGCCCAGGATCTTGTGCGAAACCTTGCAGTGGTTCGACTTCATGCGGGTGCCCTCGCCGGCAGCGAGGATAATTGCGGTTGCGTCCATGTGATCTCCTGTTACGTTATAGAGACGTGCGTTTGGAAACGATACACGGCGCAATATGATACCGCAGGCATATGATGAGCGCGTAACGATTGGTTTGCGGCGGTTGAGGCTTGCGCCGCCGGCGTGGCGTTTGCGCTGCTTGCGTGCGGCGTTGGCGGTGCTGCGGAGCTGTCGTTTGAGCGAGGGGACGGGGGTGCCCGTGGACAACATACGAGAGGAGTTTGGCGGCGAGCCCGTCGCGGCGTTCTCGATGTCGCATCCGGCGGTGCCGGCACTCTATATGGTGCTGACGCTGGGGCTCACCATGTTCTCGATGCAGCCGGTGCTGATTGCGCTGTCACTTGCGGGCGGGCTGGCGTATGGATTTGCGACGCGTGGGGCTGCCCGCACGCTGGGCGCACTCCGCTGGCAGCTGCCGGTGATCTTGATCATCGCGGTGCTCAATCCGCTGTTTAGCGCCTCGGGCTCGACGGAGCTGTTCCGTATTGGCATGCGTGCGGTGTATCTGGAGAGTATGGTATACGGCCTGTGCATGGGCGGGTTGTTTGTGGCGAGCGTACTGTGGTTTGAGGCTGCGGCGTCGATGCTTGGCTACGACAAGGTGCTTGCGCTTCTGGGTAACGCCGCACCGGTGATCGCGCTCATGATTTCGATGTGCATGCGGCTTATCCCACAGTTTTTGCGCCGCGGTCGTACGGTACTGGCGGTGCAGGATGCGATTGATGTGCCGGGTCGCGCGCCGGCCGATCCCGTGCGTTCGCGCCTACGGGCATCGAGCGTGTTGATGGGCTGGGGCATGGAAGATTCGCTGGAGCGCGCGGACGCCATGCGCTCCCGTGGATGGGGCGCCGCGACACGTCGCACGACGTACGCGCGGTATCGACTGGGGCGCAACGACGTTGCCGCGCTGGGCGGGCTCGCGCTGTTTGGTGCTGCCGCGGTGGCGGTGGCGTGGACCGCGACGACGCAGTATTCGTTTTATCCGCAGCTCTCGGTGCCGGCGCCGTGGCTGGGCTATGTCGTGTGCGCTGCCTGGATGATGCTGCCTTGCGCGTTGCACGCGATTGATGAGAAGAGGTTTGGCTGATGGCTCGGTTGGATAGGGGCCCGGTGTCGGGCGCGGCGTGCGGCCCGGATATGCCGGCGATTGAGGTGCGGAGCCTGAGCTTTGCCTACCCCGATACTGATGCTGCGGTGCTCGAGGGGCTCGACTGGTCTGTTCCCCAAGGTGCATTTGCGCTGCTTGTTGGCGGTACCGGTTCGGGCAAGTCGACGCTGCTGTCGCTGCTCAAGCCCGAGATCGCGCCGGCGGGTACGCTCTCCGGCGAGCCGCGCGTGCTGGGCGAGAACGTTGCCGACATGGACGTGCGGGCATCGGCGGAGCGCGTGGGTTATGTGTTTCAGGACCCCGAGAACCAGATCGTGTGCGAGACCGTGTGGCACGAGATGGCGTTTGGTCTGGAAAACTTGGGGCTAGCGCGTGATGAGATGCGCCGTCGCGTATCTGAGACCAGCTATTTCTTTGGGCTGGAAGATTGGCTCCACCGCGACACCGATACGCTTTCGGGCGGACGCAAACAGCTGCTGTCGCTGGCGGCTGTGCTGGCATTACGCCCGCGCGTGCTGCTGCTCGACGAGCCCACGTCTCAGCTCGATCCCGTTGCTGAGAAGAATTTCCTGCACGCGCTGTTTCGTGTGAATCGCGAGCTGGGCTGCACGGTTGTTGTGGCGACGCATCAGCCGCGCCCAATGCTCGAATACGCGACGCGTGCGTACCGGATTGAGGACGGTCGCGTGCGCGAGGTGGCGGATATGGCTTCTTTGGGACGCCGAGAATCGCTGTTTTCCGATGACATGTTGGGGTGGGGTGCCATCCGATGTGCAAAAAACGGAGTATTCAGCAGGCGTGAGGACAATTTGGGCTCTCTGGAGCCGCCCGGGGACGTATCGAGCGCGAAAAAAAGTTCAGAATTGGACAAATCGTCCGAATTTGTGGCGCAAACGTCGCTCGAGAACGGCTTGGAAGCCTTCTCGCGCACGGATGGAAGCAGAATACTCCAAAAAATGCACGCTGGGTCGGCTACCACCCTGTCGGAAGGTTGGTTTCGCTACGATCGAGCGTCCGGCTGGGTGTTGCGTGGGCTCGATGCGTCGTTTTCGGCCGGTGCGGTGCATGCGATCGTGGGCGGCAACGGATGCGGTAAGTCGACGATACTCTCGGTGCTGGCGAAGACCGCCAAGCTGCAGCGCGGCCGCATGGTGCGCGGAGCGGCCTCGGCGGCGCTGCTGCCTCAGAATCCCAAAGCATTGCTGGTTGCCGATACGGTTCGCGACGAGCTGATGGAATGGGCTTCGACCTGCGGATATGACGAGACCGTGGCGCGGGAGCGTGCGGCGAGCTTGGGGTTGTCGGGTCTGGATGGACGCCATCCGTACGATCTTTCGGGCGGGCAGCGTCAACTGCTTGCATTGGCAAAACTGCTGCTAATCGGCCCCGAACTGCTATTGCTCGATGAGCCCACCAAGGGTCTAGACCTGTTCAGCCGCCGCATCATCGCCCGCGCCCTGCGTGACCATGCGAAGGCTGGCGGCACCGTCATCATGGCTACGCACGATTTGGACTTTGCCGAGCAGGTAGCCGACGACGTCGCCATGATGTTTGACGGCGAGATTGCCTGCATGGAGCCGCCGGCCGACTTCTTTGCCGACAACGTGTTCTATAGGGCGTGATGGGATGACGGACTGTCGTTTCTCGCGTTTGCTTGCAAAACTGGAGATCTCGCTGTTGTTGGCGGTGCCGGCGGTAATGGCTGCGGCGTTGCTGGCGGGTGTTGAGCAGGCGGCGCTTGCCATGCTTGTCGTGGTGGCGCTGGTGCTCGCGCTGTTCTTTGCGGGTTACGAGGCATCTCGTCCGGGATTGCGCCAGATTATGCCCACGCTGGTGCTGGCGGCGCTGGCGGCGGCGGGGCGCATCCTGTTTGGGCCCATTCCCGACTTTAAGCCGGTGAGCGCCATCGCCATTATCGCGGGGGCGACGCTTGGTCGCCGCAACGGTTTTATGGTTGGCGCGCTGGCGGCGCTGACCAGCAATTTCTTTTTTGGACAGGGCATGTGGACGCCGTGGCAGATGTATGCCTGGGGGCTCGTGGGATACGTTGGCGGTGCGCTGGCGTATGCGGGTGCGTTCGACCGCGCCGACGGCACCGTGCGCATGCCAGCGCTGCTGGCGTACGGCTTTGCGTCGGGCCTGCTCTATGGCGTCGTGATCAACGCGTATGACATCATTGGATTTGTACGGCCGCTTACTTGGGCGGGTGCCGTGGCACGTCTTGCCACGGCGGTGCCGTTCGATATCACGCACGGCCTTGCGACCTGCGTGTTTTTGGCCGCCTTGTACAAGCCTTGGTGCCGTCGCATTAACCGTGTTGTCGTGAAATACGGACTGTAGGGCATTTCGCGTTCCCACACGAACTTGCGGTGGAATAGTTCTCGTTTTTGGCTATTTGCTGCCCAAACAGGAACTACTCCACCGCAACTTATAGGGGGAGAGGGGTCACATGATCTGTTTTCCTCTGTCCCCCAGGAATTGCTTGGCGCTAGAGCTCTAGCGTGAGGGTGACGGGGCAGTGGTCGCTGCCGAAGATATCGCCGCGGATGCCGGCGTCGCGCACGTTGCCGGCGATTGCGTCGCTCACCAGGAAGTAATCGATGCGCCAGCCGGCGTTGTTCTTGCGGGCATTAAAGCGATAGCTCCACCAGCTGTAGACACCCTCGACGTCGGGGTTTGCCGCGCGCCAGGTATCGGTAAAACCGGCGTCGAGCAGCTCGGTAAACTTACCACGCTCTTCGTCCGAAAAGCCTGCGTTGCCGCGGTTGGACTTGGGGTTCTTAAGGTCGATCTCTTCGTGCGCTACGTTAAAGTCGCCGCAGGTCACCACGGGCTTGCCGGTCTCGCGCTCAAGCGCGCTCAAAAAGCCGCGATAGGCATCGTCCCAGGCCATGCGCACATCGATGCGCGCGAGCTCGTTTTGGGCGTTGGGCGTATAGACATCCACAAACCAGAACTTGTCGAACTCCAACGCGCAGACGCGGCCCTCGGTTGCGGCTTGGGCGACGAGCTCGGCCGCCTCGCCCTCGCCGGCGTAGGGTAACAGCGCGTCGGCGTGCAGCACGCGCAGCGGTTCCTGGCGGCTAAAGACCGCAGTGCCCGAATAGCCTTTACGCTCGGCGTAGCTCCAGGTTTGGCGATAGCCGGGCAGGTCAATATCAACCTGGCCTTCTTGCAACTTGGTCTCTTGCAACGCCAGGATATCGACGTCGAGTTCTTGCGCGATCTGGATAAAGCTCGGGTCCTTTTTGAGCACGGCGCGCAGGCCGTTGACGTTCCACGAGGCGAAAGTATAAGTCTGAGGCATGGTGTCCTTTCGACGGGGTTGGCAGGCTTAAGATTAGCGCAACAGGGGCGGTGGTGGGCACCGCGCGTGCTGACCCAAAGGCCGCATGCTGGGACATCGCCCGACGCTGCCCGACTAACAAGGACGGAGGACTCATATGACGCAGGCAATATCGGACCCCAGGCAGGCCTCCGCCGCGCTGGCGGATCTGTTTGACACCCACAAGCGCGTGGTCTTCTTTGGCGGCGCTGGTGTTTCCACGGCAAGTGGCATCCCCGATTTCCGCAGCGTGGACGGCCTGTATCACCAGCAGTTTGCCTATCCGCCCGAGACCATGCTCTCGCATAGCTTTTACGAGGTGCACCCGGCCGAGTTCTTCGACTTCTACCGCACCAAGATGATCGCGCTTGGCGCCAAGCCCAACCGCTGCCACACCAAGCTGGCCGAGCTGGAGCGCGCCGGCAAGCTCGACGCCGTGGTGACGCAAAACATCGACGGCCTGCATCAGATGGCCGGCTCACAGCGCGTGTTTGAGTTGCACGGATCGGTCCATCGCAACATTTGCCAGTCGTGCGGCGCGGTCTATAGCGCCGAGTGGATTTGCTCGCGCGAGCACGAGGATGCCGCGGGCGTGCCCGCGTGCCCCGCGTGCGGCGGCCGCATCAAGCCCGATGTAGTGCTCTACGAAGAGCCGCTCGACGAGCATGTGTTGACCGGTGCCGTTGCCGCCATCGCCGCGGCCGATGCCCTCATTGTGGGCGGGACCTCGCTCGTGGTGTATCCGGCGGCGGGCCTTACGCGTTACTTTACCGGCGATACGCTGGCCATTTGCAATCTTGCTCCCACCGATCAGGATGCAAATGCCGACCTGCTGATTTCTTGCGACATCGCTGCCGCGTTTGCGTTCTAGCCCGCGTGCGCGGATACAATAGAAAGACTGAGTGCAAAGCGACCCCGCCGCCAGCTCCCCAAGCTCGGCGGCGTGGGCATTTTAGGAGGATGTTCATGGCGAACGACAGCAAGACATGGCGGTGCGGAAAGTATGAGCTCAGCTTTGACCGTCCGCGCATCATGGGCGTCCTCAACGTGACGCCCGATTCGTTTAGCGATGGCGGGGAGCACTTCGACCCGGATGCCGCCATCGAGTACGGCCTGGCGATGCTCGACGCCGGCGCCGACATCATCGACGTGGGCGGCGAGTCCACGCGCCCCGGCTTTACCCCGGTCAACCCAGACGAGGAGGCTCGCCGCGTGCTGCCCGTGGTGCGCGCGCTGGCCAAGGAGGGCGCCATCGTCTCGATCGACACGCGTCATGTGGCGGTTGCCAAGGCGGCCGTGCGCTGCGGCGCCTCGATCGTCAACGACGTGACGGGCTTCACCGATCCCAAGATGGTCGAGTTTGTTAAGACGAGTACCTGCGGCGTCATCGTGATGCATGCCGGCGAGGTCGCCGCGCCCACCCGCACGCACGCAACGGTGCAGCTCGATACCTCGGCTGCGGCGTTTGTTGCCGAGAAGGCACGCGAAGCGGCTGCCGAGGCCGCGCGCGAGGCCGAGAAGCCGGCCCGTCGCCGTCGCGGCAAGTTGCTGGGCGAGCCCAAGGTTGAGGCCAAGCTTCCGGGCGGTGTGGTACAGCCCTCACTGCCGTTTGGCGAGCCGGAGCCCACGTCCGAGCCTGCAACCGAGCTGGGGCAGGAGACGCCGGCCGCCGAGCAGGCTGCTGCCGCCGAGATCGTCGCGCCCGCGCCCGAGGCCGCGCCCGCAGCCACCGAGGTCGCATCGGAGTCCAATGACCACCTGGCAGCCATGATGCGCCGCAGCGCCCGCCGCGAGGAAGCCTACGTGCCCACCTCGCAGCTCCGCCGCTTCACCCTGCCCGATTCGGCGCCCATCATGCGCCGCGTTATGGGCTTTCTGTCCGACCAGGCCCGCACACTCATCCATGCCGGCGTGTCGCGCGACCGCATCTGCATCGATCCTGGCCCGGGCTTTGGTAAGTCGGCTAACGAGGATATCGTCATCCAGCGCGAGACTGCCAAGATGGCGTCACTGGGCTATCCGCTCATGTGCGCCGTGTCGCGCAAGCGCTTTGTGGGCGCTATCTCGGGCGTGACCGAGGCCGCCGCGCGCGATGCCGCCACGTTTGGCGTGTGCCTGGGCGCCATCCAGGCCGGTGCCAACATCGTGCGCGTGCACGACGCCGCGGGTTTTGCGCAGTTCCTGAACGGCTACTGGGCGGTTGCCAAGCCGCAGCCGCGCCGCGCGTTTGTGGCCGTGGGCTCCAACCTGGGGCATCGCTGCGACAACATCCGCGCCGCACGTGAGATGATCGCCGAGATTCCACTTACCTGCGTGTCTAACTCCTCCAAGATTTACGAGAGCGAGCCGGCCTACGAGACGCGCCAGGACGCGTTTGCCAACGCCGTCATCGAGATCAAGACCGAGCTGGCGCCGTTGGTGCTGCTCGACGAGCTCATGAAGATCGAGGCCGAGCTGGGGCGCGACCGCTCCAAAAAGGCCAAGGCCAACGGTCCGCGCACCATCGACCTGGACCTGCTGTGGATGGACGGCGAGACCCACGGCGGCAAAAAGCTGCGCCTGCCGCATCCGCTGATCGGCGAACGCGACTTTGTGCTGGTGCCGCTCGAGGACCTGATGCACGACCCGGCGCGGTTCTTCCGCTACAACGGTGTCGAGGTCAAGGAGCCCGAGGACCGCGTGGGTCATATCGTGGGCGAATTGGGGCGTATGTAGATGATCGAGATGAATGCTGTTGCCGCCGGCGCCGAGCTCGACTCGGCACGTGACGCGGGCCGCGAGGGTGCGTCCGCGGGCTGGTGCGCATGGAGCGCGGGCGATGCCTCGCTGACGTTTTCGCTGATCGTGCGCCCGGACGTGAACATGCATGCCTTCCACGGCCTGCCGTTTGTGGCTGCGATGGGCATGATGGACGCGCTCGTGGGCACGGCTTCGACGCCGGGGTTGGGCCTTGCCGGTAAGGTGGGTATCCAGTGGCCGAGCGATATCGTGTGCGGTGCGCCTGCGTTTGAGACGTCGCTCGCGCGTGTTGCCGTGAACGGCGGTGCCGCTGCTGCGGGCATGTTCGGTGCCGTGACGGTGGATATTGAGCGTTCGGCGCTGGGCGAGCTTGGTGTGGACGTGGCTGACGAAGCGCTGGTCGAGACGCTGGCCGCCGCCGTGCTGGCCCGCGTGGACGCTTGGGCGGTTGTTGCCAACACGCCGCAAGGCGCCGCAGGGCCGCTGGCTCCCGTGCTGGGCGAGTACTTCGACATGGTGCCGCTGCTGGGCCGCCAAGTTGCGGCGGTGTCGCCCAACGGCCTGCCGCTTGCGGTCGGTGTGTTTGCAGGCCTGGACATCTGGGGCCGCGCGACCATTAAGACCGATGCCGGCGAGCAGGAGTTTCCGCCCGAGGCCGTACGAATTCGCGGGCTGTAGCGCGGGGCGTTCGCGCCCAAAGATAGACATGACAACAAGACCCTCCTCGGCCTGTGCCGGGGAGGGTTTCGCCTATCTGAGGAATAGGCTTGGCGAGCCTTTGCGGGGACTGTGGCATCGGGCGTGCTCGACTTAAGCCCCTGCTCTATCCCAGCTCCTGCATGCGGCGGTAGATTTCGCAGATACCCTTGATGGTGAGCTGTCCGTCGACCACGTCGAAGGCATCGGTCGAATCGGCGACGATGCCGGCGAGACCGCCCGTGGCGATAACGGTGGCATCCTCGCGGCCCAGCTCGCGCTTCATGCGCGCGACCAGGCCCTCGGCCATGGCGGCGGCGCCCACCACGGCGCCGACCTTGATGCATTCCTCGGTGTCGCGGCCGATGGCGTGCTCGGGCGCCTCGAGCGGCACGCTGGCGAGCTTGGCGGCACGGGCGGCAAGCGCGTCCATGGAGATGCGGATGCCCGGCGCGATCGCTCCGCCAATGTAATAACCGTCCTCATCGATGACGTCGATATTGGTCGCGGTGCCAAAGTCCACCACGATTGCCGGCGCGCCGTAGAAAGTCTCGGCCGCAACGGCGTTGGCGACGCGATCGGCACCTACGGCCTGGGGGCGCGCCGCGCGCAGCTTGGTCACCGCGGCCGTCTGCGGCCCGATGACGATGGCGTCCGCGGCAATGCGGTCGGCCACGGCGTGCCACTCGCGCGAGAGCTGCGGCACCACGCCCGCAAAGGCGATTGCGTCGACCGCATCGAGCGAAAGGCCGTACATCTTAAAGAAACCCATCAGGCGCACGTGGATCTCGTCGGCGGTATAGGAGCGGTCGGTGGGCATACGCCACGACTGCACCAGCTCGTCTCCGTCAAACAGGCCCATGGCCGTCTGCGTGTTTCCCATATCGATAGCGAGCAGCATGTCTACTCCCAGTGTTGGCATAAAAGGACGCGCACCATTGTATACGCGCCGCCGACGGCGCTCGGCTGCGATTCGTTTACGGTGATAGGGGCTGAGGGGTTTTAAATATGAAGGAATTATGCTCTACGAGATTTTCCTTGCCGCTTACCGAACTCCCGCGTAATATTCTTTCTTGCGCACATGAAGCGCCCAGACATTGCGGGGTGGAGCAGTCTGGTAGCTCGCCGGGCTCATAACCCGGAGGTCGTAGGTTCAAATCCTGCCCCCGCGACCAAGAACTTGCAGCTCGTCGGCCTAGCCGGCGAGCTTTTTTGTTATTTCGGGACCGTGTTTTCGATCCAATTCTCGGCCTCTCAAACAAAATCTCGATCTGTAACATCTAGACCCGATTTGGGCGGCTAGGTGTTACAGATCGAGATATACCGGTGGGCTTGGTCGTGTTTGTCTAAATCTGTAACACGAGGGACGGTTTTTGCCGAGTAACCGTTACAGATTGAGATTTTCTAGCAGGCGGGTTTGGTTTGTCTCGATCTGTAACAGGTTGGGGTCAAAAGTAGGTCTAGATGTTACAGATCTAGATTGTTGAGGATGGGTTGAGAGGAATACCTTGATTTGTAACAGCAAGACCCGGTTTTGCCGAGTGGTTGTTACAGATTGAGACAAACCGACGGGCCGCCCCGCCCCATCCACCTGCCGCCACCTGATATTCGCCGATTTTCGTTGTGCCGCTGTGCCTCCATGCTATATCCTCTAGACAACTACGCGGCATCATCGCCGTCGCGCCTACAAGAGAGGAATGTCCATGACCACACCTGCATCCAAGCTGCTCCAGCCCATTACGGTTGGCCCCCTTGAGCTCAAGAACCGCATTATGTTTCCGCCGCTGACCACCGGCTACGAGGAGCGCGACGGTTCCATCGGCGAGCGCAGCCTGGCTTTTTACGAGCGCCTGGCCCGTGGCGGCGTGAGCTACATCGTCATCGGCGACGTCGCTCCCGTCATGACTGCGAGCCCCACGCCCAAGCTGGCGACCGACGCCCAGATCCCCACGTTTAAGGCCCTGGCCGACGCTGTCCACAAGCACGGTGCCAAGGTTGCGCTGCAGCTGTTCCACCCCGAGTACGACGTGCCCGGCGTCGGCCGCATGGTCATGGGATCCATGGCCGCCGCCAAGGCCGCGCAGGAGGCCAAGGCCGCCGGCGACGAGGAGACCTTTGCCGCCAAGATGGCCGAGTCCAACGAGATCCGCAACCAGGCCTACGCCAAGCTGCACCACGACATGCAGCACTTTGTGAACGAGGCGAGTGTGGAGCAACTCACCCAGATCAAGGAGGCCATCGCTGCCTCGGCCGCTCGCGCACAGCAGGCCGGGATCGATGCCATCGAGGTCCACGGCGACCGCCTGGTGGGTTCGCTGTGCTCGGCCATCCTCAACCAGCGCACCGACGAGTACGGTGGTTCGTTCGAGAACCGCGTTCGCTACGCGCTGGAGGTCGTCGCTGCCATTAAGGAAGCCGCGCCGCAGCTGATGGTGGAGTACAAGCTCCCCGTGATTATGGAGAACCCCGACGGCACGCCGCGCGGCAAGGGCGGCCTGCAGCCCGACGAGGCCTGCGAGTTTGCCAAGCTGCTTGAGGGCGCGGGCATCGACATGATCCAGGTCGCGCAGGCCAACCACACCGGCAACATGGGCGACACCATTCCGCCCATGGGCGCCATGCCCTACAACTGGACGCTGCCCGTGGCCGAGCGCGTCAAGGCCCTGGTCTCCGTGCCGGTGGCAACCGTGGGCCGCGTGGTTTCGGTCGAGGCCGGCGAGAAGATTCTGGAAGACGGCGCCGCCGACATCATCGCCTATGGCCGCTCGCTCATGTGCGACCCCGACATTGCACTGAAGGCCGCCACGGGTGAGCCCATCCGCGAGTGCCTCAACTGCAACAAGGGTTGCGTTGATGCGATTCAAAACCGCAAGTATATTTCGTGCGTGCTCAATGCCGAGAACGGCGACGAGGCGACCATCGCCATCAAGCCGGGCGAGGGCGACAAGAAGATCGCCGTGGTGGGCGGCGGCATCGCCGGCCTGGAGGCCGCGCGCGTGGCAGCCAAGCGCGGCTACGACGTGACCGTCTACGAGGCGAGCGACCATCTGGGCGGCCAGATTGTGCTGGCGGCCGCGCCCCCGCGCAAGGACGAGATCATGCGCTCGGTCGAGTACTACGAGAAGATTCTGCCTGGCCTGGGCGTGAAGGTTGAGCTCAACCACGTCGCTAGCCCCGCGGACCTCAACGCCGCCGACGCTGCGATTGTGGCCGTAGGCGCGCACGACGTGGTCATCCCCGTTCCGGGTGCCGATTCGGACAAGGTCGTCTCGAGCTGGGACGTGCTGGCCGGCAAGGTGGAGCTCAGCGGCCGCGTCGTCGTCATTGGCGGTGGCCTGGTGGGCACCGAGACTGCCGAGTACCTGCTGCAGCACGGCTGCGAGGTGGCGATCGTGGAGATGCTCGACAAGATTGCCGCGGGCGAGTCCGAGACCATTCTGCCGCTGATCATGAGCGACTTTGCCGAGCACAACGTGGAGCAGCACGTGAAGACCCGCCTGACCGCCATTACCGACGAGGGTGTGGAGGCCATTCGCACCATCGAGGACGGCACCGAGGAGCCGGTGAAGATCGCCTGCGATTACGTGGTGATGGCCGTGGGTTCCAAGGCCAACGCGTTTGACCTTGACGGCGTGACGGTGCCCGTGACCTGCGTGGGCGACTGCTCGGGCGAGCGCACCGCCGACATCGCGAGCGCCATTCGCACGGCATATCACGCGGCCAACGAGCTGTAGTTGAACATCGCGGCCAGGCGGGACGGTAGCACGGATCCGTCTCGCCCGGCTGTGTCCCGTCGGGTGCCAACCGGTGCGGGGCCTGCAAGCGCAGCAGGTCCCGCCCTTTTTGTTTTGCTCCGGTGGATGGCAATGCGCGGTAATCATGAGGAGTGAGGACGTCTACTGCCTTGCAGATCACTCAAAAATATTGGAGGAGGGGTTAATAACTATATCCTCTATACCAAAGGACATAAAGAGATGCCAATTTTGTTGACAAGCGAATGACGATTAGCTGCGAGTCAGCTACCAGCGTAAATAATCGATAAAGAAATGTCGTAATTTGGTGCCAAATGCCCAGATAACGCCGCGTCTATTTTAATTAACTGCTTTGAGCAAACAGTAAAATGCTACTATCTAACTTGCACGTAAGAAAGCAGATTAACGGCTAAGGCTAAGAAGTGGCAGGTATGTCGGAAGCAACTAGGACTCGCACGCATGCGCCCGAGGTTAGGCAGCGCGCCGTCGAGATCCTCCAAGAGGGGGTCGGTCATCGCGCTCTCGCCGCGGAGCTTGGCATTCCCCAGGCCACGGCTCGTCAGTGGGCCCGCGCGTATGCCGTGGGCGGTGCCGACGCCGTTCTCAATGCCGGTTCGCATCATCACACCTATTCGTACGACGTAAAGCTCGCTGTGGTTAAGGACCGTCTGGAAAACGGCTTGACGGTTCGCGAGGCCATGATCAAGCACAAGATTCCCAGCGAGTCTTCGGTCAAGGCTTGGTGCCGTCAGTACCGCGAGAGCGGTGAGTCCGCACTGGTCGATAAGCCGCGCGGTCGCAAGCCGCGCGTTAAAAAGGCGGAATAGCAAACGGGATGGTGCGCCCACAGGGGCGCATTTTTCTTGCCGCCTCTCTGCTCCAAAGCGGACGTGCCCTTGCCCCGTACGCCTAAAACTCCCCAGTTGACCGAAAACCCGCCGCCGCTACTCATCAATTGAGCTATAACGTTAAACAATTGCAGCGTTTTTGCATGGGGGAGTGATGGTATGACGCTACTGTATTTCCTTACCCTGTTTCCGCTGGTACCGGCGCTGGGCATGCTGCTCGCGCGCGGTGACCGCGCCCGCGATGCGGTGGGACTCATAGGCTCCGGCATTATCATGGCGGTGACAGTTGTAGTCGCCGTCATGTTTTTTTGCACGGGTCCGCAGAGCTTTGAGATTGCCCCCGGTACCTCGCATGCGCTCTCGATCATCAGCTCCGTCATCGACGTAATTCTGTGCGCCGTCATCCTGTACAACGCGCACAAATATAAGAGCGTGCTTACCACGGTGCTCGGCATAGTCCAGCTGGTGGGCTCGCTCGTCTTTGCGGCCATGACGCTGCCTGCGGCCGAAGCCGTCACGGCGACGCCGCTCTACCTAGACTACATGAGCGTGATCATGGTCCTCGCCGTCGGCATCGTCGGCAGCCTTATCTGTATCTACGCTTTGGGCTACATGAAGGACTTCCAGGCCCATGATGAGCACGAGGCCGCGCTGCGCGGGCAGACCGCGCCCGACCGTCGTCCGCAGTTCCTGGCGCTTATGTTCCTGTTCCTCTCGGCCATGTTCGTCATCGTGACGAGCGACAACCTTGAGTGGCTGTTCTGCGGCTGGGAAATCACCACCGTGTGCTCGTTCCTTATGATTGGCTATACGCGCACGCCCGAGGCCATCAAGAACGCCTTTAACCAGATCATCCTCAACATGCTGGGCGGCATCGCGTTTTTGGCCGGACTCATGTACCTGCACGTTAACGGCATGCCGCTGACCATCTCGGGCATGATTGAGCTTTCCGGCGCCGGAACCGCGCAATCTGCGCTGCTGGTGATGCCGGTCATTCTGTTGTCGCTCGCCGCGCTCACCAAGGCCGCACAGATGCCGTTCCACACGTGGCTGTTGGGTGCCATGGTTGCCCCCACGCCCACGAGCGCCCTGCTGCACTCGTCAACCATGGTCAAAGCCGGCGTGTTCCTGATGGTCAAGCTGAGCCCACTCTATGCCATCTATCCCGTGACCGGCTTTATGGTCACGAGTGTGGGTGCCATCACGTTTTTGCTCGCTGCCCTCATGGCCATCTCGCAGAGCAACGCCAAACGCGTGCTCGCGTACTCCACCATTTCCAACTTGGGCCTCATCAGTGCCTGCTTGGGTGTCGGCGCGCCCGAGGCCGTGTGGGCCGCGATCTTCCTGATCCTGTTCCACACGGTGGCCAAGTCGCTGCTGTTCCTGTGCGTGGGCACCGCCGAGCATCATATCGGCAGCCGCAATATCGAGGACATGGACGGCATGTTCAGCCGCATGCCGCACCTGACGCGTCTGATGATGCTGGGCATTATGGGCATGTTTGTGGCGCCGTTTGGCATGCTCGTGTCCAAGTGGGGCGCCCTGGTGGCGTTTGCCCAGACCGGCAACGTGCTCATGATCATGGTGCTTGCCTTTGGCTCGGCCGCGACGTTCTTCTTCTGGGGCAAGTGGCTTGCCAAGCTTTCGGGCGTCGACCCCACGGCTCAAAACGTCGAGGTCAATGTCCATAAGACCGAATGGATGGCGCTCAACACCATCGCCGCGCTCCTGATTCTGTGCTGCGTGGCGTTTCCGGTTATCTCGAGCGGTCTGGTGTCGCCTTACCTCGCCATGGTGTTTGGCCGCGTGCCGTACGTTATTGGCAAGGACGCCATGTATCTGATGGTGGTTATCGTGGCTTTTATCGCCGTGGTGCTGCTGACTTCATTCCGCGTGAGCAACAAGCCGCACGTCAACGTGTACCTTTCGGGTGTGGGAACCGACAAATATCGCCATTTCCGCGGCTCGATGGGACACGAGGTGAAGGCCGAAAAGCGCAATTGGTACTCGGAGGACGCCCTTGGCGAGAAGCGTATTGGCCCCGCGGGCAGCGTCGTGTGCTGTAGCATTATCTTGTTTGCGCTGCTGTGTTGCGCGTGGATTGGGCCCGAGCGGCTTGCCATGAGTGCGCCCTCGGTGCTGCGCGGTAAGTATTTCGAAGGCTCGGGCGTCGTGGGCATATTTATTGGTACCGTGGTGTTTGCCCTGCTGGCGCCGCTTGTGGGCGGCCTGATTGACGGTCTTGACCGTAAGCTTTCGGCTCGCATGCAGGGCCGCGTGGGCCCGCGCCTGCTGCAACCCTTCTACGATGTGGCCAAGCTCCTGCGCAAGGCCCCCGCCAGCGTAAACACCATGGACGACACCTACATGGCGTGCGCGCTCATCTTTACCGTGGTGGGCGGCGGCATCTTTGTGTCGGGCTCCAACACGCTGCTGTGCGCCTTTATGGTGACGCTCGCCGCGATCTTTGTGGTGCTGGCGTCCGCCTCGACGCAAAGCCCGTTTGCCCAGGTTGGCGCCGATCGCGAGCTGCTGCAGGTTATGAGTTACGAGCCTGCCGTTCTGCTGATGAGCGTGGGCCTGTACCTTGCCACCGACAGCTTCGATTCCATTGCCGTGACGGGGCAGTCGGCCCCCATCATCGTGTACAGCGCACCCATTTTCCTCGCGTTGCTCGCGGTGCTTACCATCAAGCTGCGCAAGTCGCCGTTTGACCTTTCGTACTCGCATCACGCGCATCAGGAGATTGTCCAGGGCGTCGCCACCGAGATGAGCGGCGGCACGCTGGCCAAGATGACCCTTATGCACTGGTGCGAGACCGTGCTGTTTTTGATGTGGGTGGGCATGTTCTTTGTTTGGGACAACCCCGTGAGCTGGGTTGTAGCCCTGGTCGTGATGGCCGCGACGTATTTTGTCGAGGTCCTGATCGACAACACCTTCGCCCGTAGCACCTGGCGCAGCTGCGTTAAGCTCGGCTGGGGTGTGGCGCTGGTGTTTGGCCTGCTCAACCTTATGCCCATCCTCGTCGACGTGTTTATTTAGGAGGCGGCATCCATGGATCATAAAATGTCGCGCTCGCCGTGGGTTATTCATTACGACGGTTCGAGCTGCAACGGATGCGATATCGAGGTGCTGGCCTCGCTCACGCCACTGTTCGATGCGGAGCGGTTTGGCGTGGTCAACACCGGCAATCCCAAGCATGCGGATATCTTTTTGGTGACGGGGTCGGTCAATGCCCAGAACCTGCCCGTCGTGCGCCAGATCTACAACCAGATGCTCGAGCCCAAGTGCGTGGTGGCCTGCGGTATCTGCGCGTGTTCGGGCGGCGTATTCCGCGATGCCTATAACGTGATCGGCGGCGTGGACCGCGCGATTCCCGTGGACGTGTACGCGCCCGGGTGCGCCATTCGCCCCGAGACGGTGATCGATGCCATCGTGGAGGCGTGTGGCATCCTGGACCAGAAGGAGGCCGTGATGCGCGCCGGCGGCGACCCGCTTACCGTGGGCGGCGCCGCAACCTGGGACGGTGGCGTTGAGCTGGGCGAGGACGGGTTTGTGGCTGCTGCGGAGGCCGGCGACGCGACCGCCGCTGCAAGGGAGGCCGAGTAATGCAAAAGGCAATCTATACCACCGTCGGGATCGAAGAGCTCCTGTCGCATGTCCAGGCGCTTAAGGGCGCCGCCGCGCGCTTTGTGCAAATGCACGCTGAACGCAACGTCGACGACGGCTCGTATCGCTTGGTCTATACGTTTATCAACGTTCGTGCTGCTCAGGAGCATATTGCGCAGGACGGCAGCTATGCGATCGAGAACCTGGTGGTTGAGGGCATCGACCAGTACCAGGAGATTCCGTCCATCAGCTCGTACTATCCGGCGGTATTTCCGTTTGAAAACGAAGCGCACGACCTGTTTGGTCTTGCCATCACTGACATGCAGATTGACTTTAAGGGCTTTTTCTACCAGGTCTCGACTGCCGAACCCATGAGCGTTATCACGCCCGAGGTGAAGGCCGCACGCGAGAAGGCCATGAAGGTCCGTGCCGCCGCCGAGGCCAAGGCGCGCAAAGCCGCGGCCGAAAAGGCCGCCGCGGCTGCGGCTGCTGCAGGGGAGGGTGCTGCGAGCGCCGGCGACGCCGCGGGCGCCGCTGCTCAGCCCGCTGCGGCTGCCGGCTCCGATACTCAGCATGACGATGCCGCTGCCAAGGCCGCGCTCAAGGCTGCCGAGATGGAGGCAAAGCTCGCCGCCATGGATCCCGAGAAAGCGGCCAAGGTCCGCGCGGCGCTTGCCGCCAAGGCCGCCCGCGACAAGCAGAAAAAGGAGGCGTAAGGTCCATGGCACATCGCTCCGTTATTCCGTTTGGCCCGCAGCACCCGGTGCTGCCCGAGCCGCTTCATCTGGATCTGGTGATCGAGGACGACCGCGTCATCGAGGCAATTCCGCAGATCGGCTTTGTGCACCGCGGACTCGAGAAGCTCACCGAAAAGCGTGATATGCACCAGTTTGGCTACATCGCCGAGCGCATCTGCGGCATTTGCGCCGTGGGCCACAGCTGCGGCTATGCCAGTGCCTGCGAGCGCATGCTCGACATCGAGGTGCCCGGCCGCGTGCAGTATATCCGCACCGTTTTGCACGAGCTTTCGCGCATCCACTCGCATCTGCTGTGGCTGGGCCTGCTCGCCGACGCCTTTGGCTTTGAGGCGCTGTTCTATCGGTCATGGACCCTGCGCGAGCAGATTCTCAAGATCTTTGAGAGCACTTGCGGCGGGCGCGTGATTCTGTCGATTAACGAGATCGGCGGCCTTAAACACGACATTGAGGACTCCGAGCTGGAGGGCATTGTCCAGACGCTCGACGCCATGCGCCCCGACTACGAGGCCCTGGTTCATACGTTTTTGGACGACAACAGCTGCGGCGAGCGCCTGCATGGCGTGGGCGTGATCAGCAAGAAAGACGCGCTGGAGCTTTCGATGGTCGGCCCGTTCGGTCGCGCCTCGGGCGTGGACTACGACGTGCGCATGTTTGGCGACGGCGCCTATGCGGACTTGGCCGCGTTTGAGCCGATTGTCGCCACCGACGGCGACTGCTATGCCCGCTGCCAGGTGCGTTGCGCCGAGGTCACACAGGCCATGGACATCATTAGGGAGCTTGTGGGCAAGATTCCGCACGACGGTATCGGCGGGCGCACCAAGCTTACGCCGGCCGACGGCGCACGCGGCGAGGTTGTGATTGAGCAACCGCGCGGCGAGGCGTATTACTATGTGCGCGGCAACGGCACCAAGAATCTGGACCGTTTCCGCGTGCGCACGCCGACGTCGCAAAATCTGGCGGGTCTGACGCATGCGCTGCAGGGCGTGCTCCTTGCCAACGTGCCCATGATTATCCTGACCATCGACCCCTGCATTAGCTGCACGGAAAGGTAGGCGCGGCATGAGTTTGCTGACATTTGCCAAGACGGCCTTGGGTTCTATGGTCAAGCAGCCGGTCACGGTGTGCTATCCGCAGGAGAAGCTGACGGCGCCCGAGCGCTTGCGCGGGCACATCGTTAACGACATGGGCGTGTGCATTTGCTGCGGGATGTGTGCGCGTCGCTGCCCGGCGGGCGCGCTCGCGGTCGATCGCAAGGGCGGAACGTGGTCGATCGACCCGTATGCCTGCGTGGTGTGCGGCGAGTGCATCGAAAGCTGCCCCAAACACTGCCTGACTATGGACACCGCCCGCACTCCAGTCGCGGCGGACAAGACTCCCTCGGTAGAAACCAAACCGGAATAGCGCTGGGATGGGGCCGGTGGGGCAAAAATGCCCCACCGGCCCCGCGCTTAAACGAGCGGTGGAGCCGCCGCGAACAAAACTATGCCGGTTTACTACGATAAATCGCCTACCCCCAACCACACCGCATTTGGCAAAATCAAAACCGACGCTCCTATAAGTTGTCAAGAGGCAGTTTGCGGGAGCGCTCTCTCCAA
>ERZ1673749.1193-NODE-1193-length-19611-cov-37.988801_pt1 | contig 19611 bp, 22 predicted proteins | sample MGYA00580204_ERZ1673749 | MGnify/ENA primary metagenome ERZ1673749 (study PRJEB41218, sample SAMN15661745) | gut metagenome | host: Homo sapiens | place: Canada: London | collected 2015-08-20/2019-03-30 | study: EMG produced TPA metagenomics assembly of...
CCTGCGACCTCCTGGTCCCAAACCAGGCGCTCTAGCCAAGCTGAGCCACACCCCGGCATTTCCTACGTTCCTGTCTCTCCCGTAGCGCAATGCCTATTATATTATAAGGTTTTTAGATTGTCAATATTTTTTTTGCATTTTTTTATTTTTTTAATGACTTTTTATTTCATCCTGTTTTTACACGCAATTTCCCGTCTTTTACTCTGCCGGACATTCCGTCAATCCAAGTATTTCTGATTGAAATGAGCCTTTCCCTCCTGATCAATCTCCATAATCATATAGCTTCCCTTTCTGCCTTCCTGCCTCGGATATGCCAAACTGCCCGGATTCAGCACAGTGATTCCATCCTTCTGTTCAAAATACGGCTTATGTGTATGACCAAACATCACGATATCGACTTTTCGAGCTGCGCCTTCCTCTCTTATATACTCTGAATCCAAAGACACATAATACGGATGTCCGTGAGTAATAAAGGCTTTATACCCACCTATATCGATTTCCTCTTCCCGCGGCAAATCCGAGAAAAAATCATTGTTTCCTCTTACCATATGCTTCTCACATTCCACAACCGAATTAATATAGCTTTCTCCGCCTTCTATATCACCTAAATGAATAAAAAGATCGATCTTTCCTTCTTTTTCAAGAACACGGTCTAATCCTGTATGTCTGCCGTGTGTATCGCTGACTATCAGTACTTTCATAATAAATCATCTCCGATTTTCCCTTTTAATTTGCGTTTTATCGCACAGAGCGCTTTGCCTCGGTGACTTACTTCATTTTTTTGTTCCGGGCTAAGCTGCGCCGTTGTACAGCCATATTCAGGAAGATAAAAGATCGGATCATAACCAAAGCCGTGCGTTCCCGCCGACTCATGCGCAATCCTTCCCTCGATCGTCTCCCTTACTACGTCTACGCTTCCGTCAGGAAATACAGCCGCTACCGCACATACGAATCTCGCAGTACGCTCTTCATCCGGAACCCCTTCCAGACGATCCAGAAAAATACGGTTTTTAATATCATAGGATGTGTCTTCCCCTGCAAATCTTGCAGAATAAATTCCCGGAGCTTTATCGAGATAATCGATTTCCAGCCCGGAGTCATCCGCAAGAACAATATCGTTTGTAAGAATTCTCGCTACCGATCTCGCCTTAATCTCTGCATTTTCTTCAAAAGACATTCCGTCTTCCACAATATCGATATCCACTCCCGCTTCTTTCATCGAAACGATCTCCGTATTCAGATCTGAAAGGATCATTCGTATCTCTTTCATTTTATTTTCATTTCCCGTTGCAAATACAATTCTTCTTTTCATAATGCCATCCCCTGCTCTCTTACCGTTTTCCGCGGCGGTCTTGGACCTTGAAATTGATAGAAATAAGTCCGCAGCATCCCGTTGTAGATTTTCCGGTTTTTATCTGCCTTCCGTCCGAAATACCGTTCCGCTTCCTCATAGCTTGTAATCATATACGCCGACCAACTATCCAGATTTTTAAAGGCGTCTCCGAATTCTTTATATAATTTCGGAAGAGCTTCTTTTTCCTCAAGACGTTCGCCGTACGGCGGATTCGTAATAATAAATCCATACTTTTTCGGATGACTGAGATCCTTTACTTCCCTTTGCTGAAAATGAATCAGATGACCAACCCCTGCTTCCTCTGCATTTCTGCGAGCCGCACGAAGGACAGATGCATCTGCGTCATATCCTTGGATATCAGTCTCTATATCGTCGTCTATCATATCCGTCGCCTCATCGATTGCTTCATACCATGACTTTTTCGCAATGATATTTGTCCATGTCTCAGCCGTAAACGATCGGTTCATTCCCGGAGCAATGTTGGCTGCGATCATCGCCGCCTCGATCGGAAACGTACCGCTTCCGCAAAACGGATCTACGAGAATCCGGTCTTTTTTCCACGGAGTGAGCATAATAAGCGCCGCTGCCAGATTCTCTGCGATCGGCGCTTTTCCCGCCACCGGGCGATATCCTCTCTTATGAAGCGATACTCCGGTCGTATCAAGCCCTACCGTCACCGTGTCTTTCATAAGAAACACGCGCACCGGGTAAGACGCGCCTGTTTCTTCAAACCACTTGATCCCGTATTTGCCCCGCAGTCTTTCCACCATAGCCTTCTTCATGATCGACTGAATATCAGATGGACTAAACAGCTTGCTTTTTACCGATGCCGCTTTTGCCACCCAGAACTTTCCGTCTTTCGGTATGTAATTTTCCCACGGCAGCTCCTTCGTTTTCTCAAACAGCTCGTCAAATGTCTTTGCCTGAAAACTGCCGACTTTCATCAATACACGCTCCGCAGTCCGCAAAAAGTAACCCTGCCGTCTTCCACCTGTACGATCTCGTATCCGAGTTGTTCAACCTCTCGTTTGAGTACCGATTCCAAACCAAAGTGACAAGGGGCTATCCATTCTATTTTATCCATGAACTTATCCGTCCTTACCTTTTTCTTCCTACAATATTACTATAAAAACAGGGCAGAGTAAAGTTGAAGTTTACTCCGCCCTGCCATTGTTTTACTATTATTTTACCGAATAAAACATTTCACATCGTATTCTGTAAATACGAGATGTTTTTCACCTAATCTTTAGTATTTGTCAGATTCGTCAAACGTGTCTCTGATCTTACCACAGTTTTTATTTCCGCCGTAGCTCATAGCAGACTTTGCGCTGTTTTTATCTGCATTTTTGTTTGCGTTTTTACTTGCATTTCTGCTTGCATTTTTTGTTGTGTTCTTATCGCAATTTTTGCTGCTGTTCTGTGACTCTGAATAAGAAGAGAAAGCTCCGTTTTTTGACTGTGCGTTTTTGTCTGAATTGTTTGCATTACTGTAGTTTTTTGCCATTGTATTTTCCTCCTGTTTTTTTGATTCAAAACTAGTATTTCTCCTTATTATTTTTTTATTCCTCTTTTTATTTGTGTTTTTCTTTGTATTTTATTAAATTTTTCAAATATTTTTGTTCAATTTTTTAATTTTTTGCTTGCTTTTTCCATTTTCCTATATTATACTGTCTCTTGTAGAAAGGTTATTTTCTACAACCCCTTATTAATTATTTATACTCCCCTCAAAAGACCGATGGCTCCCCCATCGGTCTTTTACTTTCTTTTCTCTTCTTAAAGCGGGATGTTCATATTTTGTTCATTTATTATTTTAAATTCTTTCATTTTCTCCTCACGTTTTCTTCATTTATATCGCATATACTAAGCTTACCGAATTAAAGGTGATTACAAGTTGTTTTTGCATAAACTTTTTCATAATACATGCCGGGAATCATATTGATTACCCGGCATCCTCCCTTTTCAGAACTATTTTTCTCCATATTTCGTATTTTCACTCTGACGCTTACGATTCTCCTTCTTCGCCTTTATATAACTCATACCCTTTAAGCATCTTTGTGATTTTTTCCGACGCCTCAATCCGTTCCAAAACTTTCTTCCCGGTCTCCGCCGCTTGTTTATAATCGCCCTGCGCTGCTTCCAGCTTCATTTTTCTTACGCCGGCCTCTTCTAATTGTATCGGATCTTGCTCCCATTCGATCAGTTGACCGTATGTTTGAATCTGCTCCGTCTTCATTCCCGACCGCTCATAAGCATCGGCCAGTTTCCACAAAACGGACAATCTCGCTTTTTCCCCTATCTCTATCGCCTTTTGATTTCCACTATCCGTATGTTGATCCAAATACAATTCCATCCATTCCGCAGCGGCATCTGTTTTTCCACTCTCGTCTGTCACATTTTTCTTCACTTCATCCGCATCTGCCGTATCTTTTTTTCTTTCCTCGTTTTCTGTATCTCCGTCTCTATCTGACCGCACCTCCGCTTCTCTGTTTGCTCTTTTATCTTTGCCCATATCTGTTTCTGTCATTTCCACACCTGGTTCTGTCGTTTCTGAGCCTGTTTTTGTCGTTTCTACATCTGTTTCTATTGTTTCTATATCTGTTCCCGTATCTGTTTTTATATCCTCCCCTGTAATCTTTTCTCCGTTCGATACAGCCAGATCTGTGTGAGCGTCTCCCATATAAACCGCCGCCAAAATACATCCCGCCGCACCTGCCGCGATTCCCGACCATACTCCGACACGCTTTTTGTCTGTCTTTTCTGTTTTGTTCCTCACTGTAGGAAGTTCTTTTAAAACTTGCAGAAACGAGCTATATTTTTTTCTTGTCTCTCCGATGCATTTCCCACATATACGAAAAAGACGGATTTCTTCCCGTTTTGTCAGCGCCGGAACTACTTTCATATATGCCAGCATAAAACGAAGCGTATTCCCGTATCCAAACAGATCAGGCTCTCTGCTGCCGCAAGTATCCATTTCGTATACCGGTCTGATAAAATGACTTCTGACAGCTCTTTTCTGCATCTGCTTCATCACCTCGGCATTTTCTCTCGATTCTGTATCCAGAAACAACACTTCTCCTTCATCAGACAACACAATTCCATACGGATTCAAATACTTATAATTCTGTCCTTCACCGCATCGCTCATACTGCTCTGCACAGACTGCCATTTTTCGGAACCATCCAAATAAAACTGCTTTATCGACGACCGCTTCATTCTTCATACGATCGATAAGCAGCATACCATGTACACAATCCATGCTTCTGCGGCAGTAACCTCCGTATTCAACAAATTTCAATACTTCATACATTTTTTCCAAGTTCACTGCATTCATTTTTTCCATATTCACTTTTTCATCGGGTGCACATAACCGGAAGCGGGGCGTCCCTCCTGCCCCGTTCCCGAATGAGCTTATTATTCTTGGCGAAATCCGGCGAAACAACTGCCGTAAAAGATGTGTCTTGAATCAGACTCATTTAATAAGTATTTGTATCTTACTTGAATTTATACAGAAAAGCAAGTGTCTGCATTATCTTTTTTCTTTTGCTTTTTTGCCTTTTTCTTTTGTCTCTTTCTTACGTCTACACGATCCGGTCAAGCTGTTCAAGAGCCGCTGCGATCACTTTATCCATATCATAGTATTTATAATTCCCGAGTCTTCCGCCGAAAATCACGTTTTCCTCTTCGTCCGCCAGTTTTTTATACTGTTCATATAAAGCGTTGTTTTTTTCGTCGTTGACCGGATAATAAGGCTCCATTCCAACTGCCCACTCCGAGGAGTATTCTCGTGAAATCACAGTTTTCTCCTGCTTTCCGAACTCAAAATGCTTATGTTCGATCACACGTGTATAAGGCACTTCACCATCGGTATAATTGACAACCGCATTCCCCTGATAATTGTCACAGTCAAGTGTCTCCGTCTCAAATCTCACCGAACGATACTCAAGCGCTCCGAGTCTGTAACCAAAATATTCATCGATCATCCCCGTAAATATGATCTTGTCTGCAATATCCGCATTCTGAGCACGAAATTCAAAAAAGTCTGTTCCCGTAAGAACATCCGCTTTTTCAAGCATTTTTTCCACGATCGGAGTATAGCCGCCGATCGGGATTCCCTGATATCTGTCGTTGAAATAATTGTTGTCATACACAAAACGAAACGGAAGCCTCTTAATGATAAATGCCGGAAGTTCCGTACATTTTCTTCCCCACTGCTTCTCTGTATATCCCTTGATCAGTTTTTCGTAAATATCCTTCCCACCGAGGAAAAGCGCCTGCTCCTCAAGGTTTTTCGGTTCTGTTATCCCCGACTCTTTTCGTTGTCTTTCGATGATCTTCTTTGCCTCTTCCGGTGTTTTTATTCCCCACATCCTGCTGAATGTGTTCATATTAAACGGCAGATTATACAACTCGTCTTTATAAACTGCTACCGGAGAATTAATATAGTGATTAAACTCCGCAAATTGATTTATATAATCCCATATTTTTTTATCAGACGTATGGAAAATATGCGCTCCGTACTTATGCACATGAATCCCTTCTACATCTTCACAGTAAATATTTCCGGCAATGTGATCTCGTTTATCGATCATAAGACATGACTTTCCCTTTTTTCCAAGCTCATATGCCATAACTGCGCCGTATAATCCCGCACCGACGATCAGATAATCATATTTTTTCATACCAAGCCTCTCTTTCCGCGCCGCAAAATATCAGCGCTGATTTATCCTGTATTTTAACAGCATAACATCTTTTCCGCAATTTTTCTTATAATGTATCACTTTTCGTCATTTTCGTTATTTTGCCTATGTTTTTGATTTTTTTGTTTACAAATTAGTCATTATGCACTAAAATAATTGTATATCCGTCCGCAGCAACAACCTGCGGGCAAACATACAGAACGGAGGTACTTCATCATGAAAGGAAATGTAATTGTCGGACAATCCGGTGGTCCGACAGCGGCAATCAACTCAAGTCTCGCGGGAGTATACCGCACTGCCAAAGACAGAGGCGCAAACAAAGTATACGGTATGCTTTTCGGCATTCAGGGACTCCTTCAAGAGCGTTACATCGATTTGTCCGAGTACATTACGAACGATCTTGATACAGAACTTTTGAAAAGAACCCCTGCGGCTTTCCTCGGATCATGCCGCTATAAACTGCCTGAGATCCACGAGAATAAAGACGTATACGAAAAAATCTTTTCAATTCTCGAAAAGCTTGACATTGAAGCCTTTATTTACATCGGCGGAAACGACTCAATGGATACGATCAAAAAACTTTCTGATTACGCCATTGTAACAGGTTACCGCACCCGATTTATCGGATGCCCTAAGACGATCGACAACGATCTTGCTCTTACAGACCACACTCCGGGATACGGAAGCGCCGCAAAATATATCGGAACATCTGTAAAAGAAATCATCCGCGACAGCTTCTGCCTTGAATATGGAAAAGGGCTTGTTTCTATCGTTGAGATCATGGGAAGAAACGCCGGATGGCTGACCGGAGCGGCAGCTCTTGCAAAGGGCGAGGACTGTTTGGGACCAGATCTTATCTATCTGCCTGAACTTCCTTTTGATATCGAAGCTTTCAGCGAAAAAGTAAAAGATCTTCTGGCGAAAAAACCGTCGGTTGTTGTCGCCGTTTCGGAGGGAATCCGTCTCGCCGACGGAAGATATGTATGCGAACTCGGACAAAGCGTTGATTTTGTCGATGCGTTCGGTCACAAACAGCTTTCGGGAACTGCGAACTATCTCGCAAGCTATATCGCCGGAGAATTCGGCTGCAAAACCCGTGCGATCGAATTGAGCACGTTGCAGCGCTCCGCTTCCCACTGCGCTTCCAGAGTCGATATTCTCGAAGCTTATCAGGTAGGCGGCGCGGCAGTAAAAGCTGCGGATGAAGGAGATTCCGGCAAGATGGTCGTTCTCCAGCGTCTTTCCGACGATCCGTATCAATGCGGAACAGAAGTAAAAGATGTGCATAAGATTGCAAACGACGAAAAAGTCGTTCCGCGCGAATGGGTTACAGAAGACGGATCTTATGTAACCGACGATTTTGTTTCATATGTACGCCCGCTCATTCAAGGTGATGTATCTCCGGTAATGGTTGACGGTATCCCGCGTCACCTCTACCGCAAAAATTAATTCACATACTGCCGCTCCTGATATCTATGATATGTTCACGATCAGGATGCGGCAGTTTTTTATATCCGGTTTTATAACACTGCTCCTTTTTATTCTCTTGTCTCTTTCTTATTCTTCCTTTATACTTTACCTATATACAGATGCGTTTTTCACTTATATATGATTACATATGAATCCATTTATTTCCGTTACGCGTCTTTGTTTCGCATAATAATTATTACAGCAATCTTATATTCAAGGAGGTTTTTTCATGCTTATTAAAAACGGTTTTCTTATAGACCCTGCCACTAAAAAATCTGGAAATTACGATATCCGAATCAAAAACGGGATCATTACAGAAATCGGAAACACTCTTTCACCTGCCCCAAACGAGCAGGTAACAGATGCCGCCGGTCTGACTGTCGCGCCGGGACTTATCGATACGCATATCCATTTCCGTGACCCCGGATTTACTTACAAAGAAAATATCCACACAGGTTCACAGGCCGCCGCCGCAGGAGGATTTACTTCTGTCATCTGTATGGCAAATACGTCTCCGGTCGTAGACAATACAGAAACTTTAACAGATATTTTAGAAAGAGCGAAAGACGAAAAAATACACGTCTATCAGGCCGCTTCCGTCTCTCATAAACTGCGCGGCGAAGAAATGACCGACATGGAAGCGTTGAAAACTGCCGGAGCATGCGGATTTACCGACGATGGCATTCCGTTGAAAAACGCCGCGTTTTTATACGAGGCAATGGAAAAATCCAAACAGCTAAACGTACCGATCAGCCTTCATGAAGAAGATCCGTCATTTATTAAAAACAACGGCGTCAACCACGGCGCGGTGTCTGAACAGCTCGGCATTTACGGTTCTCCCTCTATCGCCGAAGAATCCCTCGTCGCAAGAGACTGCATGATCGCGCTGCATTCAGGCGCCGACGTTGTTATGCAGCATATCAGCTCGGGACGTTCCGTAGACATTATCCGCCACTTTAAATCACTCGGCGCAAATATTCACACGGAAGCAACGCCGCACCATTTCACACTGACAGACGAGGCTGTTCTGACATATGGAACACTTGCAAAGATGAACCCGCCGCTTCGCTCCGAAGCTGACCGTCAGGCAATCATCGCCGGACTCGCCGACGGAACGATCGATATTATCGCAACAGACCATGCCCCGCACAGCAAAGAAGAAAAAGAACGCTCCATCACTGCCGCTCCAAGCGGAATCATCGGTTTGGAAACATCACTGGCGCTCGGGATCACTTCTCTTGTACGCAAAGGGCATCTGTCACTTATGCAGCTTCTCGAAAAAATGACGATCAATCCCGCCAGACTGTATCATTTAGACGGCGGAAAAATCGAAAAGGGCGCTCCTGCCGACCTCGTGATCTTCGATCCCGAAGCAAAATGGATTCCTGAATTCTTCGCTTCCATGTCGTCAAATTCACCGTTTATCGGCTGGGAATTGTACGGAAAAGTGAAAATGACTGTATGCGGCGGAGAAATTGTATACACTGCCATTTAATTACTTTTAAAAATCTCCATCCTTCAAGTAAGAATGGAGATTTTTTATATAATACTATAAAGACTCCTTGACCAAAAGAAAAGCGATGACAAACATCTAAAACATGTAAGTTATTACCATAACCTATGCATTTTGTTACATTTCAAAAAAAAGAGTAAAAATAGTGTTATAATTAAGGAGAAAAAATATCATCTATTCAAACTCTCAAATAAATTGACAGCAACACAAAGTCAATCACATATATATCGGAACGTGATGATACTTATCAAAAAGCAATCGCAAAAGTTTATGATGTAACTGACGAAAAGTTTTGGGCATATTTAGAGAAATTAAAAAACTATAAACAAAGCAACCTATTAGAATTAAAAAAGAATTCTATAAAGAGTTATGCCAATGAAAACTTTACTTTTAGTTTTCATTAAATTCACTACTTTTAAATATTTGATGTACGAGGAAGGGAACAGATATGAAAAATTTTTTTAAAAAAACTACATTAATTCCAATTTTATTTGCTATGTTAATTTACTCTCCACTCATCACAAGCCATGCAACGCACTTAGAAACTCAAACCAAACGTCAGTCATTGCAAAAAGGAAGCGTAGTTCAAGATCAACATGTTTTTGCAATACCCGATAATGGATGGAATGTAGTGGACATAGAATTAGACTATTACGAATCTTATTATTCTTCCACTAATACACAGAATGCATTTCCATTTCGTCAAAAATTTTATATGATAAAAAGATCTGGCGCTGGAGCTAACAATATTTCTGTAGATGTATCTAACGCATTACATACGGATGGAACTAACAAAGTTATTATATCACCGTTCCAACAAGGCGATTTGTTGGTAGATACTAGCAAGTGGGAATGGGGATGGTACTATTTTAACACTACAGTAAAATATTATCCTAAAAACACTACCTACAAAGGACAAATCACATATTTATTAACCTGTCCAGATGGAATTCCTATGGCCTACTCAAACTCAGCAACCATACCATTAGCAACAAAATAATTTTGTGATCACCCTTAAAAATTTAAAATTGCTATTAAAAAGCAAAGAAATGGAGTCAATTATGAAAAAACGAATACTAATAGCTACATCATTACTTGTTATTTTAATCATAGGATCAATATCTGTATATGCCACATCATTTGAGTCCAATATTGATATCATGGAAAAAGTCGGACAGTTATTTAAATCTCATAAGGAAAAAAGTGATAATTCTATTTTTGCAAAAGGGAAATCAGGTGGAATTATTACAAAAGACGATATTGAACAGGCTACCGAATTTTACATTTTAGCCGGATATACCGAATCTACTGCTCGCGAAAAAGCAATTAAATATATGTTAGAACGTGATGCTACATATCAAAAGGCAATTTCAGAAGGCTATTCTGTAACCGATGAGGAAGTTTGGGCATATTTGGATGAATTAAAAGAGATCATAAACGGAGCAACAAATAAAGACGAAGCACAAGCTTTAATTAATCAGTTCGATTCTGAAGAAGAATATTGGCAACACACACTTGTTATTACAGCGTAGCTTTTGTCTTAGTTCATAGAGTGCCGTAAAGTGCCTATTTACAGGCTTTTGACGGGTTTTATGAATTTATCACATTTCATCAAAAATCGTCAATATACAAAAAATTGGTGTCAAAATTGGTGTCAAATAACCTCAATTTGATATTTTGATGAATAACACATCAGTATAAAAAATTGAATATTTTATAGATATGGAACGCCTAACATGACGTTCCTTTTCTATTTCCAGCCGTTCTTATTGGACGGCTATTTTATTACCCAAAATGAAAGGAGCATTAAATTTATGAAAAAGATGTTAAAACGATTGTGTACGGGCTTCTTAGCTCTTGCGACTGTCGTTACTGCTTTACCGACTATACCCGTCCATGCAGAAAGTAAACAATACTGGACGGAAAGTGCAGAGCGTGTCGGTATCATTGAAAAAGTAATGAATGACGGTTCTATCGGTTCGACATTCAATGAGGGCATGATGAAAGTTGAGGGCGAAACTGCCTATTGTATTGACATCAATACAGACTTTAAGAATGGCTACAAGACCAGAGCTGACGCAAGCACCCGTATGAGTGCCGACCAGATTTCAGATGTGGCGTTATCCTTAGAGTATATCAAACAGTATGGCGAAGCTCATAAGGAATTGAACTATAAACAAGTCTATCTGTTGGAACAATGTGTAGTCTGGCAGAGATTGAGCGTACATCTTGGCTGGCAATGTGATAACGTGCGAGCTTCTTATGATGAAATTCCAAAGGCAACGCAGGACGAAGTTTTCTCTGGTGCAAAAGCCTTTGTCAAAGAGAATAAAGGACGCTATGAATGTGGCGGTTATATCTACTCTGGCGAGGGGCAGGAATTAGGACAATTCTGGGCGAAACTGAATGTCGGAAATGCGAAACTGCAAAAGACTTCCAGTAATACCAGCATTACAGACGGTAACGGGAATTACTCTATTGCAGGTGCGACCTATGGTGTCTTTTCTGATAAGGACTGCACGAAACAGCTTGCCACCCTTACGACTGATGAAAACGGAAATACAGATGTTGCAGAGGTAAAAGCAGGCACAGTCTATATCAAGGAATTATCCGCACCAGCAGGATATAAAGTAGATAAAACTGTATATTCCTTAAAGGTTGAAGCTGGAAAGACAGCAACCTTGAAAGTATCTGATACACCAAAGGTAACGGACACTTTGATTGAGCTTTTCAAGATTGATATGGAAACACAGAAAAACAATCCGCAAGGGAACGCTTCTCTAGCAGGTGCGGAATTTACATGGAAGTATTATGCAGGCTTCTATAACAAAGACAATCTCCCTGCCGAAGCTACTCGTACATGGGTTACAAAGACAATCGCTGAAACTGACAGCGACGGGACAACCCACTACATCACAAAATTAGCGGACGCATACAAGGTATCTGGCGACAGCTTCTATATGCAGGACGGCAAAGCGGTTCTTCCACTTGGGACGCTAACCGTTGAGGAAACAAAAGCTCCAAACGGCTACTTGTTAGACGGTGCATATATGCAGGCTGGCGATAAGTCCGAACAGATTAAGGGCTTATATGTAACACAGATTACCGAGGACGGCGACCTTGCCGTATTATCTGGAAGTAACCAGTTTTCCGTATCAGATAAGGTTATCCGTGGCGGTGTCAAAATTCAGAAACGAGATTTAGAAACGGGCGATACAAAGCCACAAGGAAGTGCCACTTTGAAAGATACTGCTTTTGACATCATTTCCTTAAATGATAATGCAGTATTGGTTGAGGGCAAGCTATACAAGAAAAATGAAGTGGTAAAAACAATCCATACAGACCTTGAGGGTGTCGCTTCTACTTCTGCTGACCTTTTACCTTATGGAAAATTCCGTATCGTTGAAAGTGAAGCTCCCGACGGTTACTTAACTGACGGTGCAAAACCGATTGATTTTACAATCACAGAAAATGGAAAAATCGTGGACTTAACCGAAGAAGCCCATTCTATCTATAATCAGATTAAGCGTGGAGATATTGAGGGCGTAAAAATCGGTGCAGGCACACACAAGCGTCTTGCTGATGTTCCCTTTAGGATCACAAGCAAGACGACGGGCGAAAATCATGTAGTGGTAACTGATGATAACGGGCAATTCTCCACTTCTGCTGACTGGGCTTCTCATAAGCACAATACCAACGCAGGCAAGACCAGCGAGGACGGTATATGGTTTGGGACTTCTGAACCAGACGACAGCAAGGGTGCGTTACCTTATGATACCTACATCATTGAGGAATTACGCTCTGAAAGCAACAAAGGCTTTGAACTTATCCCACCTTTTGAAATCGTGGTATCAAGAAATAACCTTGTGATTGATTTAGGAACGCTGACTGATGAATACGAAAAAGAAATCTCTATCCATACCACAGCGACCAGCAAAGACGGCGAAAAGACTATCCTTGCAGGAAAAGAGATTACGATTGTTGATACTGTCAAATTGGACGGACTTACAAAAGGCACAAAATATCAGCTCAAAGGCTGGCAGATGTTAAAGGAAGAAAACGCAGAACTTCTTATTGACGGGAAACGTGTGGAAAACGATTATACCTTTGTCGCTGATGATGAGGAAATGAAAGTGGAAATTTCCTATACATTCAATGCGTCTACTTTAGGTGGCAAAAACCTTGTTACCTTTGAAGAATTGTATGATTTCAGCAATCCAGACGAACCCGTAAAAGTTGCGGAACACAAAGACATTGAGGACGACGGGCAGACGGTACTTATCACAGAGCGTATCATCAAAATTCATACGACTGCTACCGATAAGGACGGCAACAAAGAGCTTGAAGCAGGAAAAGAGGTAACAATCATTGATACCGTAACCTTAGAGGGCTTAGAAGTCGGTACACAGTACAAACTTGTGGGCTGGCAGATGTTGAAAGAAGAAAATGCAGAACTTCTTATCAATGGAAAGCGTGTGGAAAGTGATTATACGTTTACTGCTGACAGCGAAACTATGAAAGTGGAAGTTGCCTTTACCTTTGACGCTACTTCTCTTGACGGCAAACAGCTTGTAACTTTTGAGGAATTATACGATTTAAGCAATCCAGACGAGCCGAAGAAAGTTACCGAGCATAAGGATATTGAGGATAAGGGACAGACGATTACCTTTAAGGAAAAGCCAGAAGAACCAGAGAAACCCGAAACACCACCGACACCAGAAAAGCCTAACAGACCTAGCGACAGTCCCAAAACGGGCGACAGTACAAATGTAATGGCATTTGTCGTGATGTTGCTTGCGTCTGCTGGTGGACTGGCTGGAACATATCTTTACAAACGACGTAAAATGAAGAAATCATAAGGCGGTAACGGTATGAGGAAAGAAAAATCACGCTCTCCGCCGAAGCGGTCAAACGGCAGACTTCCGCTTATTCTGGCTTGTCTGCCAACAACCTGCAAGAACACGGATAGTCAAGGGTGCGTAAGCATTGATTTTACCCTTTACTATCGGTGGGATTGCTGGTACTTCCCGAACCGCCAGAATAAGAAATCACAATCAACAAATTTATCAAAAATAGAAAGAAACGAGGTAAAACAATATGGAAATGAAATATGTCGTGCCAGATATGGCACAGTCTTTTGGAACTCTTGAATTTGCAGGCGAAAGCGAGCCAGTCTTTGAAAGAGATAAAAATAACCGCAGGGTCTTAGCCAGACGAAGCTATAACCTTTATTCTGACGTACAGAAAGGCGAAAATGTTGTGGTGGAAATTCCCGTGCAGGCTGGCGAAAAGAAGTTCAAGTATGAGCAGAAAGTAAAACTTGTCAATCCGAAGTTATACGGCAGAGGTTACGCAATCGGGGATATGGGACATACCGATTATGTGTTAGTTGCTGATGATATTGTAGCAGTTGAAGAAAAGTAAAGGAGTGAAGAATTTATGAGATTATCAAACGGGTTTGTTATTGACAAAGAGAAAACATTTGGAGAATTAAAATTTACAGCGGTGCGTGATGTGTTCTTGCAGAATGAGGACGGGACACCGAGTACCCAGCTTAAAAAGCGTATCTATGATTTGAAGTGCAGTCTGCATGGTGGAATTATCCCCGTGTCCGTACCGCCAGAAGTACCGTTAAGAGAATTTCCGTACAATGCAGTCGTGGAACTTGTCAATCCCGTAGCCGATACGGTATCACGAAAGACCTATACGGGTGCAGATGTGGACTGGTATGTAAAGGCAGAGGATATTGTGTTGAAAAATAAAGGCAACCAGAACGCAGGCAGTCCACAGAACAACATCACGCAGGGACAGCCGAAAAAATAGGCTTGCCGAATAGATTTTCATTGTAGCGGATATATAGAACTGTTATAATATGGATATGAAAAAAAGCAAATTTGAATTTTTAAGGAGGAGTACTCATGGATCGTTTTAAGAAAATTTATCAACAAGGTACGATTGATGTAGTGGAAATTTGGGTTGATACACAAACAGGTGTAAATTATGTTTTCCATAGAAACGGAAATGCAGCGGGATTTACACCGTTACTTGATAAAGACGGCAAACCAGTAGTAAGTAAATAGTGCTACAATTTAGAAGCTGGAGGTGTTTTGAAATGGATAAAAATAATAGACTTGAAGTAGTATATCAAGAGACAGGCTTAAAGAGTGAAAAAATAATATATGTTGATAAAGAAACAGGCGTAAATTATCTTTTTATTGCAAATGGTTTTGGAGGTGGTTTAACACCATTATTAGATGCGGAGGGGAAACCTATTATCACAAAATAAACCATAATTTTGAGGACTTGTAAACTGATGTATAACTCCCAGTTTGACAACTTCATATCCATACACACAAAGCAGTTATTCTTAGGATTGACTGCTTTTTTCATACCCAGAAAGGAGTGATTGATTTATGCGTAAGATTTGGAATAAAGGACACCGTATCAGAGCCAGCGACAAGCACCTTGTTTACCACTTTTCCATAGGGACGCTTCTGTTTGTATTTGTGGCGGTTCTTTTGTTACTGAATAGTAAACAGCTCATGCGTACCGACTGGGAGCATTTCAGCTTGTTAGAGAACGGTTTGACGCTCTCCCCTTACAATTTCATAACCATATTGATAGCGACTGGTGTTTGTGCATTGGTCGCTTTTCTGTATTGCCGCTTCTTTTACGACAGTTTCAAGAAGCTCCTGCACCGTCAAAAGCTGGCAAGAATGATACTGGAAAATAAGTGGTATGAAGCCGATACCGTACAAGACAGCGGTTTTTTTACTGACCTGCAAAGCAGATCAAGGGAAAAAATCGTCTGGTTTCCAAAGATTTATTATCAAATGGAAAAGGGACTGCTTCATATCCGCTGTGAAATTACGCTGGGGAAATATCAAGACCAGCTTTTACGGTTAGAGGATAAATTGGAAAGTGGCTTGTATTGTGAGCTGACCGACAAGACCCTGCATGACGGCTATATCGAATATACCCTGCTTTATGATATGATAGCGAACCGCATTACCATTGATGAAGTACGGGCAGAGAACGGCTGTCTTAGACTGATGAAAAATCTTGTCTGGGAATATGACGCACTCCCTCACGCTCTGATTGCTGGTGGGACTGGTGGCGGTAAAACCTATTTTCTGCTGACGCTCATTGAAGCCTTACTGCATACCAACGCTATCCTTTACATCTTAGACCCGAAGAACGCTGACCTTGCAGACTTAGGGACGGTTATGGGAAATGTGTATCACACCAAAGAAGAAATGATTGATTGCGTCAATGCCTTTTATGAGGGCATGGTACAGCGAAGCGAGGAAATGAAGCGACACCCGAACTATAAGACGGGCGAAAACTACGCCTATCTGGGACTGCCACCCTGCTTTCTTATCTTTGATGAATATGTGGCATTTTTTGAAATGCTGGGGACGAAAGAAAGCGTGAGCTTACTTAGCCAGCTAAAGAAAATCGTTATGTTAGGGCGACAAGCAGGTTATTTCCTTATCGTTGCCTGCCAGCGTCCAGACGCAAAGTATTTCTCGGACGGTATCAGAGATAACTTCAATTTCCGTGTGGGACTTGGGCGTATCAGCGAATTAGGTTACGGTATGCTGTTTGGTTCAGATGTGAAAAAGCAGTTTTTCCAGAAGCGTATCAAGGGGCGTGGCTATTGTGATGTGGGAACAAGCGTGATAAGTGAATTTTATACGCCTTTAGTCCCGAAAGGACATGATTTTTTGCAGACTATCGGTTCTCTTGCACAAGCAAGGCAGGACGGGACGGCGACGTGCGAAGCGAAAGGCGACGGCACGGACTAGCCGTTGCTGGTGTGGCGTAAGCCACGCCAGCAGGTAAAACCCCTCGGTATCTAACAGAGGGGTACGTTTGCAAATAGACAATAGACAAAAAACATAGGAAACATAAGGTTTCTGGCATGGTTTTCTAGCAAAAATCGGCTGTGAAGTCGCCTTAAAAAACTTCACACTTTACAGATTGGGGGTATGGTTCTGAATGAAGAACAATGGATAAAAGAATTACGGGAGAAACGGATTGCTTACGGTATCTCACAAGGCAGGCTGGCGGTGGCTTCGGGTATCACAAGGGAATATCTCAACAAGATAGAAAGCGGAAAAATGAAGCCGTCAAAGGAACTTCTGGAAACTCTGCATAAAGAACTGGCAAGGTTCAATCCAGAAGCACCGCTTACCATGCTGTTTGATTATGTGAAAATTCGTTTTCCCACGCTGGATATACAGCACATCATCAAAGATATATTAAAACTGAATATCAATTATATGCTCCATGAAGATTACGGACATTACAGTTATACGGAGCATTATTCTTTAGGGGACATCTTTATCTATACGTCGGCTGACGAAGAAAAAGGTGTCCTTTTAGAGTTAAAGGGGCGTGGTTGCAGACAGTTTGAAAGTTACCTGCTGGCACAGCAAAGAAGCTGGTATGACTTCCTCATGGACGCACTCGTAGACGGTGGCGTGATGAAGCGTATCGACCTTGCTATCAACGACCATACGGGCATTTTGGATATTCCAGAGCTTGCGGAAAAATGCAGGAAACGGGAATATATCGGAAAGTCCAGAAGTTATAAGTTTTATCAGTCAGGCGAGCTTATTAAGCACAGAGAGGATGACAGAGAATATATGGGACGAACCCTTTATCTTGGTTCGCTGAAATCCGATGTGTATTTCTGTATCTATGAAAAGGACTATGAGCAGTACGTCAAGTTCGGGATACCGCTGGAAGAAGCCGATATTATCAACCGTTTTGAGATACGGCTACGGAATGAACGTGCCTATTATGCAGTACGAGATTTGCTGACGTATTATGACGCAGAGCAGACCGCCTTTTCTATCATCAACCAGTATGTGCGGTTTGTTGATGAAGAACCCGACAAACGAAAAAGCGACTGGAAACTCAATGACCGCTGGGCGTGGTTTATCGGAGATAAAAGGCAAAGTCTGAAACTGACGACAAAGCCAGAGCCTTATACTCTTTCAAGGACGCTCAACTGGATAGCAAGACAAGTCGCACCTACGTTGAAAATGCTGAAACAGATAGACGCAGGCAATCAGACAGAGTATCTCAAAACCATTGAACAGCAGGCAAAGCTGACGGATAAGCATAAACAGATAGTTAAACAGCAGACGGCTTCGGTAGACGAGCTAATAGAACAGGAAAAGGAGTGATTGATTATGATGTGGGAATTGATAAAGGACTTACTGCTGGTATCACTTGGCATGGATATTGGTGTAGTTCTGATGTGTATTATGAGTGTCGGCAAAGAAGCTGACTATGGAATGAAGAAACTAGAAGAAAGTGAGGACAATTAAATGAATTTCGGACAAAATTTGTACAATTGGTTTTTAAGCAATGCACAATCTTTAGTGCTTATGGCAATCGTAGTAATTGGTATTTACTTAGGGTTCAAGCGTGAGTTTTCAAAACTTATCGGCTTCTTAATAGTAGCCCTTATCGCTGTCGGATTGGTATTCAATGCCAGTGGTGTCAAAGACGTGTTGCTGGAACTGTTCAATAAGATTATCGGGGCGTAAAATTTTATTGTGGTGCTGATATTAGAATGTTATAATATGGATATGAAAAAGTGATAAATTTGAAGTTGTGGAGGTGCTTTTTTTGCGAGTATACGAAAATAAAGAAAATCTTAAAACTGAAATAAATAAAGCATTTGTGAAATATATTTCAGAATTTGATAATATTCCAGAAACCTTAAAAGATAAGAGAGTTGATGAAGTTGATAGAACTCCAGCAGAAAACCTTGCTTATCAGGTAGGATGGACAACCTTACTTCTTAAATGGGAAGAAGATGAAAGAAAGGGATTTCAAGTAAAAACACCATCGGATAAATTTAAATGGAATCAACTTGGTGAATTATATCAGTGGTTTACGGATACCTATGCTCATTTATCCTTGCAAGAGTTGAAAGCTAAATTAAATGAAAATATTAATAAAATCTATACAATGATTGATTCATTGAGTGAGGAAGAATTATTTAAACCACATATGAGAAAATGGGCTGATGAAGCGACTAAAACAGCAGTATGGGAAGTATATAAGTTTATTCATGTGAATACTGTTGCACCTTTTGGAACTTTCAGAACAAAAATCAGAAAATGGAAAAAGATAGTACTATAAATTGTAGTTTTACACAGTCAAATTTCAGTTTTTGTGGGAGATTGGAAACACGTAAGAATTTGAATGTGAGGTGGAATTATGGCGTCAAGCAAAGAATATTTAGAGTTTATTTTAGGACAGTTATCAGAGCTGGAAGAAATTACTTATCGAGCTATGATGGGAGAATTTATTATTTATTATCGTGGAAAGATTGTAGGTGGTATCTATGATGATAGATTGCTTGTTAAACAAGTGAAATCAGCAATTAGTTATATGCCAACAGCTTCGTATGAGTTACCCTATGAGGGAGCAAAAGAAATGCTGTTGGTAGACGAAGTTGATAATAAGGAGTTTCTGACGGGGTTGTTTGATGTAATGTATGATGAACTACCAACGCCAAAACCTAAAAAGAAAAAATAAACAGCTTCTAGTTT
>ERZ1673749.1195-NODE-1195-length-19579-cov-8.899457_pt1 | contig 19579 bp, 16 predicted proteins | sample MGYA00580204_ERZ1673749 | MGnify/ENA primary metagenome ERZ1673749 (study PRJEB41218, sample SAMN15661745) | gut metagenome | host: Homo sapiens | place: Canada: London | collected 2015-08-20/2019-03-30 | study: EMG produced TPA metagenomics assembly of...
CCTCGGGTTCTTCGGGTTCCGGCTCAGGCTCTGGCTCGGCGGGCTCTTCCTCGATGTCAGGCTCTGTGCCTTCGGTTTCCGGTGCGGTTTCCGGCTCGGACTCCTGCTCCGGCGTGTCCTTCGGGGTCTCGTCGTCTGGCCTGCCGATAACGGTGGACATTTACGCCTCCGTCTGCTCGCGCAGCTGCGCCAGGATCTCCGGAGCGAGCATCGTCACAGTGCCCGCACCCATCGTGAGCACGAGGTCGCCCGGCTGTGTGACAGCGGCGACCGTCCGCGGCGCGGCAGAGAAGTCCGGCTCCAGGCGGACGAGCGTGTCCTCGTCCATGCGGTCGGTGATGATGCGCGAGGTCACTCCCTCGACGGGGGTTTCGCGGGCGCCGTAGATATCGAGGATGACGCAGGCGTCGGCAAGCGAAAGGGCGCGGGCAAACTCCTCGGCAAAGGCCTCAGTGCGGGAGAACAAGTGCGGCTGGAAGCACACGACCACCCGGGCACCCTTGCCCTCAGAGACCACCTTGTCGCGGGCGGCGGTGAGCACGGCACTCACCTCTGTTGGGTGGTGCGCATAATCGTCGTAGACACGAACGCCCTCGTATGGACCAGATTCGACCTTGCCCGTGAACTCGAAGCGGCGGCGTACGCCCGTGAAATCACTCAGGCCCTCCCCCAGCTTTGCCGCGCTCGCGCCGACCAGCACGCCGGCGAGCATCGCGGCGGCAGAGTTGAGCACCATGTGGCGCCCCGGCACGGTCAGACGGTAGTGCACCTTGTGCGGCGCATCATCGGGCAGGCGCAGCTCGACGGTGGTGTTGACGTAGGAACCGTCAACCTCCTCGTTGGTAATGACGGCACCGGCCGGCACCTCCGGGTGGCGCGCAGCGGCGGCGGCCGTGCCGTAGCCGAGCACGTTCACCCCGCGTACGATGGCGCGCTCGCCGCAGCGGGCAGCAAACTCGTCGTCCAGGCACACCACGAGATGTCCGCCGGGCTGGACGCGGTCAGCGAAGTCATCGAAGACCTTGAAGTACGCCTCGTGGGTGCCGAAGAAGTCGAGGTGGTCGGGCTCGATGTTGGTAATCACGGCTACGTCTGGCTTGTAGCGAAGGAGCGAGGCGTCGGACTCGTCCGCCTCGGCCACGAAGATCTCGCCCGCGCCGTGATGCGCGTTCGTGCCCGCGCGGTTGAGCTGGCCGCCAATGGCGAAAGACGGGTCCAGACCAGCGGCCTGCAAGGCGACGACGGCCATCGACGTCGTCGAGGTCTTGCCGTGCGTGCCCGCGAGCAGTACCTGGGTGTAGCCCTCCATGAGCTCGCCAAGCAGGTCCGAGCGGCGAATGACCGGGATGCCCGCTTCGGCAGCTGCCACAAGTTCCGGGTTATCCTTTGGGATCGCCGCGAAGCTGGTCACGACCACGGTGGGCAGCTGGCCGGAAAGCGTGAGGTTTTCCTTCGCGTGCCCGATGGCGACCTTCGCGCCCTGCGTTTGCAGTGCGCGCACCGGCCGGGAGTCCTTGGCGTCGGAGCCAGTCACCACCGCGCCCCGGTCGAGCAGGATATGGGCGACGCCAGACATGCCGGCGCCGCCGATGCCGATGAGGTGGACGCGGGAAAGATCAATGGTCTGCGTCATGGTTGTGCTCCTTTTGCAACAAAGAATCGGGCGGGGACTACTCGTGGTGGCTGCGGGCCGCAATGCCAACGACGCGGCGCGCGAGTTCCTCGGCGACGTTGCCCGCCCCCGAGGTGACCAGCGCGTCGCGCATCTCGGCGTAGCGTGCCTCGTCGCCCAGGATGGCAGTGATTTCTGCGACGAGGACGTCGGGTCCAAGCTGCGCGTCGTCGATACGCACCGCGGCACCGGTCGCGACGAGGTGGGCGGAGTTGAGCCCCTGTTCGCCGTTGCCGTGCGGCAACGGCACGTAGATCGCAGGCAGGCCGGCCGATGAGTTCTCCGCCACCGTCATCGCCCCCGAGCGACACACCACGAGGTCAGCAACCGCGTAGGCGGCCTCCATGTCGTCGATGTACGGCACGGCGGTGTAGCCCGCATGCGTCGCCGGGGCGTCGTTCTTGCGCCCGTAGGCGTGCAGGACCTGGAAGCCGGCGGCGGTGATGCGCTCAACCGCGCCACCGAGCGCAGCGTTAATACTCGCCGCGCCCTGCGAGCCGCCGGTAACCAGCACCGTCTTCTTCTCCGGGTCGAGGTTCCACATCTTGTACCCGCGCTCGGCCTTCGCCCCGTCCGGATCCACACCCACGCCGGGGCGCACCGGGATGCCGACGACATCGCCCGCCATCCCGGAGTTCGGCACCGCGTTGAGCCCGATACCGCCGAGGCGCACGCCGAGCTTGTTGGCCATGCCGGCCAGCGCGTTGGTCTCTAGCACGAAAAACGGCAGCCCGAGCCGCTTTGCAGCCAGGTAGGCGGGCGCGGCAACGTAGCCGCCGGTGCCGAAGACTACGTCTGCCTCCGCCTGCTGCATCGCTGCCTGCGCCTGCGAGACCGCCCGGCGCAGCCGCGAGGGTACCTTGAGCAGCTGCAGCGGCTTCTTGCGCGGGATCGGAACCGGGTCGATCAGTGCGAGTTCGAAACCGCGGGCCGGGACGATTGTGGTCTCGAGCCCACGCTCAGTGCCGAGCGCAACCACGTGCGCGCCGTAGGAATCGCGCAGCACCTCCCCGACGGCCAGCGCCGGCTCGATGTGCCCGGCGGTGCCGCCGCCAGCCACCACGACCGACAGCTGCTCGTGTGCCTCACTCATGCGTTGTCCTTTTAAGCCTTTCTAGCCTGCGCGGCGGTTCCGCGGTTCATCGTAGCGCGGGCGCTGCCGCGACCGAGGAGCGTACGCTTGCCGACGCCCCGCTGCCCCATGCACGCCGCCACCCGTACGGTCCGGGCGCGCAACTCGTGTGTGCCCCGGAGTACTCGCCGAACGCGTCTCCCGCGCTGTCACCGGCGTGCCGAAGCGGGCCTCGCGCTCGTCCTGGCGAACCACCCGGCGACCGCGCAGCACGCGCTGCTTCTGCGGAGCCCGTGCCGGCTGTGGCGCGGCCTTCGCAGTGCGTGCGCCCCCGGCCACGACCGGTTGCGGCTCCGCGATCCGGAAGACACGGTCGAAGCGCGGGCGTCCGTAGTTCTGCATTGCAGAGACCGCGTCCGGCTCGTGGCGTGCGATCGAGGCGAGCACGCCCATCGCGCCGAAGGTCACCACAGCGGAAGAGCCGCCCGCAGAAATCATCGGCAGCTGGATGCCGGTCACCGGCAGAAGGCCCACGACGTAGCTGATGTTGATCAGCGCCTGCACCACCACGGCGGCGGTCAGCGACGCCGCGATCATGCGCTGCTCCTGCGTCGCCGCGCGGCGGGCCGCGCGCAGTCCGAAGTAGCCCAGCGCGGCGAACAAGCCGATGACCAGGGCGCCGCCCCACAGGCCGAGCTCCTCGCCGATGATGGCGAAGATGAAGTCATTCTTCGCCTCTGGCAGGTAGAACCACTTGGCTCGCGACTGGCCGAGTCCGACGCCGAAGAGGCCGCCGTCGGCAAGCGATAAGAAGCCCTGGTGGGACTGGAAGGCGATGCCGCGGGTGTCGTCGAACTTGCCGAAGAGCGCGTCGAAGTAGACGTGGAAGCGGTCGGAGCGGAAGCCGCCGCTCAAGAAGGTGATGAGCAAGACCAGCAGCGCGGCGCCGCCCAGGACGCCCACCATCAAGCGGTGCACCCCGCCGAAGAACATGATCAGACCCATGATCAGCACAAACGACAGTGCCATACCCATGTCCTTCTGCGCCACGATGAGGAAGAACCCGCCAACGCCGACCAAGTAGAAAAGGCCCGCGCCGTCAGTTGTCGGCCGCACTCCTTTTCGCGCGACCTCCTGGGCACCCCAGATGGCGTAGGTCAATCGCACCATCTCCGAGGGCTGTACACGCAAGGGGCCTAAGGCAAGCCAGGACTGCGAGCCCACCTCTTCCGCGCCCGTACCGAAGGGCAGGACCAACACGAGCAGGATAAAGGAGATCACCAGCATGATCGTGCTGATGCTGCGCAGCCACCGCAGCGGCATCTTCAGCGCCGCCAGAAAGGCCACCAGCCCCATGAGCACCATGAAGCCCTGGCGCGCGGCGGTTTTCCAGGGCGACGCCGCCTCGTAATAGGACACCGCCATCGATGAGGACAGCACCATGACGAGGCCGAGGCCCGCGAGCACGAAGATCACGCTCCGGATCATGGTGTAGTCGATGAGCGGGCGCGCGTCGAGGAAGCCCTCGATCCGCCGCGAGGCGGCCCCCAGCCGCGATTCCGGTCGCTGCGCGCGCTCGTTGCGCCGCGGCGGGCGGGCCGATCGTGCGGCAAAGTGTCGCTCGCGGGTGACCGTCATGGCCTCATCCTTTCGCCTGGGGCTTCAAAAAGTATCAAGTACCACTTGAGACTACACGGTGCACGGCGCTTCCCCGCGCGATATGGCTCCGTGTCCCCTGTCAATTACGTGGGCACGCCCGCACGGCCGCCGCGCGAAAGGCCTCGCCGCGCGCCGCCATCCCCGGATACATGTCCAGGCTTGCAGCGGCGGGCGCGAGCAGCACGGTGTCCCCAGGCTGCGCCTGCGCCGCCGCAAAGTCCACGACCTGCTGCATCGCGAGCTCCGGGTCCGTCTCGTCGGTGACGAAGACCGGCACCTGCGGCGCCAGCCGCGCAAAAGCGTCGTGCAGCAGCTGACGGTCCTGGCCGAGCAATGCGACCGCCCGCATCTGCGGGGCGTGCTCGCGCACCAGCTCGTCCACGCTCGCCCCCTTCAACTGGCCACCGGCGATCCACACCACAGCGCCGGTGCTGCCGGAGAGCGCGGAGTGCGCGGCGTGCGGGTTCGTGGCCTTCGAGTTATCGACCCAGTCCACGCCCCCCGCCGTGTGCACCACCGCGCCGCGGTGGTCGGCGACCCGGTAGGAGGCGAGCCCAGCCTGAATCTGCGCAGGTGTCGCGCCCTGGGTCAGCGCCACAGCGGACGCGGCGAGCGCGTCGAGCACGCCAGCCGCACCGGGCGGCTGGATGCCGGTGGCGGAGGCGACGTCGACAAGCGTGCCTTGCCTTCGCGCGACGATCCGCCCGTTGTCCACCCCGACTTCGCCCTCGCCCGGCGCGCCGTTGGTAAAGCCGATGATGTCGTCGCGGCCGGTCTCCCGCGCCAGCGCGCGAACCTCCGCGTCGTCGATGCCCGCCACCGCGTTGCGTGCGCGCAGCACTTTGCTTTTCGACGCCGCGTAGCCCGCAAAAGACCCATGCCAGTCAAGATGGTCATCAGCCAGGTTGAGCAACACGCCCGCGTCGGGCACCAGCTGGCTCGACCAATGCAGTTGGAAGCTCGACAGCTCCGCGACGAGGACATCCACGCGCGGCTCGGCCACGAGCGCGTCGGCGACAGCCAACCCGATATTGCCGCAGGCCTGCGCCCGCTTGCCGGTTGCTGTGCCGACCTGCTCCATGATGGCTGCAAGCATGCCGGTAGTGGTGGTTTTGCCATTCGTGCCGGTGACCACCAGCCAGTCGCGCGGGTCACCGAAAACACCGGCGCGGTCGAGGCGGAAGCACAGCTCCACATCGCCGATCACTTCGAGCCCGGCCTCCGCGGCCCGTACGAGCAGTGGGGTGTCCGGACGCCACCCCGGCGAGGTGACGACGGAGCCAAACTCACCCAAGCGCTCCGCGGCTTCCTCGGCCGTGAGTGTGGGCGAGCCGGTCGCCTCGTGCAGTGCCGTGCGGCCGGCGGCGTTGTCATCGGCGACGGCGTGCGCGACACCGAGATCAGTGAGCAATTTCGCCGCGCCGAGCCCGGACACGCCGGCACCGGTGATCAACACAGGGGCGGCAACTGGCAGCTGCGCGCCCATTAGAGGCTCACCCCGTTTTGTGTGAGCCACTCGCCGTAGAACAGGGCGAGGCCGATCGCGACGGACATCGCGGCGATGATCCAGAAGCGGATCACCACCGAGGTCTCGGCCCACCCGCCGTTTTCAAAGTGGTGGTGGAAGGGTGCCATGCGGAACACACGCTTGCCAGTGGCCTTGAATGAAGCCACCTGGATCACCACGGAGGCGGCCTCCATGACGAAGAGCGCACCGACGACGACCATGAGCAATTCCGTGCGCGAGGTCACCGACAGCCCGGCGACGAGGCCGCCGAGCGCGAGCGAGCCGGTATCGCCCATGAAGATCTTCGCGGGTGCGGCGTTCCACCACAGGAAGCCGATGCAGGCACCGAATCCGGCGGCCGCCAGGATGGCCAGATCAAGCGGGTCGCGCACCGAGTAGCACCCCGGCGTGGCCTCCAGGGCACACGAGTTGCGGAACTGCCAGAAGGTGATGGTGACGTACGCCGACATCACCAGCGCCGTCGTCCCTGCCGCCAAGCCGTCCAGCCCGTCGGTGAGGTTAACCGCGTTCGACCAGGCCGCGAGCAGGATATAGATGAACACGAGGAAGACGATGGTGCCGATGATGCCCCCGCCAACCGCGATATTGAGCGTATCCATGTCGCGCACGAAGCTCAGCGCCGTCGAGCCGGGGGTGAGCCCGTTGTCGTCCGGGAACTGCAGGACAAGGATGCCGAAGGCCAGCGCGATGGCGAGTTGGGAGACAAGCTTCGCGGTCTTGTTCAAGCCGAGGTTGCGCTTCATGAACAGCTTGATGCCGTCGTCGGCAAAGCCAACGAGCCCGAGCGCGAGCGTCAGGCCCAACACGATCAAGCCGGTGGCCGTGAACGCCTCGTGGCCGGTCACCAGCGCGATCACGGAGCTTGCAATGTAGCTGACCGTGATCGCCACCAAGATGGCAATACCGCCCATCGTCGGCGTGCCGCGCTTCCGCGCATGGGACTGGGGGCCGTCCTCGCGAATCTCCTGGCCCATGGCCCTCCGGTGGAAGTACCGAATGAGCACGGGGGTGGTAAAGATTGCGACGAGGAAGCTGATAATCCCTGCGCTGATGACTTGAATCATGACAATGCTTCCTGGCTTCCTTGGCTTTCTTATTTCAACGTTATGAAAAGTATGTTGCGGGTCTAGGTATGAGGATAATTCGACGCATCGTCGCGCAGGCGATGCCCCGCCAACAGCGACTCCGCAACCGTCCACAGCTTGCCCGCGTTGGATGCCTTCACCAGGACGACATCGCGGTCGACGCGCGTGTCCCACCCGGTCTCACCGTGGGGCGCCGACGCCAGCAGCTGGCGCACTGCATCGGTCGCTGCCGCAGCGTCAGCCACGTGCGTGGTGCGTATCCCCGCCGCGTGTGCGCCGTGCAGGAGCGCATCCATCGACGGGTTGTGTCCGACGGCAACGAGGTGGGAGACGCGGTAGCGCGCGAGTTCCTCGGCGAGCGCGGCGTGCGCCTGGGGGGCGTCTGCGCCAAGCTCGCCCATCTCGCCAAGCACGGCCACCGACCGCACGCCGGGGCGAGCTGCGGCGGTGTAGCCGAGCGCGGCGATGGCCGCACGCATGGATTCCGGGTTGGCGTTGTAGGCGTCGTTGATCACCGTCACCCCGTCTTCGCGGGTGTTGACGTCCATCCGGTTGACAGAGACCGAACGCGCAGCGCTGAGTGCCTCGGCCACCTCGGCCGGCGAGAGCCCCGCTTCGACGCCAACGGCCGCCGCAGCCAGCGCGTTGCCCACCTGATGCGCGCCAAAGACGCCGAGCGAGACCCGTTGCGGCTCGCCCTGCGGGCAGTGCATGGTAAACGTCGCGCGGGCCACCGCGTCCAAGGAGATGTCGGTGGCGTAGAAGTCGCCGCCACGCGGCTGGGTGGAAAAGGTAACCACCCGCGCCGTGGTGCGCGAAGCCATCGCCGCAACCAGGTCGTCGTCGGCGTTGAGTACCGCCACGCCGCCGTCGGCAGCCGCGGGCAGCGCCTCGACCAGCTCGCCCTTTGCCTGGGCAATGTTTTCGCGGGACCCGAACTCCCCCAGGTGGGCAGATCCGACATTGAGCACCACACCGATGCGCGGTGGGGCAATCTGGGCCAAGTGCGCGATATGGCCGATGCCGCGCGCCGACATCTCGGCGACTAAGAAATCGGTGGACTCGGTGCACCGCAGCACGGTGTACGGATGCCCGATTTCGTTGTTGAACGAGCCCGGCGGCGCGACCGTCTCCCCCGCACGCGAAAGCAGCGTGGCCATGAGGTCCTTTGTGGACGTCTTGCCTGCAGAGCCGGTCACCCCGGCGATGGTCAAACCGTGGCCGGCGGAAAGCTCGCGCGCCACGTGCGCGGCCAAAGCGCTCATCCCGGCGACCACGCCGGCGGTAGAACCGTCCGGGTCGCCCGCCGCGAGATCGGAGTTGTCGCCGGGCCGCCGGGGCGCTTTCGGCACGATGATTGCGGGCACACCGACCTCACGTACCGTCAGCGCCGCGACCGCGCCGTCACGCACCGCGGCTTCTGCGAAGTCGTGGCCGTCAACGCGCGCGCCACGCAGGGCGACAAACAGCCCGCCCGGGGCGAGTTTGCGCGAATCGAACTCGACATTGCCGGTCACCACGGCGTCCGGATCAGCCTCGGGGCTGAGTGTGCCGCCGGTGATGGAAGCGATTTGGGCCAGCGTCAGCGGAATCATGCCTTACTCCTTGTCGCTCGTGTGTTGGTAACCGCGCTGGGCAAGCGCCCTGCGCATTTCTTCGCGATCGTCGAAGTGGTGCGTGGTCGTGCCCACGATCTGGCCGACCTCGTGACCTTTGCCCACTACCACGATCGCGTCACCCGGCTGCGCCCAGGCGACGAGCTGGTCGATGGCGCCGGCGCGGCTTGCGTCCTCGCGGATCTCCACGCCGGGGGCGGCTTCCTTCTCGGCGCCGGCGCGGACCGCAGCGCGGATGGCTGCTGGGTCCTCGGTGCGCGGGTTGTCGTCCGCCACCACGACAAAGTCGGCGCCGCGCGCTGCCTCCGCGCCCATGATTTCCCGCTTGGAGGCGTCGCGGTCGCCGCCGGCGCCGACGACGATGCCGACACGACCTTGCACCTGTGATCGCAGCGTTGTGAGCACCGCGGCGATCGCCGCCGGCTTGTGAGCGTAGTCCACCACGGCGATGAAGTCCTGCCCTGCGTCGATGCGCTCCATGCGCCCGGGTACGGCCGCTTGCGTAAGTCCGTGGACAAAGGCGTCGAGGTCGACGCCCACACGATTGGCCAGGCCCGCCGCGAGTGCCGCATTGGCGACGTTAAACGCGCCCGGCAGTGGCAGGCGGAACTGTAACGTCTGCCCCGCGACCTGCAGCTGCACCTCCTGGGCCCCGGTGTCCTCCACCGACAGCTGCGTTGCCGAAATGTCGACGCCTGCTTGGCCACGCGTGCCCACGGTGAGCGGGTCAGCGGCGCGGTCCGCCATGCGCTCGCCCCATGCATCGTCGACGCAGACGACGCTCGAGCGCGCGGCGAGTGGCGAGGCAGCGTCGAAAAACAGCGCCTTCGCCTCGAAGTAATCCTCCATCGTGGGGTGGAAATCCAGGTGGTCCTGGCTCAGGTTGGTAAAGCCGGAGACGTCGAAGTCCGTGCCTCCGACCCGGCCGAGCATGAGCGCGTGCGAGGACACTTCCATCACCACGTGCGTGACGCCCTCGTCGCGCATCTGTGCAAAGAGGCGCTGCAGGTCGGGTGCTTCCGGGGTGGTCAGCTTGCTCGGCACCTCAACGCCCGCGATCCGAGTGCCGGTGGTGCCGATCAGCCCGACCGTGCAACCTGCGGCGGCAAGGCCGCGCTCCAACAGGTAGGTGGTGGTCGTTTTGCCCGAGGTGCCCGTCACGCCGATGAGCGTCATGTCACGGGAGGGGTGGCCGTAGACCGCGGCGGAGACTTCGCCGAGGATGGCGCGCACGTCGTCGACGACCAGCACTGGGCGCGTGTCACCGGTGGCGGCGATGATGTCCAGGCCGGCGGCGTCGGTAAGCATTGCCTGCGCCTTGCTTTCCGCGGCAAACGACGCGCCGTGCACCCGCGTGCCAGGCAGCGCGGCGAACAGCCCACCCGGGTCAAGCGCAGCGGAATCAAGGCTGATGGAGCGCACGGTCATCTGTGTAGCCGGCGGGTTGACCACGCGCGCACCTGCCAATTCGGCGAGCTGATCAAGCGTGGGTGCCTCGTGGGAAGTCATTGGGTCTCCTTCATCGTGTGTCATTGTCGCTACTGCGCCTGCAGCACTAAGGGTTTCGCCTCGGGGCTCGGCGGGATGTTCTCGCGGTTAAGCAGCCACGCCGCGATCTCTTTGAACACCGGTGCCGCGGACTGTCCGCCCCGGCCGCCCTCGAGCGGGCCGCGCTGCGGTTCGTCGAGCATCAGCGCAACGACGAAGCGCGGATCATCTGCAGGTGCAATACCTGCGAAGGTAATCCAGTAGCGGCTCTGCGAGTACGCGCCGGTTTCCTCGTCGACCTTCTGCGCAGTACCGGTCTTGCCGGAGAGCTGGTAGCCCTCGATGCCGTTGCCCTGGGCGGTGCCATTTTGCACACCGTTCGGGTCTTCTTGGAAGGTGGCGCGGAACATGTCAACGGTTGTGCGCGCGGTCTCCGGGCTGACCACCCGCGTGGTCGCCGGCTCCTGCTGGTCCATCTCCTCGCCGTCCGGGCCGGTGATCCGGGAGACGATGCGCGGCTCGATGCGCTCGCCGCCGTTTGCCAGGGTTTGGAACACGCTTGCCATCTGCAGCGCCGTCCAGCTCATGCCCTGCCCGATCGGCAGGTTGGCAAAGGTGCCGCCAGACCACTGCTCGAGCACCGGCAGGATACCGGCCGATTCGTTCGGCAGCTCGATGCCGGTGGTCTTGCCCAGGCCGAAGCGCTGCAGGTAGTCCCAGTAGCGCTCCTCGCCCAGGCGCTGCGCCAGCTGCAGGGTGCCCACGTTGGAGGACTTACCAAAGATGCCGGCGGTGGTGTACGGCAGCTCGCCGTGCTCCCAGGCGTCGGCGACCGTCACCCCCGCCATATCGATGGATCCGGGGACCGTGTGGACCTCCTCCGGGTTCGTCGTGCCTTCCTCGATGGAGGCTGCGGCGGTGATGATCTTGGCCACCGATCCGGGTTCGAACGGGTGCGAGATGGCGTTGTTTTCAAAGTCGCGGCCCTCCGCGAGCTGCTTCTCGACGTCCGCGTTCGGGTCAATCGTGCCCGTATTCGCCATCGCCAGCACCTCGCCGGTGCGCGCGTCAAGCACGACCGCCTCGGCGCCCTTGGCCTGCGAATTCGCCTTCGCCTGCTCGAGGGTTTGCTGCACAAAGGTCTGCAAATCCAAGTCGATCGTCAGCTCAACTTCTGCCCCGTCAACCGGCGGCACCACGTCGCGCAGGGTGCCCGGGATTGCCATGCCTTTGCCGGAGACGTCCTCGGTCGAGCGGCCGTTAATACCGGTGAGCACCGCGTCGCTGGAGGCCTCCAGGCCGAACTGGCCCTGGCCGTCCATGGACACCTTGCCCACAATGTTCTCGCCAATCGCGCCGTTGGGGTACTTGCGGATGTCTTGGTGGTCAGCCGCCAAGCCCTGGAACGTGCGCGCCAAACCCATCGCTACGTCCGGGTCGACGTTGCGTACCAGCACCTCGTAGTTACTGTCAGCGTGCAGCTTCTCGTGGATGTCCTTCGAGCTGACCGCGCCGATTTTGCGTTCTTCGTTGTCCTTCGCGTCGGTGACTTTGGCCCCCGATCCGCCCTCGGCGTCGATGTCGGCCAGGGCGCGGTCAAGCACCTCCATGCGGGTCTCATCGTCACCTGGCTCCGGGAGCACGTAGTCATTTCCGATGATCACGGGGATGGAGTTGGCCATCTTGCGCAGGTAGTCCTCCGCGCGCGCACCGAGCTGCGCCTGGATGCTGTCTTCGGACACGCCGTCATTGCGCATCTGCAGGGTCAGCATCTCCTCGACCTCGCCGCGCAGCACCTTCGGCGAGACCGTCAGCGAGCGGGCCTGCATGGTGTAGGCGAGTTGGTTACCTTCGCGGTCGACGACCTGTCCGCGGCGCGCCGGATCAACGTAGACGCGGGTGCGCTGGATTTGCGCCTGTTCGCGCAGGTCCGGGCCCCACACCACCTGGACCCATGCAAGGCGGGCGATGAGGATCACAGCAACGACAATCACCGCGGTCACCACGATCCCCACCCGCGTATTCGTCATTTGGCGCATCATCGACGCCTGCGGTTGAGGGGACCGCGCATCGCCACGTGGCCCTCGCGACCCCGAATCCACCACGTGTACTCCTTCTATGTGTTCCGTGTCCGCGCCTGCGGATGCAGGTACCTCATCTTAGAAGTTCGAGGCGACGTTTGGTTGATACGGCGCGACATTATCAAGCTGCTGTGCCGGCGCCGGCCGGCGGTTGTTGCCGCCCGGTGTGGCGGTGAGTGAATCGCCGATCTCGTCGGTCGCTTCCCTATCGCTCGACGCGCGACCAGCGTCGGCCTGCGCGCTGTTGACGTCGATGACCTTCGCGTTGGCTTCCGGATCGAACTCGCGGCGCACGTGCGTCGACCCGTTTTCCTTCACGTCTACAATGCCCGGCTGCGAGGCCACCAGCATGCCCTGCTCGGAAGCGCGCTGCGCCAGCTCGGCCGAAGAGCGGCGCTGCTCCAAATCGCGATTGAGCGTTTCGACCTCAGCCGCCAGGTTGCGCTCCTGCTTCTGCAGCTCCTGGATGCTAAACGACTGCGACGTCGCCAACCCGGACAGCCCCATCGCCGCCAGCACTCCGGCAATCAACAGCGGCACACCGATGGAGGAAAGCTTGGAAAAGCGGTGCGGGGCATCCGTCACGCGCGCCTCGGCCACGCGCCGGCCGCGCACAGAGACGACCTGGCTCGAGCCCAGCCGCCCGCGAGCCTTCTCGTGCGGCACGTGCGGCCGCGCCACCCGCGTGCGCGGCGTCGCTTGCCGGGATGGGCGGGGCCGCGTGAGCGTGCTTGTCGACGCCACCGCGTTGAAGTCTCGTGCTCCCATAGTCTTTGCGTCCTTTTCGGCCGGTGTTATGTGGACAGTTTCTCTACTCCCCGCACCCTCACGGGTGCGGCGCGCGGGTTACGCTCAATTTCCTCTTTCGACGCCCGCTCCGCCCCATTGGTGATTGGGGCGAACTTTGCTGCAGTGCCGGGCAAGTCCATCGGCAGGCCCGGTGGCGTCTTTGAGGTAGTCAGCTCGCGAAGCGCGGACTTGATGATCTTGTCCTCGTGCGACTGATAGCTCATAAACACCACCCGCCCGCCGGGCGCGAGCAAGCTCGTAATGACCGGGATGACACCCCGGATCGCGTCGAGCTCACCGTTGACCTCCACGCGCAGCGCCTGGAATGTGCGCTTCGCGGGGTGCCCGCCCGTGCGGCGAGTGGCCGCCGGGATCGTGTCGTAGAGCAGCTCGACGAGCCGCGCACTGGTGCGAAACGGCTCCCGCTCGCGCTCCTTGATCACCGCAGAAGCAATCTTGCCGGCGAAGCGCTCATCGCCATACGTCTTGAGCACCCGGGCGAGCTCGCCGTGGTCGTAGGTGTTGAGCACCTCCGCTGCGGTGATCCCGCGGGTGGGGTCCATCCGCATATCCAGAGGCGCATCTACGCGGTAGGCAAAACCGCGCTCCTCCTGGTCGAGCTGCATCGACGACACACCCAGATCGAACAGCGCGCCGGCGATGCCATGCTCGCGAGCAAGGTCGAAGATGTCGCCCTCAGCATCGCCGATCGCTTCGCCCATTGCATCAAAGCGCGCCTGCACCGCGGCGAAACGTTCGCCGAAAGGAGCAAGGCGTTCGCTCGCCTGCGCGAGCGCATTGGGGTCACGGTCCACACCGATGACCCGCGCCTCGGGGAACGTGCGGAGGAAGTGCTCGGTATGTCCGCCGGCGCCGAGCGTGGCGTCGATAAGCACTGCATTGGGGCCCACTGCCGGGGCGAGCAACTCGGCCATGCGATCACGCATCACCGGCACATGGCCGTGATTCGCCGCAACGGAGAAATCCATCGCCGAGACCTCATGGTCTGCCATCCGAGGATCCTCCCTCCGTCACACTTGCCGTTTCCTTCACGCCCAAACCCACACGTGGGGAGCGCATAGAGCCCTGCCCGGGGCGGCTGTTCTGATGTCGGGGAAGTACACCAGAACGCTTCACGCCCCGGACAGAGTCCGTACACGCTCTCCGTCAGTAGTCACACGCCTACTGCCGGGTAGTCAGCCCTACAGCAGACCGGAGAGAATGTCGTCATCGTCCGCCGCCGAGAAGGCGGCTTCAGTCTCTTCTTGGTACTGAGCCCACGACTCAGCGTCCCAAATCTCGAGAAAATCCACCGAGCCGATCACCACGCACTCCTTCGTCAGGGAGGCGTACTGCCGGTGCGCCGGCGACAACGTAATACGGCCGGACCCATCCAGCGTTTGCTCATCCGCACTGGCAGCCAGGTTACGAATGAACGCGCGCGCCTTCGGGTTCGTCCGGGACGCCGCCGCGGCCTTCCTGGCCCTGGCGGTGAACTCCTCTCGCGGATACACCGCGAGCGAATGATCTTGCCCCTTCGTCACCATCAGCCCGTCCGCAAGCCCCTCACGGAACTTCGCGGGCAGCGTCAAGCGACCCTTGTCGTCCAGCTTGGGAGTGTAGGTTCCCAGAAACATCCGGCGACCCACCTTCCCTTCACCTTCGGTATCGGCTTTTGAAGTTTTCTCTACAGCGATTCGCGCCGCGCACGTAGTCAAGATGCGCGCCACTGCTCGCCGCTACGCCCCACCTTAACCCACTTTGCCCCACAAACGCCACACCACAGACAAACTTTCGCCGCCTATCCCACATTTCCGCTGGTAACGGCCGAGAAATTTGGTGGGGAGAAATCCCCTAAACAAGCCCGAAATGGCCGCGATTCCTCGCATGTACCGCCAATTCCGCGCGCCCCCACGCACGAGGTGGCGCACCGAGGGGTACCGGTGGGAGAAAGTGGGGAATTTTCCGCGGGCACGAAAAAAGCGCACCCCACGCGGGGATGCGCTAAGAAAACTCTACTTTCGCGGCGGAGCTACTGGCGGTCTTCGAAACGGCGACGGAAGCTCTCCTCCAGCGAGGCACCGCGCTGCGAACGCTGCTTCGCCCCCTGGCGCGGCCGCACGTGCGCAGTCGGCCCCGACGGAGTACGCAGCGCCATCACTCCGCCCACCATCATGACGCCGAAGCCGACAATGCTCAGCAGCACCATCCACACGCTCACCGTAGCGAGTGCCACGCCACCCAGCAGCAACACGAGACCGAGCACTATCAGCGCCACACTGCGGAGCGTGAGTTTGCCCGCCGGGCGCTCGCCGCCAAAGCCCACCTCTTGCACCACGGAGCTCCCGAACTTCGGGTCCTCCGCAAGGAGGGACTGCTCAATCTCGCGGAGCGCGCGCTGTTCCTGTTCAGAAAGAGACAATGGTTCACTCTCCAGCTACACGACGGACATTCTTATCACTACAACGGTCATCCTACCCAGATTGTTCCCGCCGCTGAATTCCTTTTTGCAACCACCGGCCCCGGCTGCACGCCGACCTAGGCGACGAGCGGTGCGCCTGCGCCAAAATCGGGCTGCGCAAACTCGTAGAAGCGTTCCGCCTGCCCCAAAAGCTCCATCACGCGCCCTGCCGGAATCTCACGTTGGATCCCGGAGGCGACGCGCCCGCGAAGCGCGGAGTACCTCCGGAAGCGTTCCGCCCACTGCTTACCTTCGGCCCCAGTCAAAGCCAATTTGTCCCACGCGCTGCTCGGCAGCCGCTTCCTCTTGCGCACCACCGGCGAGGTCGCGCACACCGCGCCCGCGATCCGCAGCGCCGCAAGATACGACTGCTCCAGGGCTACATCTTCACGTCCCGCCTCCAGCTCGATGTGCGCCTGGGCAATAAAACCGTCCGCGGCGGCCAGAAATCGGTCCCGCTTGCCGGCGGCCGGCGCGCGTGAGGTGGTGGCAGAGACGACGCTCGTAGTGGCAATAGCTGTGGTCTGCATAATGTGTGCTCCTTCTGTCGTGTATTGCTTTGCACTGTACGAAGGGACCCAAACATCCACGCACGCCTTTTCGCTCATGTGTTCGAACTTCGGGGTTTTCCGGCGGCCCGCCGCCCACCGTGGTTCCATGGGAGGCGTGACCGTCGACATCCGCCGCCTCAGCGCCGCCGAGTTCAGCATGCTCGCCCCGCAGCTTGTAGACATCTACCTCGATGCCATGGACTACTCGCGCACCATCCGCACCGAGCGCATCCGCGTGTGGCGCCGCGACGTGACCACCCCCGGCTTCTGCGCCTTCGCGGCAGTGTCAGGAGAGCGCCTCGTCGGCATCGCCTACGGCTTTCTCGGCCAGCGGGAGCGCTGGTGGGATCGCCAGCTCATCCGCGCCCTCCGCGAGAACAACCACCTCGACGACGCCGCCAAAGCGATGCTGCGCAGCTACTTCGAGGTCGCAGAAGTCCACGTCGCCCCGTCTGCGCAGTCCCGCGGCTTTGGCACGGCGCTCCTTCGCTCGCTTCTCGACGCCGCGCCCGCCCACTGGGCCCTCCTGTCCACCCCCGAGGCACCCGGGGAAGCCAACGGCGCCTTCCACCTCTACCGTGCCTTCGGTTTTACAGACATCGCCCGCAACTTCTACTACTCCGGCGACCCGCGCCCGTTTGCTATCTTGGGGCGCCGCCTGCCCTGTGGGTAACCTGGGGCAGAACATCTACCTCAGCAAAGGAGCCGACCTCGTGGCTAACAGGAGCACCCCACTCGAGCACATCCCGGCAGCGGTCGAGGCACAGCTGCGCGAGTTCTTCGCCTCCCAGCGCGACGCCGTCGGCCGCATCGGCGAGCCTGTGTCCAATGCCGTCGCGCACTTGGAACGCTTCGTCCTCGGCGGCGGCAAGCGCATCCGCCCGCTCTACGGCTGGGCTGGATTCGTCGGCGGGGGTGGTGTCGAGCGCAGCGGCGAGGATCCGGACGCCGTGCTACGCGCAGTCAGCTCGCTGGAGTTTATCCAGGCGTGCGCGCTGATCCACGACGACATCATCGACGCCTCCGACACCCGCCGCGGCAACCCCACCGTCCACCGCGCCGTTGAGGCGGCACACCGCGCCGCCGGCAGGCGTGGCGACGCCGCCGAGTTCGGCGAAAACGCCGCCATCCTGATCGGGGATCTCGCACTCGTCTGGGCCGAGGACATGTGGCGCTACTCGGGCCTCAGCGCTGCCGCCTTAGCCCGCGCCGCGCAGCCCTGGCGAGGGATGCGCACCGAGGTCATCGGCGGCCAGCTGCTCGACATCATGCTGGAAGGCCAAGGCAGCGAATCCATCGAACTCGCCGACCGCGTCAACCGCTTCAAGACCGCCGCCTACACCATCGAGCGCCCCCTCCATCTGGGCGCGGCGTTGGCTGGGGCTCCGCAGGAAATAATCGACGCGTTCCGCGGCTACGGACGCGACATCGGCATCGCTTACCAGCTGCGCGACGACATCCTCGGCGTCTTCGGCGACTCCGCCGTCACCGGCAAACCCGCCGGCGACGATATCCGCGAGGGCAAGCGCACCGTCTTATACGCCACCGCGCTCGAACTGCTCGACGACTCCGACCCTGCGGCCGCCGCAGAACTGCGCGCCGGCATTGGCACCGCAACGGCCCCCGCGGATCTCGCGCGGCTGGCTGAGGTGATTGCGGAAAGTGGGGCGCGAGAAAGCGTCGAGAAGCGAATCGAGGCACTGACCGCTTCCGGGCTCGCGCACCTCGAACGAGCCGACATCGACGCCGAGGTCGCGGACACGCTGCGCCAGCTGGCGATTCGCTCCACCGAACGGCGGGCCTAATGCGGCGCGAGATCGCCATCGGCGTCGCCGCAGCGACCTGCATCGCGCTCGGCTCTTATGGTGCGGGTGCCACGCGCAACCGCAGCGGGATTATGCGCGACCTCGGCCTTGACCCGCTCATGTACGGCCACGGCCGCGGGCTCATGGAGGCGTGTTTAACCATCGGCATCATCGGGCTGGTCGTCGCCTGGCTCATGCTCGGCCGCGCCCGCCCGGGCCTGTCGGCCGCGCGCCGTGCCACCTGGGCGTGGACCGCACCGCTGGTCTTCAGCGCACCCATCCTCTCGCGCGACGTCTATTCCTACCTCATGCAGGGTGCGATGCTTCGCGACGGCTACGACCCATACACCGAGGGCGCAGCCGTCAACCCCGGACCATTCCTGTGGGAGGTCAGCCACGACTGGCGCAACACCACCACGCCCTACGGGCCGGCGCACTTAGGGCTCGGTAAGGCGATCACCACGGTAGTCGGCGACGACGTCACCGCCGGGCTCATCGCGTACAAACTCGTCTCGCTCTTGGGCTTTGCCATGCTCGTCTGGGCCGTCCCGCGCATCGCCGCGGCCCTTGGTGCCGATCCGGCGCACGCACTGTGGATCGGGGCGGCGAACCCGCTGATGCTGCTGCACCTCGTCGGCGGCATGCACAACGAGGCCGTCATGGTCGGCCTCGTCTCCGTCGGGCTGCTCGCCTGCATCGCGCCACAACGACGCCGCTTTGTGTGGGCCAGTGCGGGTATCGCGCTGATTGCGCTTGCAGTCTCGCTCAAGGCGACCGCAGCGATCGCGCTGCCGTTCGTCGTGTGGATCATGTACGCACGCTACGCAAAGGGCAGCTGGCCGCGCCGCCTCGGTGTGTTTACGGGCTGCGGTGCCTGGGCGCTTGCCCTCACGATCGCGGTCGTGGACCTCGTCACTGTGGTCTCCGGCGCGTCTTGGGGGTGGATCGCGGAAATCTCCGGCAACTCTAAGGTGGTCAACCCGCTTGCCGGGCCGACATTTTTGGCAGAAGTGCTCACCCCGATCGCGCAGCTGGTCAACGAAAACTTCCACTACAACACCGCGCTCGCCGCGACGCGCGCAGCCAGCAGTGCCGTCATGCTCGCCGGCCTCGTTGTCGCGTGGTGGTATTTCCGGCCGCGCGGCGACAACTCCCCCGCGCGGGCCGTTGCCGGCACGACGGCCGCCTACGCCGTCGCTTTCGTGGCCAACGCCGTGACGCTGCCGTGGTACTACGCTTCCCTACTCTCGCTGGTTGGTACCTTCCGCACCCCGGCGTGGGTCCAGCAAGTCGCGGTGGCAGCTTCGGTGGTGGTTGCGCTCGCGTTTACCGGCAGCGGCAACCACCGCTTCTACGACCCGTGGTTCCTCATCCTCGCCCCCTTCATCGGGCTGTTCGCCGTGGCCTTCGTGTGGCCGCGCAAGGTTCCGGTTGCGGGGGTTTGTGGCCTGCGCTAGGTTGTGGGCCTATGGGGGAACAACATGAACTTCGGGCCTTTCTGGCCTTCAAAGCAGGGGGAATCGCCGCACTCCGGCTTGTCTACGAGGCAGGCCTCGATGCGGATACGCTCATCGGGATGGGCGCAGCCGACGACTACGCCGAGACACTCGTACGCCTCGCGCGCAGGTTTTTCCGGCCCACCAGCCACTCACGCGTCCAGGCAGAGGCACGCAGTGCGGCAGAAGCCAACCAGCACTGCATCGAAACCCTAGAACTCATCGAGCGCACCGCCAGGCGCATCACCAACCCCACCAAACGCTGGGAATACACCG
>ERZ1673749.1204-NODE-1204-length-19418-cov-7.087125_pt1 | contig 19418 bp, 9 predicted proteins | sample MGYA00580204_ERZ1673749 | MGnify/ENA primary metagenome ERZ1673749 (study PRJEB41218, sample SAMN15661745) | gut metagenome | host: Homo sapiens | place: Canada: London | collected 2015-08-20/2019-03-30 | study: EMG produced TPA metagenomics assembly of...
TTATAGCTGTTTAAGTTGTATTTTACTGGTGTTGAAGAAGTCAACCTTTTTTTATGGCTTCAAGTATTTCTTTCCTTGATGAATATAGACACCTCGTCCGGTATGACACGATGTTCTAATGCCTCCGAGAGTATACCAATGTTTGTCGGTTTGGGCGTCAGTCACGACCGAACTGATACCCGTTGGCGTCATATTCGCCGTGAGCCGCTTAAGCGTAGTAGGGCCATCGGAGAACACTTCCACGTCATTGGCCGCTGCGTCTGTGGCAAACACTCGCAGACTGAACGCGTAGGTGTCATTGACAAACACGTCGAGAATGGAGTGGTCAAAGAATATATCGAGCTTCAGCGTTTCACCAACGGCGGGTCGTTTGGGCAGACTGCTCACATATTTACCATTGAACACGCCCGCATCGTTGATCTTTCGGTCGATGCCCGTGAGGTCAACGGTCAGTTCGTTACTGATCGGCGTATAGAATATTTTGGCCATGCGGTTGCCCGATTTCAGAAAGTTCAGACCGAAAATCGACGCGCCTACCGTAAACTCTCCCGTCACCTGCCACAGCCTTCCACTCACTCCGTCGAGCCGTTGCGCTCCGTCGAGTTGCAGATTGGTGAGGGTGGTAGCGGGCGTGCCGCCGTTGAAGTTTACCGCCGGTTTCTGTATAAGGGTGCCGTCATCGGCCAGAGTCACTTCGCGGGGCAAACTGTAGGTGTGTGCCCAGCCCAATTTGTAATTGTCGACAGCCCCCAATTTGTCGGGCACAATACCCATGAGTAGGGTCTTGCCGTCCTTTTGGGTGATACTCGGCGAAAGTAGTCCGAATCCGTCCTTGCTCATCCCGTCAAGCTCTAGCTGGCGAGGCGTCATGTTGTCGGGGTTGAATGTGCCGTCAGAACCAATGGTTCCAACCCAATAAAGCGTCACGGTGCCCTTGCCGGTGCCTAACGGCGTAACGGTTACAAGCCACTTGTCACCCATCGGGGTCACGGTGGGCATTTCCCAGAATGTGCCTGCTGTTGTGGCATTGCTGCCTTGGAAAAAGATACGGCCGTCGTTGGTCCAAATACCATCTGCATATTTGTGGAGTGTCATGGCACCCACACCGTTTTTCGAGGTTCCCACCACGATGTAGCGATTGCCTTCTATTTCAAACGGATAGGGGTCGCGGAAATCGTCGCTCAAGCCCGAAGGACGCCCGTCAATAATGACGCTCTGTTTGGTCCATGAGAGGAGATTGTTGTCGTTGGGCGTAGCCTCAACAATGCGTGCACGACCGTTGTCCACACCCGTATAGATAATATGAGGGCGCCCATCTACCGTCATTACGGCTCCACTCCAACACCCCTTGATATCGTAAGGTTCGCCGGGCATGAGCGCAATCGGCTCTTCCTGCCAGTGGAGCAAGTCTTCCGAAACAATATGCCCCCAGTGTAGGCGGGCCATATAGGGACCGTTGGCATTCTTTTGAAAGAAAGTATGAAAACTTCCGTTGTGCCATATAAGTCCGTGGCTCTCATTGGTCCAATTAGCAGCGGGCATGCCATGAAGTTGGGGACGATAGATGTTGTTTGCAAATCGGCTCTCAGGAATCGAAAGATCAGGGGTCTGTGTGATGCCGGCGAGTTGAGAGCCCGAAAGCACGCTGTTATAGACGGTGAAATCATCGATAAGACCGTTGAATGTGTTGATATTGAAAGGTCCGTGCGCTTTCAGTTCGGCAGCAGACTTTCCGATGTATAACGTTTCGTCGCCTGCCGACAGCGGGAAAGCCATATTCACCATTCCTACCTGAGTGCCGTTGTTGTAAAGATAGAGCCGACGCCCGTTGCGAATAGCCACAAGGTGGCTCCAGACACTGCAGGACAATTTGTCGGTAGCCGCACAGATGGTTTCCCATCCACCCGCGTAACAGCGAAAACGATAGTCGCCCTGCGAACTCAGTTCAAAGGCAAAACCTGTTTGAGCTGCGTCGTCGATGTTGCCGACGATGGTAGCGTAAGTCGGAACTGTCTCTGCCTCGTTCACATTCATCATGGGATAGGTTTCAGGAGCACACCAAAGCGACATGGAGAAAGTCGAGGCGTCTATCCGTGTTGGAACAATTTCAGTGGTAGCATAAGTTGAATAGCCATCAGTACGGAAGGCTTTACCTTGTGCACCATCCACAAATTCTAATGGCCTTACGCCATAAGCCGTCGCGGCGTCACGTCCGTCGTTGCCCACGTGAATAACCTGGCCATGAACAATCGCAACTCCGAAGAGCAGCATGGCAGTAAAAATATGGTATTTCAGTTGTAGTGTCATCGTTTGTATATTGTGTATTTCGTTCATCATATCTGCATATTTAGAACTTCATACGGTTTTCTCTATTGTGTTATCGTCAGGTCATCCGATAGTAGATTCACTGGGATAACGGGAGTTTGCTGAAAATCTTATCCTCGTTTCACAAAATCATGTTTGTTTCCAGGGATGAGGGATTTCATCAAACTCCCGTATGTGCTCATCGATCTATTTGCTCAGATAATCGATACAGTTCTTGGTGAGCCGTTCCATGTTGGTCTGATAACTATTGACCGTATCGTTTGCATCCCATTCGTATGCACTCAGTCCGATGGCAAGAATGCGCCCCGGCATCTCAGGCATAGGATTGAAATCAATGATTCCGGCACAGCAATAGTCAGTCACGTGACCCCATGTGCCCAGTACGGTACAATTGGTGAGTTGCTGATAAGCATCGACCACGTTGTGAGCCGTAGGTACTAAGGCTGGCAAACCGTAAGAATTGAGGTCCCACATACAGTTGTGATCTTCGCGGAAGCCGGGACCTTCGAGTCCGAAACTCTCGTGTCCAAAGTCCATATTGGTTGTCAGGCCGGCATAGATGTCGTGTTTCCGATGGTCGTAGGATATTTCTTGACCGCATCCGATGTGGGCGTTGACCGTCCAATTATCATCACCATGACCGCCGGGACCTGCCGAGAAGATGTGGGGACCCAAGTCTTCCTCAATGCGTCCTATGGCAACTGTGAGTTGTGTAGCGTGTTTGGTCAGGAACAAATTACCCCCTTCTTCAACATATTGAGTGAGAATACCGATAACCTTATCGCTAACCATGTTGGCCGGCAAATTCTTCCATCCCATTTCAATGCCCACACGGTCAATCTGTATCCACACCACATTGTACTCGTCGGGGTAGAGCGTCGAGAGCGTTCCGGGAGTAAGAATAGCACCGTTGGGATAGGTGGCATGAAACCACTCGGCAGCGGCTTTCTCGTCATCGTCCTCAATAGCGTCTATGGTTTCGGCCGTAATGAGCATGGCTGGCCGGGCGTTGGCCTCGTATTGGACGTTCTGTTTGATGGATTGTCCCTCAGACACGCGGCCGTCGCTATATTTGGCCTTGACCGTGTACCATAGGTCGGTATTCACGGCTACGTGGCGATCGAGGAAGGTGGTGAAAATGCTGTCGTAGTTGGCTAGAATGGTATTATTCTTCAATATCTGTACACCGGAAGCGTCAGCAGGGTTGGACCAACTCAGGGTGACATTGCGTCCGCTGACCGATGAAGTGAGCGAAGAAACCGTTTCGGAGGTTACTGCCTCGGGAATTTCTACATCCGAGCAGGATGTGAACCCCAGACAAACAGTCAACATACTGATGAAACCTACTAATATTTTTTTCATATCCTATGATGATTTTTGCGTGATAAATGGTGAATTACTTATAAAGTCCGTGGGAATTGTCTACCTCGGAGACAGGTACGGGCAAATAAATCTCATTTTCAGTGAGCGAGGCGCCGTCGTAATAGGTGCGGAGTTCGGCTTCGCTCTTCATGTAATCGTTGATTGTAGATACCACATTGCCCCAGCGAACGAGGTCAAACCAACGGTTGTCCTCCATAGCAAATTCCAATCGGCGCTCTGTGCGCACAGCCTTACGGGCGTAGTCTTGCGTCCATCCGGTAGCGGGATAGAGCGCTACGGCATAGAAAGCCTTGTTGGGGTCAAGCTCTACCGGCATATACCTGGCATCCACCGAGCGGGCTGCCTTTTGGCGCACCTGATTGATAAGCTCGCGTGCATCGTCCAGATTCTGCCCGAGTTCAATTTCTGCCTCAGCCTTGAGAAGCAGGATGTCGGCATAGCGAATAAGATTGAAGTTCAAGCCGGAAGCTCCCCAGGGGAAACCCTGCACCATGTCGGGCGACGATGGGTCGATAAGACCTTTCTTTCCACTATACTCGCCATAAACATCGTAGGCACGGCACCAGCCCTTGGTATAGAGGTGTCCTCTGAATGGAAAGCCGATGCGTCCCACCGTAAAGTCCACACGCGGGTCAATGTTGCCATCGTATGTCTCACTCACATTTTCTGCCGGAGCATCGCCATTGAGATAAGGCAGACCGTTGTCGTCAGTCTTGAAGGCATTCACAAGATTCTGACTTCCGAGAAAGAAATCGTCACCGTTGCCAAAAAGATTGCCGTCACTGTAGGTAGTGTTAAGCAGATTATTGTAATTGATGTGCCCGTTGTTGTTTGCCGTAGAGAATTGAATGGCAAGAATAGCCTCCTTCTTGTTGTTGAAAGCCAGTTTGCTCATATCAGCGTAGTTATCGTAGAGGGCATACTTGCCACTTTTAATCACGGCATCGCTATAAGTGATAACGTTGGCCCAATCGGATGTCTGCGCACAGACTTTAGCCATGAGTGCAGCAGCCACATATTTATTGAAGCGTCCAACCTGAGCCTGTGTTTCCGGCAAAACCTGATAGGCCTCCTTGAGATCCTGTTTGATTTTGTCGTAGATTTCAGCCTTGCTGAACTCCGAAGTTGTCTTGCTGTTGGGGTCTTCGGTCTCATCAAAGTAGGCGATGTTCTTGAAAACGCGGTTCAAATCGAAGTAAAACCACGCCCGCAAGGTCTTAAGCTCGCCGAGCAGGCTTTCCTTATCTTTGAGATTGGAGTTCTCTATGGCGTTCATTGCTTTGTGAACACGACTGATAGCATAATAATTGTTCTGCCACTTAAAGAGACAGGTGGCGTTGTCGGAGGTAATGTTATTCACCTCCAACTGATGGATATTGGCCTCCATCGACACTCCGCCGCCGCCTTTGTAGGCATCGTCGCTGCGCACGTCCATCACCCAGTTGGTGATGGGTCCTGAGAAACTCTCATTGTTGCCAAAGAAGTGACATTCCAGTCCGGCATAGGCCGAGGCCATGAGTGCACTGACGGCGGCAGTGTCAATCTGCTCTTCGGTGATTTGACCCTGAGGCTTCAGGTCGAGCATATCGTCGCAAGACACTGCACCTATTGATAGACAAACCATCGTCATGCCCATAAATATCTTGTTGAATAATGATTTCATCGTCTTTCTGTTTTTAGTTTTTAGTCTATTGCTTGATGTTTTCATTCCTCTGCTTTAATCAAAAAGTGAGGTTAACGCCCAGCGTGAAAGTTCTCGAACGGGGATATGGTCCCATGTCGATGCGTGCGCCGTAGCCGCCAATCGGCACTTCGGGGTCAAGACCGTCGTAACCAGTTATGGTGAACACGTTTTCCATTTGGCCGTAAACACTCAATGCGGTGGCGTGGAGTGCTTGTAGTACAGACTGTGGGAAACGATAGGCCAGCTTGATGTATTTCATCTTCAGGTAGCTGCCGTCTTCTATGTAATAGTTGCTCATGCGCATCTCATTGTTCTTGTCTACAACTGAGAGGGCGGGGATGTCGGAGCTGGTATTGTTGGTGCTCCAGGCTTTCAGAATATCGGCACTTCGGTTGGTGCTCGTTCCGCCATAACTCATGAAGAGCAATTGTCGCTTCGTGGTGTTGTAGATGTCGAAGCCGAATTCTCCCGAGAAGAAAGTGCTAAGCGTCCAGTTCTTGTAGTTGAAGTCGAGGCTCAAACCCAACGACAGGTCGGGATTGGGGTCGCCGATGATAGTACGGTCGGCCTCGTTGATGCTTCCTTTACCGTCAAGGTCGCGGAAAATCATACGGCCTGTGTCCTTGCCCTCCTGTATGGCGTGGTTGGCCACCTGCTCATCCGATTGGAAAATTCCATCGTAGATATAGCCGTAGTACACTCCCATAGGCTCACCTTCGATCAGTCGGAAGTCACCACCTATGGTGCTTACAAAGTCGTTGAGCTTCTTTACCTTATTCTTATATTGGGATAAATTCAGATTGCCATCCCAACTGAAATCACCGTATTTGGGCGAATGATAGCCAAGATTGAGTTCCCATCCGTGATTCTCCATATTACCGGTGTTCATCCACATGGCTGCATTCTCGCCGGCAACCGAAAGTGTTGGCGGAATGGTGAGCATATCGCGGGTGTTCTTCCAGTAGTAATCGAAAGTCATGGAGAGGGTCTGGTCAAAGAGACTGGCGTCGAAACCGATGTTGGTTTGCGTAGTAGTTTCCCATTTGAGATCCTTATTTCCGGTAGCGGCTGCTTTCAATCCAGCCATTGTCAGGTTGTTGGTGCCGTTAAGGTCATAGGCTCCGTTGCCTTGATCGTAGGCATAAGTGGTGTAGGAAGCGTAGTTGTTAGAGATGGCAGAGTTGCCGTTCTGTCCCCATGCAAGACGCAGTTTCAAATCGTTCACCACCTCATTCCTCGGGAAGAAGTTTTCTTCTGAAACGCGCCAGGCAGCGCTGAAAGCAGGGAATATGCCCGAATTGTTGTCCTTGTGGAGCCGTGAAGTCTGGTCCCTGCGCAGCGTGGCGGAGAGCAGATAGCGGTCCATGAAGTTGTAATCAACCTTTCCAAACAGAGAGAACAAGGCCCATTCCGACTGTCCGCCACCGTTGGTCTGTGTGCCCTCACCGGCATCGAGCTGCATATAGTCTACATCCTCGAAGGCAAACTGGTTGCGGAAAGCCGCTATGTTGTCATACTTATACTTGATGGCTTCCGTACCAAACAAGAAATTGAAGTGGTGTTTGTCGTTCAGGTCGAGGATGTAGTTGGCCGTATTGGTCCACGTCCAAGTATCTCCCTCACCATAAGCACGGTTGAGACTTGTGATATCAGAGGGCTGCATCTTGCGATTCAGCGTCTTGTTGTTATACTGCACATGCTCGTAGCCGAGATTGCTCTTCAGAGTAAGTCCCTTGACGGGATAAACCTCCAAATAGCCGTTTCCGAAGATACGCCAGCTGGCATTGTCGTTGTCACGACCGTTATAAAGCTCGTGCACGGGGTTAGCAATGTCGCTCGAAGCAAGCTTCATGGGATTGGCAAACGTGCCGTCGGCCATATAGACTGGGATAGCCGGATGTTGCCGCATGGCCGTATAAGGGATGCCTCGGTCGTCTTGTGTACCATATCCACGATTATTCCAGCGGCTCACCATGAGGTTTTCTCCCACTTTGACAAACTTGGAAATGTTGTAGTCGGAGTTCACACGAACGCTATAGCGACGGAAGAAGGTCTCGTTCATCAAACCGTCTTGATTGATGAAGTTACCACTGAACAGCATGGAGCCACGCTCGGAAGAATTTTGCACACTGGCATTGAGGTTGTGAGTCCAAGCTGAGGAGTAAACCTCATCCTGCCAATCGGTATCAGCCACAGGTGTACCGTCAGCGAACGTAGACAACAGTTTCGGTGTGTCGCCGGAACCATAGAAAGGATGCGAAGGCACAACACCGGCATTCTTGTTGGCCGCCCAGTAGGCTTCACCCCATTGCTGTGCGTTGAGCATATCGTAGGTTTTGGCCATTGTTTGCAACGAAGCTGAGTAGTTCACATTAACAGTCAAACGGTTACCCTTGCCTTTCTTGGTAGTGATGATAATCACACCGTTGGCAGCGCGGCTACCGTAGATAGAGGCCGAAGAGGCGTCCTTCAATACTTGAATACTCTCGATATCTGCGGGGTTGAGGGAGTTAAGATTCTCCGTTGTGGCCACACCATCTATAATATATAGTGGGTTGTTGGCGTTGATAGTGCTCATACCGCGTACACGAATGCTACTACTGCCGCTGCCCGGAGCCGCATCGGTCACAATGTCCACACCGGCGAGTTTGCCCTGCATAGAACTGAGAACGTTAGGGTCGGCCTCGCTCATCGCACCCTTCATATCCATTGCCGACACCGCACCAGTCAAATCGGCTTTGCGTTGAGTGGTGTAGCCGGTCACGATGACCTCGTTCAGGTCGTTGACATTTTCCTTAAGGGTTACTTTCATGCCTTCTGCGGCCGCAAGTTCAATCGTCTGATAACCGATATAAGAAATCACAAGCGTTGCTCCTCGTCTCACTTCCAGTTTAAAGTTACCGTCCAGGTCGGTCACTGTTCCATTGGCGGTACTTTTTTCCATGACCGTAGCCCCGATAACGCCTAAGCCGCTTTCGTCAACAATGGTGCCGGTAGCTACAGTTTTTTGAGCACTGGCGACCATACAAGCCATGATGAGTGTAAAACTCAATAGGATTCTTTTTAGGTTTTCCATTGATTAATTGTTATTGTTAGTAATCTGGTTTTCAGCAGCAAATTTATACCACAATAACCATCGTGTACATAAAATTTTCGTTCATCTGTCCCCAAAATATGTTTCATGTAACATTATTTGGAGCAAATGAACGAAAATTACAGTAGCCAGTGGCTATGATAGGTTTGAGGTAGACTCAGCCGTTAAGTTCGCTTGGACTGATGTTAAACTCGTCTTTGAAACATTTGGTGAAATAAGAGGGGGAAGTGAATCCTACGGCATAAGCCACTTCCGAGACAGTTTGGTCAGTGGTTTCGAGAAGTTTCCGACCCCGTTGCAGGCGGGTGGTGCGGAGAAGTTCAACAGGTGAGTGACCCGTGAGCGCCTTCACTTTGCGGTAGAGCTGCACCCGGCTCAGTCCGATTTCCTCACCGATTTGTTCCACATTGAGGTCTGAGTTGTGAAGGTTTTGTTGAATAATGTCGCGCAGACGGGCGATGAACGTTTTGTCTCTGTCGCCCAAGACGGAACCTGATGACGTCGTCGTACCATCAGGAGCTGTGTTTGGAACAGAAGTCTGCGCTTCGCCGTTGGCAAACAACTGTCGCAACTGCGCACGATTTTTCAGCAGGTTGCTGATGCGGGCCAACAGCACTTTGGCGCTGAACGGCTTGGTGATATACGAATCGGCTCCCGTTTCGTACCCTTCAGCCATCTGTTCGTTGAGCGACCGCGCCGTGAGCAGAATGACAGGAATGTGGCTGGTGGCGGTGTGCGTTTTCAGTTCGCGCGTGAAAGTCAGTCCGTCCATCACCGGCATCATCACGTCGCACACTACAATATCCGGCACAACCCTGCGCGCCAAAACAAGTCCACTCCTGCCATCTACGGCTTCGCTCACATGGTATTGATCCTTCAATACTGACCGCAGATAGGCGCGCACGTCGTTGTTGTCGTCAATGACCAGAATTTCGGGCTTGTCGGTTTCTTCGGCCGACACCACATCGTCCGTGTGGCGTTCCGTATTGACCTGTGTCCCGACATACTGTCCAGCTGCCACCTCGACCGATGCGGCCCGTGCCGACGACTCCTCGACCGCACCCTCCTGCCGTATGGGAAGTTTCACCGTGAAGCAGGTGCCCCGCCCTTTCTCGCTCTCCGCGCTTACCTCACCATGATGCAGTTCGGCAAAGGCCTTGACCAAAGCAAGACCGATGCCGGTACCACCGGAGGCTTTTCGTCCCTGATAGAATCGCTCGAATATCTTTGCAATATCTTTTTCCTCGATGCCCACGCCCGTGTCTTCCACACGAATGACATAGCGGTCGCCCTCGCGGCCGAGCGTCGTGGTAATCGTTCCGCCAGCGGGCGTGTACTTCAGGGCATTGCTCATGAGATTGAGATAGAGGTGGTTGAGTTTTTCCTCATCGGCGATAATCATATCGTCATCGCCAATATCGCTTTCTGTCTTCAAGCTGATATTAGCATTTTCGGCAACCGATGCAAAGGCTCTACACCATTCATGCAAGGCTGTGCCAAGCGAGAAGCGCGTAAGGCGAAGTGTCATCTTGCCATTCTGCACCTTGCGGAAATCGAGAATTTCATTAACCAGCTGCATCAACACATGTACGTTGCGTTGCACCATCCGGAGCATTTTGTGGCCGTTGTCATCCGTTTTACCGTTTTCCAACAGGCGGTCCACTGGGTCGGCAATGAGGGTGAGGGGCGTACGCAACTCATGGCTCACGTTGGTGAAAAACGTGAGTTGTGCCTGCGTCATGGCTTTTACCTCGTCGTTCAGCCGCTGCAACTCATGGTTACTATCGGACAGCTGTGTACTGAGTCTGGCCTTGGAAAGGTAGGCTCGATAAGTCACGAGGATGGCGATAGCGATGAGCGCCAATGCACCGACGAGCACTGCGATAAACCATCGTTGCATGGTGTACTGATTGAAGTAGGAGTCTACTTTTTTGTGCATGATGTCGAGGTTGGCATTCTGCCGTTCCATGTCTTTGGCCTGCATGAGCAGCAGTTCGGCATTATCGCTGGTGACAATCGTCGTTGTGAGCGGATTCTCTCGCTTGAACGGCTGTCCGCGTAGTATTCTCATGGCCAGCGCAATGACCTCATCGCCCTTGGTGGGGTAGAGATAGGATGCCTCAAACAGGCCGTCGCGCACCAGTTCGAGCCCGCCACCTTTTGTGGCCATGCCGTCGATGCCAGTGAATTTCACCTGTTGTTCCAGTCCGTGCTGCTTCAGTGCTATGTAGGCACCCCACGCCATGCGGTCGTTCTGTCCAAACACATAGTCGAAATTGCGGGTCTTCCGCAGGATGCGGTTCATGGCATCGATGGCACTTTCCTCTTTCCAGTTGCCGGCCTCCGAAGCCACCAGCTGCACACCGGGGAAAGCTTTCAGTCCGTCTACAAATCCGCGATGACGTTCCTCAGCGGGCGACGAGCCATCAAGTCCACGGATTTCCACCACACGTCCCTGTCCCTTGAGCTGCCGGGCTATGAACTGTCCCATCGTCTTGCCCATGTTGTAATTGTCGCCTCCGATAAAGGCGGTGTATTTGTCGGTGTCCACCTTGCGATCGAAAAGTATCACAGGTATACCCTTATCGTAAGCACGATTCACGGCATGGATGATAGATGTGTATTGGTTGGGAGCCACGATGAGCAGGTCTACACCATCGTCTACAAACTTGTCGATTTGTGCGATTTGCTTCTTGCTGTCGTCGTTGGCCGAAGCCAGACGCACTTCTATGGAGTCGTTGAAATATTCGCTCGTCTTCAATTCCCGGTTGAGTTTGTCTCTCCAAATGTCGATACTGCACTGCGAAACACCAATGACAAACTTGCGGGGTTGCTGTTGACAGGAGGTGAGCAGCAATAAAAATAGCCATAGATATAGAAAATTCTTCATGGTGTCATAGCTTCGTAATGCTGCAAAGATAGAAAAAAAACAGCAGTAGAAAAAAGCTATCAGGAAACAATTTAATCATATTTCATATCCAGTCGAAACGTGCAACTTCTGTATGACCTACTTTTTTCATCAACAGTTTGCTGTTGCCAGCAATCGCGGAATCCTTATTGAGCAAAGTTTTTTGTTCACAGAAATAAAATATGTCTTGCTTGTTGGCCTTTGGGTCGTTTTGTAACTTTAAGGTGAACAGCACGCTAAATATCAGGTTGACCAATTCATCTTCCTACCTTATTATATAACATCACTCTTGTAATCGCTGGTATATTGCTTTTTGGATTCCTGCTCATTGTTACCGAGCATGTCACAAATGTGAACAAAGCGGCAGGGGCTATCTTTGCGTGCACGGTGGGATGGGTAGCCTAATGATACATATAATATTTACTTGGTTTATCCGTTGTAGCTCCTGATAGCAGGAATCACATAACCAATGTAAGAATGTTCACCCTGAGGTTAAATTTGAAGGTAACCAGCTGTAAATATCTACCTAACGAATAGAAGCTTTCTACAATTCATTTGACCATGGATGAAATTGCAAACTTAACCACCCTCCTAATAATTCAGAACAGTCAGTCGAGTTTCTAGAGCTTAGCAAACAAATGGGCACACATTGTGAGATGAGAAAGCACGAAATCGCTGTATGCGAAACCGCATGTACGGTGGTGTGGAAGGTTGGTGGACACGAAAGTAGGAGATATACACCTGTGATTAGTGTTTACCTCCTACTCGATATACTTTATCAATCCTATTACTCATGCAGTTGTTTCATGGCAGTTCTCACTGTGTTTCAGACTGCATGGCAAAGATATATTAACTTCTTGAATATTCCGAATAAAATCAGCCTGCAATTTGAGCCATATGGTAAAAAACAACTGATTAATATCCTGGATTTTGTTGATTTGCTATAACATTGTTACCTTGCATCTCTGCTAATGGGATAGGCATAATGCGACGAATGTTGTCCACATCTAGTGTCTTATTAATCATTGGTTTATATATTGGTAGGTGGAATCTACGTAAATCAAAGAATCGGTGACCTTCAAAACACAATTCTCTTCTTCTTTCTAGAAGAATCTCTTGTAAAATTTCTTCTTTCGTTAAGTAATTCTTATCCGACCAGTCTTTTATGCGAGCACGTCGCAGTTGGTTCAGTAGGCTATTGGCCTCTGCGATGTTTGAAATAGCCTTACATTCAGCCATAATGAGAAGCATCTCTGATGATCGTATCATTTTTTGGTTCGATAAGCCTACATTCTCTTTTGTACCCTTGTATTTGTTAACTCGTTTTACAGGAACATTATCACGATCAACACCGTCACCAATAAAGGTCTTAAGACGTATGTCTTTTTCGTCATAACTTTTAATAAGTTCTGTTGATGGTTCGAAAGAGCTACTGTTATCAGCACTCCAAAACAAAGTCCCTATCGTTTCTTCACCAGGTAGTCGTGTAAGTTCAAATATAATCTCGTCTTTAGTTTCATCAGACCAAATTTTTGGGTATTGTTGGATGCCAACTATAGGTTTTTGGTTAAGAACTTCGGCTGCATACTGATAGGCCTGGTTATAGTTTCGGGCATATAAATTGATGCGAGCTAAGAGTGCTTTGGCTGCTAACTGAGACGCATAACAAGGAGTTTCTGGCACAACCTGAGATAATAAGGGTATGGCTGTTTCCAGATCTTTAGACATTTCTTGATAGCACTCTGCGACAGTGTTACGACCGAGTGTTTCAAGAACAACTTTTTGCTTAGAATAAGGTATGCCAAGATTTTCTTTTTTATCAAAATCTGCAAAAAATCGTAATAAGTCAAAAGAGGTGTATGCTCTAATAAATAGAGCAGTGCCAATGCAATTTTGTTTAATTTTCTCTTCAACTTGATTGTTTGTCTGTACGGTTTTTGCACCTTCAAGAACACGATTCGCCATATTGATGACACCATAATAAGAAGACCATAAGTTATTGTGGTCACCTGTAGCAGCACTATAGGTCCATTGATAAGAGTCGTCACCGGCGCCACCATTTTGTCCGCCTTTGTAAACATCGTCTGATAGTATCGCACTAACATTGAGTGTTGTTCTTAAGGACATTTTTGCATAAATTCCAGTGGTAGCCTGTTCAAGTGTAAATACTGAGCTAAATATCTCATGATCTCCAACTTTGTCTGTTGGTTTCAAGTCCGTGTAGGAACATGACATCATTCCAATCAACATTCCTACTATAATTAAATAATGATAAATATATTTCATTTGAATATGTATTTTAGAAGTTAAGGTTTAGACCAAAAGTGACATTAATAGGTAATGGATAAGTCATGTAATCAGTATCACCAGTTACTTCAGGATCTTGTCCACGGTAGGAAGTAAATGTAGCTAAATTTTCTCCTTGCAGATACACTGTCATTGATTTTACAAACTTCATCTTGTTCATCAGTATACGAGAAGGTGTGTAGGCAAGTCGCAACATTTTAAATTTCAAGAAAGAAGCATCTTCTAAGAATTGTGAAGCCCAAGGACTCGGATTATTTTTAGCATCGAATCTGGGGACGTTAGTGATATCATCTGGTTTTTTCCACATGTCAAGCATATAAGCAGGCTTATTTCCATTGAAATTATGGTTATCCAAATACCAACGACTTGAATTCATGATGTAGTAATTGAGTGCATAAGTAAATTGTGCTGTCAACGATAATCCCTTATAGGATAAACTTGTGTTAAAACCTCCGAACCACGGTACTTCTGAAGATTTAAATTTATCCACAGCAGGCGCAGCTGAAATATCTTCTGTTTTTCCACCTTTTTGATCGTAGAACCACACTTCACCCGTTTTGGGATTTACGCCAGCCCACTCAACCATACACCAGGTTCCTAATGACTTCCCAATCTCATAAAGAACATCTCCATCTATAAATTTGTTGTCTTTATTTGCCCAAGTTCCTAAGTCAGTAATTTTATTTTTATTATAGGTGATATTTGCACTAACACTCCATTCAAAATCTTTGGTTCTTACGGGTACTCCATTCATTGCAAATTCTACACCTTGGTTTAAGATCGAACCTGCATTTGTCTGAATTTGAGTAGATCCTGACAACTGTGAAATCTTTTTCCACATTAGTAAGTCTTTAGTAGATTTATGGTAAAAATCGATGGTGCCATTTATCCGATTACTAAACATTCGAAAATCTAACCCCAAATCAAATTGTGCAGATGTTTCCCATTTCAAATCTGGATTGCCCAATTCGTTATTGGTATAACCTGGCTTTCCATTATAACTTACTTTATTGTATCCATCAAATGCGCTAAAGTCCGCAATACCATCCTGATTGCCAGTTGTGCCATAACTTGTACGTAACTTTAGTTGATTCAGGAATTGATAATCTTCTGCAAACTTCTCGTTAGCTATATCCCAAGCAGCTCCCAACGACCAAAATAAGGCTCCTTTATTACTCTTCACAAATTTAGAAGATTCATCATAGCGTAAACTTGCAGAAACATTGTAACGATTATCATAAGTATAGTTCCATTGTGTAAAATAAGAGAGCAAATTGCTGTGAGTTTTGTCACCGCCAATTCGAGGAGGATTTTTTGAGGTTCCTGTTTTATCTCCAATTCCAGCAGGTGTATTAGTCATAAACTCGTCTAAATCGAAACCTTGTTGATGAAATCTGGAGAAAGTGCCATCGAATAGTTCTATACCAGCAACCCCAGCTACAGAATGAATATCTTGAAATGTTTGATTAAAATTCAATGTATTTGTCCAAGTGTAGCGTCGAGTGTCAGACGTACTTTGTCTGAGATATCCATTGTTGCTCGCAGATTTTGGATGTCTTCGATCTAATGAAGTCATTGACTTCCTATTGTAATAATCAATACCGAAATTTGTTTTAAACTTGAGCCAGTCCGTGATGCGAATATTCATAAAAGCAGATCCAAGTAATCGAAGAAGACCTTTCTCTCTGTTAAAATATTTTGTTATTAAAGTAGGATTGTCACCATTAAACCACGTATCTGGATTTTCGTAAGGATAAGCTAAAAGAGAAGTAAACCATGGATTAGTCCAACCTATTCTTCCATCACCAGTGGATGGATCTGCAAAATGAGAGTCGGTATAGCCTACACTTGAATTGATGCCGAAATCTATGATTTTATTGACTTGATGATTTATATTAAAACGTGCAGAATAACGTTTCAGTTTAGATCCGATGAGAGAACCTTCTTGATCTAAGAGAGAGCCCGAAAGAAAGAATTTCGTTTTTTCTGTTCCACCAGATAAGGTTAGGCTATGATCTATTTGTAAGCCTGTATGTGTCATTTCATCTATAAAGTCAGTATCTGTAGACCGTGCTGTAGCCAGTCTTTCTGAGCCCGCGTTGAGTTCTGCAAGTTCTGTAGATGTAATAGTGCCAGCTGCTTTTTTTTGTTCTAATCCCAATAGTCTCATCAACGGGAAAGATTTTGAGTTAGGATTTTGAGCAACACAGTAACTTTGATAAAGAATATTCTCTGCCCCAGTCATCATCCTGCTTTTAGGTTTGCGTAGCATAGCAGCTCCTAATTTAAGATTGTAACTAATTTGAGTCTTACCTTCCATGCCTTTTTTAGTTGTGACAACAATTACGCCATTAGCTCCTCGTGAACCGTAAATGGCTGTTGCAGAAGCATCTTTCAAAACTTGAATATCAAGAATGTCATCACTATTTAGAGAGGAAAACTGACCAGCTTCAATCATGACACCATCTAAAATATATAATGGAGTATTTGAACCATTAATGGATCCTGTACCACGAATTCTGATTTTTACATCATCTGTACCTGGTTGACCTGAACCTGTAGAAATCATTAATCCTGATATCTTCCCTTGCAAACGATCCTCCAGCGTAGCAGAAGTTTGTTGGGCTATGCGGTCTCCTTTTACCATATCAATAGAACCTGTAATCTGACCGCGCTTTACTGTGTTATATCCTACTACTACTACATCCTGTAGGCTTACAACATCTTCAAAAAGAGTGACTTCAATGTTGGTTTTCCCAGTAACATCTACTTCTACGGGAGAATATCCCATGTAAGAGAATGTTAATTTATCTTGTTCAGTCTTTATCTTAATAATAAAATGTCCATTAACATCTGTTACTACTCCACCACCCCCATCTTTTGGTATTACAGTTGCACCAATAATAGGCTCATGATTTTTATCTTGAACTGAGCCTTGAATTGTTTTAGTATCCGTTTGTCTCAACAACAACTGTTTATGATTTGGCAATGATGAAAATGCTGATCCAGCGAATACTGATGAAGCGTATAGTGAAAAGATTCCTGCTATACATACGCCACGTGCAACATTCCTGGCTTGTAATAAAAAGGTTAATAACTTACTCATAATATTAAATTGTTATAGTTGAAATAAAATTTATTGTAAAGATATGTTAGCAAAGATATATTAATTTATTTCATAGTTAATCAGTGAAGTCGATAAAAATAAATAACATTATCAAAAATTAACACATTCTATCCGTTATTCGTTGGTAGAGAGGATAAGTTTTAGTATAAAAATTTACAATAATATTTGACATATAATGTAAGTAACATGGGATCCACCTCCTAGCGGCGCCCTGATTATCCCATTCTTGGTTTATATAATATTTACTTGGTTTATCCGTTGTAGCAATATGCAAGGGCATAGCTTTAACTTTTTGTTGAGCAGGAATCTATGATTTTATAAATCAGAAATCATCATGAAGTGTAATTTACCTTTTTTCTTTTCGTTGTTGATGGCATTACCCATGTGGGCTTCGCACCCTGTTTGTGTGAATAATCGTGCTGTTGTGGGGGCATCAGACCAGATGGTAATTAATCAGAAAAACAAAGCTAAATCCCGCATCCACGCTCCAAAGGGTTACAAAATCACTGCTCCAAAGGATTACAAACTGGTGTGGCACGATGAGTTTAATGGCACAGCACTTCGGAAGGATTGGATGCATGAGTTGAAGCCAGCTGGGTGGGTGAATCAAGAGTTGCAGACTTATGTGAACGACGGAAAAGTGACCCAAGTGTCTGATGGTACCTTGAAAATTAACCTCCGACAGGAAGGTGACCAGTTTTTGTCGGGGCGTGTGTATGCTAAACGACATTCGGGTTGGCAATACGGTTACATCGAAGCGCGCATCAAACTGCCAGAAGGGCGCGGTACGTGGCCAGCCTTTTGGATGATGCCTGTCAAAGATGGTCCGTGGCCAGGTAACGGAGAAATTGATATCATGGAGGCAGTGGGGCATACGCCCAACGTGATTTATTCAACCATTCACTGTAACAAATACAACAATGGTGGCACGCCAATCGAACATGGTTATGTGACTATCGAGCAGGCTGCTGACTTTCATGTCTATGCCATGGAGTGGACAGCCCATGAGATGACATTTTATGTGGATGGCCAAAAAATCCTTTCCTATCAGAATGACGGAACGGGTAGGGATTCTTGGCCTTTCGATCAGCCTTTTTATATCATTCTCAACTTGGCTTGGGGTGGCCAATGGGGTGGTCAGAAAGGGGTAGATAACAGTTTGTTGCCGCTTACGATGGAAGTTGATTATGTTCGTGTATTTCAGAAGCGATGACGTGAGGTCATCGCTATTGCTGTCGTCGATGCGGCTATAGGACAGGCACGAAGCAGACAAAGTCTGGTGGCATGTGTCGAGCATGCTATCATGAACACATCCAGGCGATTACGCTCTCTTGAAATTTTACTTATTTGTGTCAATCGAGAGAAAAATATTTATTCGTATGATTCGCGGATGAAGTTTTTTCGCTATCTTTGTGAAAACATGCTAATATCTATCACATGAAAAAATCATTACTCCTGCTGTTGTTCCCATTAATCACACTGGGAATCAATGCGAAACAGTATAAATTGGTTTCGCCCAATGGTAAACTTATCGTTATAGTGAATAACGACAAGAATCTTACCTACTCCCTGTCGCTCGATGGGCAACAACTCATTGCTCCATCCCAAATAGCCCTGACCCTTGATCAAGGAAAATCGTTTGGCGAAAACGCTTCTGTACAGTCTGTAAAGACCACTATGAGCCATGGAACCATCAACGCCTTGTTTTACAAAAAGAAGGTTGTTGAGGATCATTATAACCAATTGGCATTGAAATTCAGACAAGGATTCACCTTAATATTTCGAGCATACGATGAGGGTGTAGCCTACAGGTTCGTTTCTGATCGGAAGAAAGAGATTATCGTCAAGGACGAAAAGGCCGAGTTCAACTTTGCCAAGGATTGGTCGTCCCTAGTACCTTATACAAGTCCTAACGGCAGTTTTGAAAACCAATTCAACAATTCTTTCGAAAGTACTTATACCCAGGGACACCTCTCTCAACTCAAAACGGATAAGTTAGCGTTCTTGCCTATCTTGGTGGAAGCTGACCATGGCGTGAAAATTTGCGTGACCGAGGCCGATTTGGAGAACTATCCCGGCATGTACGTCAATCGCACGGAGGGCCATGCCCTGCGTGGTGTCTTTGCCAAATACCCCAAAGAAGTTAGGCAAGAAGGCCATAACAAGCTGCAACTCTTTGTGAAAAGTCGCGAAAACTACCTTGTCAAGGCCACGGCGAAACAACAATTTCCATGGCGCATCATCAATGTGTCTACGGATGATCGCCAGCTTTTGGACAATGACATGGTGTATCGCCTGGCCTCCCCATCACGCATTTCTTCCACAGAGTGGATTAAACCAGGTAAGGTAGCATGGGATTGGTGGAACGACTGGGGACTGTATAAAGTTCCGTTCAAGGCTGGCGTTAACACACAAACCTACAAAGCCTATATAGATTTTGCGAGCAAGCATGGCATCGAGTATGTAATTTTGGACGAAGGGTGGGCCGTCAATCTGCAGGCAGACCTTTTCCAAGTGGTACCTGAAATCGATTTGAAGGGCATTGTTGATTATGCAAAACAAAAGAATGTAGGCATTATCCTGTGGGCAG
>ERZ1673749.1206-NODE-1206-length-19399-cov-4.934967_pt1 | contig 19399 bp, 18 predicted proteins | sample MGYA00580204_ERZ1673749 | MGnify/ENA primary metagenome ERZ1673749 (study PRJEB41218, sample SAMN15661745) | gut metagenome | host: Homo sapiens | place: Canada: London | collected 2015-08-20/2019-03-30 | study: EMG produced TPA metagenomics assembly of...
CCCGTCACCGTCAACGTGGACTCGGTGCGGGTCATGGCCACGTAGAAAAGACGCGCCGCTTCCTCTGCTTGGAACTCGCGGTTTTGTTCTTTGAATGCTGTGCACGCCTTGTCGAAGTCGGTGCGTGTCACCGCATCCTCGGGGAGATCAATGACATCATCGCCCGGGGCCTTCTCGATCTTGGTCAGGAAGGTTTCCGCCTGCGCCTTGTAGCTCGAGGAATCCGCATGTGCCACGCAGACGTGCTCCCATTCCAAGCCCTTGGCCTTGTGCACCGTCATGATCTGCACACGGTTGCGCACGAGCGGGACCTCTCCCAGCTCGAGTCCATCTTCCTTCTCTTTAGCCAGCTCAAGGTAGTCCAAGAGGCCGGCCAGGCCATCCCCGTGGAAGCCCGCGACGAAGTCAGCGAAGGCATCGAGGTGTGTAGCCCCACCTGCCTTGCCGGAGGCGAGAACTTCGGTGCGTAGGCCGAAGAGCAGCTCAATGTCGGCGATGATGTCATTCAACGACTTACCCAGGGAATAGGTGCGGAGGTAACGCAGCTTGGAGGAAACCTCCTCCATACGCTTCAGGCCTTCGGCGCTGTAGCGATCGCGCTCACCGAGGTCTGCGAGGGCGTCGGCAAGCCCCAGCACCTGGTCCGGGCTCTCCGCAGTGATCTCCTCGACCTGGATCGCCAGGTGCTCCAAAGGATCACCGCCCTCCCACCGCGTGCGACCCTCGGTGGCGCCTGCGAGGTTGCGCTGACGCGCATGCAGCGCCTGGATATCAGCGATGCCCAAGCCGCACATCGGCCCGGTCAGCACGCGCAGTGCCGCGGCAGTGTCCTGTGGGTGCGCCAGGAGCGTTGCCACCGCCACGAGGTCTTGGATCTCCGGCTGCCAGAGCAGGCCACCCAGGCCGAAGATTTCATTAGGCACGCCAACCTCATCCAAAGCGGCGGCGATCAATGGTGATTGCCTATTAGTGCGCACGAGCACGGCGGCGCTGAAATCTTCGCCTTCCGGCGTGGCCTCATAGAGCTGACGTAGGTGCTCAGCGATGAAGGCGCGCTCCTCATCCTCAGAAGCGAAGTAACCCAGCTCAACCGTACCAGCCGGTGCCGTGGGCTTGGGCGACAGCTCGTCCACGGGGCGCTCGCCGGGGCTTAAGGAGAAGAGCTCCGAAGCCACGTCATTGGCCAGCCCCAGCACCGTCGAAGGGTTGCGCCAAGAGGTAGTGAGCTGATCCTTCGGCGCCGGGGTGCCATCAGGCTGCGGAAAGTCCGTGACAAAAGCCTCCAGGTTTTCGGCAGTCGCGCCACGCCAACCATAGATGGACTGCATGGGGTCACCGACCGCAGTGACAGATAGTCCCTCGCGCTCGCCACCAAAGAGGGAGCGCAATAGGATGCGCTGAGCGTGGGAAGTGTCCTGGTACTCATCCAACATGATGACGCGGTAGCGCGCGCTTTGTTGCTCACCCAAAAGCGGGAAGTTCTTGGCCAGGGTCGCGGCGATGGACATCTGCTCCCCGAAGGTGATGACCCCGCGCTCCGCTTGCTCTTTCTTGAGAGCTTCCACCAAGGGCAGGTATTCCAAGCGCAGACGTTGGGTATCCAAGTATTTTTGCAAGTCTTTGCCGAACTCGCCTTTGGTCCGCTTGCTCTTTTCTAGATCTTCAGCGGTCTTTCGGAAGATATCCTCGTGCTCATAGAGATCCTGCGGATCCTTGAGCTCCCCGTCCATCGTTTCCGCAAGCTTGAGCAAGGTCGCGGTCACGGTGGCCACCGCGTTATCGGTGCTCAGCGAACCCGTGTAGTTGCTGACCACCTCGTGGGCGATGGCATAGCGTTCCGCCTCCGTGATGATGCGGGCATTCGGCTCCACCGGCATGAGCAAGCCATACTCGCGGACGAGATCGCCTGCATAGGAGTCATACGTGGACACGTTGGGGGCGATATTCTCCACCGCCTCAGCCGCCGGGCTGCCCGGGGCAAGGATTCCAGAAGAACGCAGCGTCAACAGCTGGCGGCGAATACGCTGCTCCAGTTGCTGGGCCGCCTTGCGGGTAAAGGTGAGGCCGAGGACCTGCTCTGGCCGCACAAAGCCATTTGCCACGAGTGAGACCACGCGTGAGGCCATTGTCTCCGTCTTACCGGCGCCGGCGCCGGCCACGACGAGTTTCGGACCGAGCGGGCCATCGATAACCGTGGCCTGTTCCGGGGTGGGAGGAAAGGGCTTGCCCAGCGCCGCAGCAAGCTCCTCAGGGCTGAAGCGTTGAGCCGGATTCTTAGGCATTGGTCACCAGACCTCCTTCATTCATCACGGGGCAAATAGAGCGGATGGGGCAGCGATCACAATCGGCATTTTCGCGCGCGGTCAGATCCGGTCCGCGCAGCTCAGCCACAAGCGCGGGCAGCATTTGTGCAAATTCCGCAAGCTCTTCTGGGGGCTTGGTGGCTTGTTCTCTGGTGGGCACGGAAACAGCACTCGACCGCGGGTACACCAAAACACCACCGCCACGCGGCAGGCCATCACCGGTCCGGATGGACACGTCATGAGACTCGCTACCTGGTTCTGCTTCAGCCCCGACGAGCTGGCCGTGTGCTAGCGCCAACTGATACGTCATGAGCTGAGTATTGTCCTGGGCATTGGTCGCCGACGGGACTTTTGTCCCTGTCTTGAGATCCACCACAACATAGTCCTCGCCGGCTTTTGCCAACCGGTCGATGAACCCACGTATGGTGACATCGGGGCCAATATCCACGGTGACGGGGACCTCGACGCCCACGGGCTCGAGGGAGACTGAGCTAGAAAGCACCCAACCATGGGTGCGGTCGATGAGGCGCTCAAAGTCTGCGAGCTCGGCCTCCCGGTGCCACGCGGGGCCGTCCACGAGCGAGTCGAAGGCATCGAGCACTAGCCGCTTCGCAGGCTCAGCGGGAGCACCGCGGCCCAGCGCCTCCAAGAAGGCATGCGCCAAGTTGCCCCGCAGGAGGTTGATGTTCGAAGAATCATCCTCCACGAGCTGCCCCAGCACCGCATTGAGCGGGCACGTCAGCAGGGCATCGACCCGGGACGGCGACACCGTGCTCGAACCTCGCAGTGGCAGTTCGGAGGCCACTCCGCGGGCGGCCCACCACTGGTCCGGATGCGCCCCAGGGACCCCGGCCTCCGCCAAACGGGCCAGCTGACGTACCGCTTGGGAACGCTCCGCCTCACCTGTGTCCGGATCGGTTGCGCAGCGGCGTAGCTGCGCCACGAAGGAGGGCACTGATAGCACCGATACGTCAAGAGGATCCACGTCCTCATCGCCACGTGAACCGCTGTGTAGAGTAACCGGGCTCGGATCCGGAACCTCAAGGCCCAACTCGCGCGGCCACGCCTGGCGCGCCAAGCGCTTGCCGGCCTCCCGGCGCGCTTGTGCCCCGGGAACATCGACTCCGCGTGTAGAAAGGAATTCGTCGATGAAACGGGAGGGCTCCTCCACCACATCGCCCTCCGGCGAATCCACCGCCACGATGAGCAGGCGGCTCAAGTGGCGGGTGGTAGCCACGTGGAAGAGGCGGCGCTCCTCCGCCAAGCGCCCCGACACGTGGCTCACCGGAGTGCCGGGCGTGATGTCGCGGTCGATGAGATCAATGAGGTCTTCTTGCCCAAAGAGGGAGCCGGTCTCCCCCACCGAGGGCCACGTGCCCTCTTGAACTCCCGCCACAATAACGGTGTCCCACTCGCGTCCCACTGCGCCGTGCGCAGTGAGGATCTCTACAGCATCGGGCAAGGCCGCGCGACGGTCGCGCACGCCAGTAGGCAGCTCCTGCTCCGTGATGTGCAGGATGAAGGACTCCAACGATGCCGCCGGACGGCGCTCGGCGTAATCACCGGCAGCGTCGAACAGAGCCATCATCGCATCCAGGTCGCGGTCTGCCTGCGAGCCCGCGGCACCACCGCGCAGAGCCGCTGCCTGCAGGCGTGTGTCCAAACCCGTGGCCTGCCACACCTCCCAGAGGACTTCCTCAACGGCAGCCCCCGCGCTCAGGGCCGCGCGCCCGGCAGACAGCACCCCGCGAATGCGCGACAGAATCGCTTCCTCGCGCTCCGTGAGGAGGTTGTTGAAGTCCGGCAATTCACCGTCCAGCAGCTCACGCAGCGTATCCATTCCGCGCTGCTCCGGCTTCCAGCGGCGCAGGCCGCGGATGAGCCTTCGCAACGTTACTGGGTCAGCTCCACCGACAGGCCCAGTAATCAGGTCCTCGAGCTCTGCGGGATCGAGTTCGTTCTCCAAGGCGCGCAATGCCAGAAGCACTGCTTTGACCAATCGCTGCTCTGCAAGCACGACGTCCGTGGGGTTGATATGCACCGGCACGCCGGCGGAGAGCAGCGTGCGCCGGGCAGGACCGATATCCCCGGTAGAGCGCACAATCACCGCAATATCGCGCCACTGCACCCCGTCCTCGAGGTGGCGGCGGCGAACCGTATTAGCCAAGACATCACGCAAAGTACCGCGGGAATCCACAACGCTGACGCACGCCGGGGAAGGCGTGCGGTGCGTAGAGCTCAGACGCAGCTCGTTCTCTGCCTCCCAAGTGGTGAGGAATTCCGAGTTGGCACCGCGGAAGGCAAAGACCGCTTGGTCGGGGTCACCACCAACCACTGTGAGGCGAGCAGTTTTCGCCAGCTCCGCGATCAGCTGGCCGGAGGTCGGGTCCAGCAGCTGGGCATCATCGACCACGATGGTGTGCCAGGGATGCTCACGCAGCAGCTCCGGGCGCAAAAGAACCTGGCTAACCAGCTCCGCAGCGGAATAGGAATGCGAACCCGCCAGCGCCTGGGTGCGCTCATATTCGCGCAGGAACTCGCCCGCGGCCGCCCACATGGGCCGGGAATAGCGCTGTCCCAGCTCCTCCAAATCTGAAGGCCCCAGGCCGCGTTCAATGGAGCGCAGCAACAGGTCACGCAGTTGACGCGCAAACCCCACGTACTCAAGGGCTGGGCGCATCTCTTCCGGCCACGCGCCCCTGCCATCGGCAGCATGCCCCTGGAGCAATTCTCGGATCACCGCATCCTGCTCAGCGCCGGTAATAAGGCGCAGCTCCTCCTCGCTGCCTTGGCGCAGCAGGGCGAAAGCCAGCGAGTGCACCGAGCGCACCATCGAGGTCTGCGCGGCGTAGTCATCGAGGTTCTCAGCTAACTCGCGGCGCAGCAGCGAGCCGGATTCCTTGGACGGAGCAACGACAAGGATGCCGGAGGCATCGGCGCCGGCGTTCAGTTGTGCCAAGACAACGTCGATAAGCAGGCTCGATACTCCCGACCCCGCCGCTCCCAGCACTCGCCACGTGCCCTGCTGCGGCAATGGCACGTCCCACGTGCGCGAGGCGGCACGACGTCTCCGGGGAATAAGGCGGACATCCGGCGAAGGGGGAAGCGTGACGCCGGTACGTGTGGGGGATTCGCTGCTGTACTTCACGCCCTACAGTTTGTCAGATGTTGCGGACACGAGGGCCGCTTCTACCCTTTCGATGTTCGAACGCACGGTCGCCTTTGACCGCGGGTGCAGGATATTGACGTAACGGCGGTACGCCACAGCACGCAAGAGCAATTGCTGCATACCGGGCACTGACGCGAAGCGAGCACAAATCTCATCGTCCACCGCCCCCGCAATGAGGCCATCCACCATGACCACCGCGGCGGACCAGCCCACCGGGCGCGGGGCCGCGGAAGGCACGATATCAGTCAGCGCCGGCGGGTTAGCCCCAGAGAACACCGTGGTCCCCAGGACATCCACGTGCGCGGTAACCAGTGGAAGTCCTGCAAACTCAGTATCGGAATAGGCCTCACCGCTCTCCTCCCAGGCAGCCCTCTCCGCCCGCGCAAAAACATCTTCGCGCCTATCCAGCGTGGGCAGCGGCGCCAGCTCTAGGGCTTCATCGAGCCGCAGCGCCAACTGCGCAGTCTCATCAATGCGCCCGCGCAACTGCCCCTCCACGAACTGCGTGGCCTTCCACCCGGCAGCAGTGTAGCGCCCATCCGCCGTCAGCACCGGGCGGGCAATGCGTGCTCCCGGCAGGCTGAGCTTCTCGCGCACCTTGGCGGACCAGCTGGTCCACGCGCGAGCTTCGGCAAAGACAATATCCCCGACGCGAATCCCGTTATCCCAGGCAGGCCCCACGAGCTCTCCCTGCGTTCTGCGGGGATGGAACTCAGCGTTAAAGGCTGCAAGAACGGGCTCAGGAGGCAATGGCATTAGGGAAAAAGTCCTTTTAGCTTCGGGCCGATTTACTCGGGTTTAGTGTGATCGGAACTTGCGGGAGTCGGATAGGGCCAGGGGTTCGGCTCGCAGGTGACATCCTCATTCGGATAGACCTCGTCCGGCTCCTTCTCAAAGAGCTGCGCGTTGTTCAAGCTCAACGTCTGCTGCATCATGACCGGTGCGAGCTTACCGGCGCCACCGCAGGGCTGGTGCGCGGCGAATCCGATGGCGTGACCAAACTCGTGGTTGATCAAATACTGGCGGTAATTGCCCACATCCCCCTCAAACGGTGCAGCGCCCCGGACCCAGCGAGACTCGTTGAGGTTCACCGTGGACTCCCCGGTAATGGTGGTGTGGCACGAGGTTTCTGATTCCAACTGCGCGCCGCACAACTTCGCCGTGGTCCCCAGCGAGGTCAGGCGGATGCGTGTATCGGGATCGTCATCAGCCTTGACGTGGATGAACTCAAAGTCGCCGTTGGCGGTCCAACCACGGGGGTCGGCCAGGGTGGCATCGACCAGCGCTACGACGGCCCTATCGCCGCCATAGGCGGAGGTGTCCACGCCATTTTCGATTTCGACTGAGAACCGGATGGTTTGCTTCCCACCTTTACCCGCATGCATGGAGGATGGGCCCGCGTCGCGGTAGCTTTCATCACCTTGCTCCGTGAAGGCACCGCCGGCGGGCAAGCCATCCTTGGCCGCGACAACTGCGCCGGCATTGGCGGGATCAGGCCCCTTGCGCGAGGATGCGTCAGCAGCCGCAGTGCTTGCCGACGTCTCCCCTGCCACCGACACCTCCGCATCCTGGGCCGGGGAGCGAAAAACATCAACCAGCACCCACACCGTGATGACGACCATGACGGGAATCGCCACCACTCGCCACCATCCGTACTCGCGAGCAAAACGCTCCACCGCCGAGACGAACTGTGGGCGCTGCTTAAGTTCCGCGGGATTATCCATGGCCATTTAGGCTACCCGCTGAGGCAGCGAGCGCGTACTTAGCCTGCGAATCCAACGGTGTGGGCGCGCACGGTGCCGATTTCCACGTAGACCACACGCTCGGTACGCACGATGTAGGTGCGGCCCTTGGTGTCCTTCAATTCGAGAGTGGAGTTCTCCCCCAAGGCGTTGTTGATGGTCTGGGTCAGCTCTTCTCGCTCACCATCCGCGTGAATGACCAGTTCGCGGGCGGTATCGGCGAAGCCAAATTTGATGTCCATGTGGTGTCTACTCCCTTAAATCGTGTTCATTAGTCCGTGCCGTGAGGCCTGCGCCCCCGGCGCTCTAATGGCCCCACTATAGCCACGTCCTCTACTATCAAGGTGTGCTTGCCCCGAAATCATCCCGCGATTCCCGCGAATCCCCTACCTTTGCCGAGCTCGGCGTCGCCGTAGAGATCTGTGATGCCCTCGCTGAGAACGGGATTACGCACACCTTCGCCATCCAAGAGCTCACCCTGCCCATCGCCCTGAATGGCCACGACCTCATTGGCCAAGCGCGCACCGGCATGGGCAAAACCTATGGTTTCGGTGTGCCGTTGCTGGATCGCGTTTTCGATGACGCCGACATCCCGGAGCTCGACGGCACTCCCCGCGCGCTGGTCATCGCGCCGACCCGTGAGCTGGCCATCCAGGTCAGCGGGGACCTCAAGGTTGCTGCCGCCAATCTTCCGCTCAGCATCATCACCCTGTGCGGCGGGCGCCCCTATGAAGAGCAGATCACACAAATCAAGAGGGGCGCGGACGTCGTCGTGGGCACTCCGGGCCGCCTGCTCGATCTCTGCCAGAAGAAGCACCTGTCCTTCGACCACGTCAGCGTTCTGGTTCTGGATGAGGCCGATGAGATGCTGGACTTGGGCTTCCTGCCGGATATTGAGAAGATTCTCTCCCTCCTGCACGGCCACCCGCACCAGACCATGCTCTTTTCCGCCACCATGCCCGGGCCCATCGTGACGCTGGCCCGCACCTTCCTCACCAAGCCGGTCCACATTCGCGCCGAGTCCGGCGACGCCCAACAAACCCACTCCTCCACGCGCAAGGTCACCTTCCAGGCACACCGCATGGACAAAATCGCGGTCTTGGGAAAGATCCTGCAGGCAGAAGGCCGCGGGCGCACCATCATTTTCACGCGCACCAAGCGCTCGGCAGCTGCCGTCGCAGACGAGCTGGCGCAGCGCGGCTTTAGCGTGGGCGCGGTCCACGGCGATTTGGATCAAAAGGCTCGCGAACGCTCGCTCTCGGCTTTCCGCGAAGGCACCGTGGAGATTCTCGTGGCCACGGATGTTGCTGCTCGCGGCATCGACGTCGATGATGTCACCCATGTCATCAACTATCAGGTGCCGGATGACCCCATGACCTTTGTCCACCGCATTGGCCGCACCGGCCGCGCTGGCCACACCGGCACGGCGGTAACGCTCGTTGGCTACGATGAGCTGAGCAAATGGCAGGTTATCAACGATGAGCTTTCTCTGGACCAGCCCGAGCCGCCACAGTGGTTCAGCACCTCTCCTGAGCTTGCGCAAGCGCTCGATATTCCCGAGGGCGTTTCTGACACCGTTGGTCCGCCCACCAAGGTGCTGGGCGCAGCGAAGCGTTCGGGCTCGCGCGGGGAATCGCCGCGTGGCGGCTCCTCGCGTTCCTCGGCGGCTTCCGCCCGCGCCTCTCGCCGCACCCGTTCCCGCAAACGCAATCCCCGTCAAGGAGGGCATCGATGAGCACCGAGCACACCCAGGAAGCCCAGCTGGATAAGGCCCGGGCAAAGGTCGACTCGTCGAAGAAGGCTCCCATCCTGTGCTCCACGAAGGCGGACTGGATTGCTGTGGGCGCCATCAGTGCGGTCTGCGCCATCGCCATCGGCGGCGCGGTCATCACCGCACCCATTCATAAGGCGGAGCTCACCCCGGCGGTGGACACCGCGTCCGGCGATGAGCCGGCGCTTCTCGCCGCCACCCCAAGCTCCCTCACCGAAGCCTTCAGCCTTCCCAACACTCTCGTGCCGGGACAGGCTCGCGCGGTATCCTCCAACGGCCTGTTGATCACCCATGACGACGATATGCTCAGCGCCTCGAACGCCTCCGGCGACGAAGTGTGGACCTATCAACGCCGCGATGCCGACCTGTGTTCGCTCACCACAGCGTGGAACAAAGTTGTGGCTTCCTATGATGCAGGCAATGGTTGCGGCGATGTAGTGGCGATCGATGCCGCCACCGGCCAATACTCCGATACCCGCAGCGCCCGCAATTCCGAGGAGGTGGTCCCCATCATGTCGAATGACCGCGTGGGCACCGTTTCCGCAGAGCGCGTAGAGCTCTGGCGCTCGGATCTTGTGCGCTCGGTTGAGTACGGTGATGTCGACGCCAAACAGGAGCCAAACCTCCAGCCCCACGAGGACTGCGCCATCACCTCAGCGCTGACCCGCACCGAAACACTGGGTATCAGATTCCCCGGACTCCACGTGGCTGCGCATCCAAAATGCCACTCCTGAGGATTCCCGTTCTCCGGAAATTACAAAGGACATCGAAATTGAGGATCCTGGTGCGCGCCTCATCGCCTACGGCCAAGAGGCAGCCGCGGTCTTCCTCCCTGGCGATTCACCGCGCATCGTCTCTTATAGCTTTGAAGGTGAAACACTGTCGTCCACGGACGTTGAGCCTTCGAAGTCCATCACCAACGCCGCGTCCCCCTTTGCGCCCGCGATTGCGGATCTTCCGCACCACATGTCGTGGTTCGACGGCGAGCGTCTCTATCTCTTTACCCCTACCGAGCTCAATGTGGATCACATTCTCGAGCAAGCGGTGGGAACCGGGGTCGCAGTCGACGAACGCCTACTCGTCCCCACTGAGGAGGGGATCGACGTGGTGAACTGGTCTACCGGGAAAACCGAGAAGACCATCCCCGTTGACCGTGACGGCTATTCCGGCCCGATTTCGCTAACGCTAGCGGGCACGGTCATCGTTGAGCAGCGCGGCGACACCACTGTGGCGCTCACCGCCGCTTAAGAGCATGCCCTACTAAAAGTGGCTTTCAGCCCACTGCGCCGTCTCGGGCCGCGCCATAAGCAGGTATAGGACGAGCCCGGCGCTTGCCAAGGTCACGATGCCTAGCAGCGCTGAGCCGCCGCTAAACATCTGAAAAGCCATGGCGCCCAGGATGAATTCCACAAGCACGATGGCTCCGCGGCCCCAGCGTTTGCCTTTGACGAAGGCCCACGAGCCGACGATGACAAAGCCGAACACGATGAAGATGAAGATGGCAGTGCCCAGGCCCACGAAGCTCGATGCGCCGGAATCGGACACCATGGATCCGTTCTCAGCGCCAGCAACCTCACGGACGATGAGGAAGATGCCGAAAATGATAACCGCGATGGATTGGACCACGGCGATGCCGGCAGCCGCCATCACCGTACGCGGTGCACGGTTTCCGGCAGCTCGGTCAGGTGTCGTTGAGGGCTGGTTCTTCTTCTTATTCACGGGCGTTTAGTCTACTTCCCTGCCCCATGGTTTAGGCAGTCTCCACGCCAAAGCTTCACCCTCTGCCAATTCAGCCGCCGCGGTACTCGCACGTCCTGTACTCAGCTTCGGCTTTCCTCCTGCTGTGTTTTCGGGGGCAGCGAGGAGGTTGATGGATTTGACGCGATCCAGGTCACCACACTCACCCCAATCTCCCCGTCGCCGCAGGTAGGGGAACTACTGACAGGCTTCTTACAGCCGCCCACCCATTAGAAAAGTGCAAATTGGAAGAATTTATTTAGTGACGTTGGACACTTTTCGCCTTTTACCCCTAGCGGGCTTTGAGTAAACGTGTCATTATTCTCAGGTAGCAAAAACAACGAGCTGTTAAATCAGTTCTTAACCCGGAGAATCCTTCGAGTTAACAGAAAGTGAACCACGGCGGCGTCGACGCTGGCCCTAACTCGAGACAGGGCCCCACTGACCGCAGACCAGTCCACTTACACCCAGTAGCACTCAGTTCAGTTCACCACCGTGGACTGCCCTTGGTGCGCCTACTTCGCCCACTGCTGTCAAAAATTTGTTAGGAGATTTCAATCATGGATTGGCGCCACGAAGCCGTTTGCCGCGACGAGGACCCGGAGCTCTTCTTCCCTGTCGGTAACTCCGGCCCCGCACTCACCCAGATCGCTAAGGCCAAGCTGGTCTGCAACCGCTGCCCAGTTGCCTCTTCCTGCCTCAAGTGGGCCCTCGAGTCCGGCCAGGATGCCGGCGTGTGGGGCGGCCTTTCTGAGGAGGAGCGCCGCGCTATCAAGCGCCGCAACCGCAGCCGCGGCCGTGCCCGCGTATCTGCCTAAACAGACACACCCCCGATTAACACCCAGGCATACCCTGCCGCTACAGTTGAATAAGTTCATTTACCCTTAACAGAAGGAGTACGCGATGAGCAAGCGTGGCCGTAAGCGCAAGGATCGCCGTAAGAAGTCCGCTAACCGCGGCAAGCGTCCTAACGCATAACGTCAGCATTCAGGGCTCGTTCCTCACCCCACCACCGTGGGCGGGAACGAGCCCTTTGCTTATCCCCAGGTAATTTCAGTCCTCGTAATCTGCACGCTAATGCGCTGGCGCAGCGACTGCGGCGCGGCCTGTCCCCCACAGCACTTGCGTACGAGTGCCCGAACTACTTCCTCGCTCTCAAGGCGTTGCTGGCAGGCATCGCACTGCGCAAGATGCTCGCGGATTGCCATAGCCCGCGCGTAGCTCGTCGATTCATCGAACAGTTCCCTAAAGAGCGCTTCAACCTCCGGAGAGTTACACGCACCGCAATTGCGTCCTGTTGCGCGTTCCATTACTTCTCCTCCATCTCTGGGTGGTTGCGACCAATGCCTTTTTCTCGTGCTACGTCCTTCAACGCCGCGCGGAGCAGTTTTCTTCCGCGGTGGAGGCGGCTCATCACCGTTCCCAACGGTGTACCCATCACATCCGCGATTTCCTTATAAGCCAGACCCACTACATCCGCGTAGTACACCACCATGCGGTAGTCCTCTGGCAGGTCATTCATGGCCTCGGAAATCTCCGAATCCGGCATCTGCTTGAGGGCCTCGACCTCCGCCGATTCCAGGCCCGTGGAGTCATGCCCGGCCGTGGTGTAGAGCTGAAAATCGCTCAGCTCATCCGCTGAGGATTCCACCGGACGGCGCTTGGCCTTCCGGTAGGAGTTGATGTAGGTATTCGTCATGATGCGATACAGCCAGGCCTTGAGATTCGTCCCCTGTTTGAAGGAATCAAAGTTGCTATAGGCCTTGAGGTAAGTCTCCTGGATTAGATCCTCTGCATCCTGGGGGTTGCGCGTTAGGCGCATCGCTCCGCCGTACAGTTGGTCCAGCAAGGGCAAGGCTTGCTCCTCAAACAATCGCTGTTTCTGAAGCGTCTCGCTCGTCGTTTCGGTGGCCATGCTCACCATCCTAGCGCTCCGGACTAGGGTGGATTCTATGGCCAAGAAGACCCCGTACGCCGCTACCCCCGCTCTCAAAATCCTCGAAGAGGCAGGCATAGACCACAGAGTCTCCACCTTCGACGGTGGCCGCGAGCACTTCGGCGAGGCAGCCGCGGCGGCGCTCGACGTCGAGCCTGAGCGCATCTTCAAAACCCTCGTCATCGATCTGAGCGCCGGCAAAGGCCCCAAGCGCCAGCTCGCCGTGTGCGTCCTTCCGGTTACCTACCAGCTCAGCCTCAAGAAGGCCGCCGCTGCTTTCGGCGCTTCTAAGGCCACGATGGCCGCGCCTGCCGACGCCTCCAAATCCTCCGGCTACATCCCCGGCGGCATCTCCCCGCTGGGACACAAGCACATCCTCCCGACAGTGGTTGATGAAACGGCACTGCTTTTCGACACCATCTTTTTCTCCGGCGGCAAGCGGGGACTCGACATCGAGATGAACCCGGAGGATCTCCCCCGCGTGCTCGAACTTTCCTTCGCTGACGTGCTCGCCGACTAGAGCTCACACGTATAGTCAAAACCTTGGCATCACGGGGACGTACCACCTATAGTCAGAGTCAGAAAGCAAGGACATGGTCCCTTGCTTTGACTAAAAAGGGTCTTCTGGACGTATGCGCCAGATGGCTCTTTTTTATTGACCAGGACGCTTATTAAGTGGCTTAAGGGATTATAAAAGCCCCGGGTGCATACTGAAGCAGAGGCACATCGGGGCGTTCAGCTAAAGGATAGCATGAAAACATGAGCAACGAAATCAGAAATGAAACCGATGGAGTTTTGGCAGGTTTTCCACAACCTCGTTTAGAACCGTTTCTTAGGGCCGCTGAGGGTGACAAAGCGAAGGCTCTTGATCTGTACGTGTGGAACACCCAAATGGCGGGGGCTGCATTAGAGCAGCTTTCACACCTTGAGATCCTACTTCGCCATGCCATCGACACTCAGTTATCAAAGAGAGTGCGTGAGGATACAAGAAAAATTCCTTGGTTTCTCTTGCCCCCATTTTACTCCGCACAATTGCGAGCAATCGACAAGGTTCGAGAAAGGCTTCGTTCCGAAGGACGGGAAACCCGAGATCAAATTGTTGCTGGATTGCCTTTCGGTTTCTGGGCCGGTTGGATGGGGGCAAAGCATGAGGAGTTATGGCGTGAGACTCTACACAACGCTTTTCCTGGGGCAGGGCTCCGCAAAGATGTCACCGTATTAGCTGAACAGATTCGTAAATTCCGCAATCGCGTTGCCCATCATGATTCTCTCTTAAATATCGATGTCGGTTTTGAAATGAGGGCAGTATTCAGTCTTGCCGAGATGATAAACAAAGAGGCCGCGGACTGGATGAGAACGGTGGACCGGACGCGGGACATGGGTATTAAAAAGCCAATATCCCCGTTGGACACCGTTGTTGTCCCCTCCGCACAGGCAAAGCTTGATGACGGTCCGCTTAGCGCGTACATATGCCAGCCTGGGCGCTTTTTTCAAGAAGTAGGTCACATAGCTTTCTATGAGGGGAGAGAAATTGGGGTTGATGTGCCATGCATCAAGGCCCGTTATGACAATGTCCTTTGGAGTGAGACAGAAGCGGATCGCCTTAAGCTAAGTGAGAAAAGGGAAGACAAAAAATTGGGCAGGGTGATGGCTTCTAGTCTCGAAAAGGGATGGGCACCGGGTAAATACCAAGTATTTATCCTGTCTCGGGCTGGTGATCCCGATCATGTAGTCCTCGAGAAACCCCTCCAGAATGACCGCGCGGGAAAAGGATCTGCCTTTGTAAATAGGCAAAGGTATACCAGTGTTCACCGGTTGCGTCACGCTGAAAACGTTTGGGATCTCTAAGCACATTCGTTTGTATTTTTAGGGTACAGCTTCGCAATACATGCCGGGGACCTGACCCTGAAGTTAGAACAGGGTGGTCGACGGTAGTTCGTCGATAAGCTCCGCGTAGTCGTTGCGTACGTTGCCCACCGCCGGGTCCGCGGGGCGTGCCTGAAAGCCCCGCACGGAGCTCGGCTCTAGAAGCGCCTCCCCCGCCAGCCAGGGCGCAATTTCCTCTTGGGTTAAGAACTTGGGCAGCCGGTGGTGCAGCCACGCCATCTCCTCCGTGGCCTCCGTGGTCACCATCGTGGCCGAAAGCCTATCCATCCCCGTGGCCCACAGACCCGCTGCCCACAGCAGGCCATCGGGACCGGTGACATAATAGGGCTGCTTCTTGGCTTTCTTGTCCTCACCGGCTTTCCACTCGTAATAGCCGTCTAAGGGGATGACGCAGCGCTGTGCCTTGAAGGCATCACGGAAGGAGGGTTTCTTCGCCACGGTCTCCGCGCGGGCATTAAACAGCGGCGGGCCGTCCAGATCTTTCTTCCAGTGCGGAATAAGCCCCCAGCGCGCAGGTTCCACGCGAGCGGTATGCTCCTCAGTTCGCACGATCGCGATGGGCTGGGTTGGGGCGATGTTATACCGAGCCGGTGGCAGGCCTTCCGGCGCGTGGACCTCCGTGATGGACTCCCACGCGCCTACTTCCTCCAGTAGGGACTCGGTGAACAGAACAAATCTTCCGCACATGCCCTTTATTATGGACTACATGTCTGATTTCTGGAGCACACCCCAACCGTCTGGGCCCTTGTCCTGGACGCAGAACCTCCCCGGGTCAAAATCGATGACCAACCGCGCCCTCATCCTCGCTGCGTTGGCTGACTCCCCGTCGCTCATCTATAACCCGCTGGTCTCCCGCGATACCAATCTGATGAAGGAAGCCTTGCAGGCCATGGGCGTGGGTATCTCCGAACAAGGCCCGCACCTTCGTGTGGCTCCCGGAAGGCTGCATGGAGCGAAGGTCGATTGCGGCCTGGCTGGCACAATTATGCGCTTTGTACCACCGGTGGCAGCGCTGGCGGATGGCGCTGTTGTCATCGACGGCGACCCGTATGCCCGCAAGCGTCCCATGTCCACGATGACCACGGCTCTGCGTGAGCTCGGCGTGGACATTGAGGGCGACAGCCTGCCGCTGACCATCACCCCGCACGGCGTTCCGGAGGGCGGCGAGGTCATCATTGATGCCTCCGCCTCCTCCCAGTTCGTTTCCGGTCTACTGCTGGCCGGCGCACGCTACCGCAATGGACTAAGCGTGCGTCACGAAGGCGGCACAGTGCCCTCCCAGCCACACATCCTGATGACCGTCGGTATGCTGCGCGAAGCCGGTGTCCACGTCGAGGTGGGCAAGGACACCTGGGGCGTGCACCATGGTGAGATTGAAGGCCGCGAGTGGCACATCGAACCGGATCTTTCCAACGCCACTCCGTTCCTTGCCGCTGCCGCCGTCTCTGGCGGCAGCGTGAGCATTCCGAATTGGCCGGAGAACACCCACCAGCCGGGCGATGCCTTCCGAGGCATCCTGGAGCGGATGGGCGCACAAGTCGAGTACGTCCCGCAGGCTCCCGACCACGAGGCTTACTTGAAGGTGACCGGCCCGCAGGCGGGTCTGAGCGATCTGCGCGGCATCGATCTCGACATGGGCGATATCGGTGAGCTCACCCCCACCGTGGCTGCGCTCTGCGCGTTGGCTTCTACCCCGTCGACGCTGACTGGCATCGCGCACCTGCGCGGCCACGAGACGGACCGCCTGGCGGCCCTCGCTGCGGAGATCAACGCCCTTGGCGGTGACGTCACCGAGCTTGACGACGGCCTCCGCATCACCCCTGCCCCACTCCACGGCGGGGTATGGCACTCCTACGCCGACCACCGCATGGCGACAGCCGGCGCCATCATCGGCCTGGCAGTCGAAGGGGTCGAGGTCGAGGACATAGACACAACGTCCAAGACCCTGCCTGGTTTTGCTGATATGTGGGAGGCCATGATCCGTGGCTAGGCGCGCGAGCAGCTACGACGAATCCGATGTCCGCATCCGGCCCGGAAAGGGGTCGCGACCGCGCACGAAGGACCGCCCGAAGCACAAGGACGCCAAGTTTGGCATGGTCATCACCAAAGACCGCGGCCGCTGGGGCGTCGCGCTTGATAACGACGGCCCCGTGGTCACCGCTATGCGCGCCCGTGAGATGGGCCGCACACCGGTCGAAGTCGGTGATCGAGTCGGCGTCGTGGGCGATACCTCGGGTAAGAAAGACACCCTCGCGCGCATCGTGAAGCTCGAGGAGCGCCGCTCCGTCCTCCGGCGCACCGCGGATGACACCGACCCTTATGAGCGCATCGTGGTGGCGAATGCAGACCGCCTACTCATCGTGAGCGCCGTGGCCGATCCGCCGCCGCGCTCCGGGTTCGTGGAACGCGCCTTGATCGCTGCCTTTGCCGGGAATATCCAGCCGGTCCTGTGTCTGACGAAGACAGACCTCACCGATCCCACTCCGTTTGCACAGGAGTTTGCGGATTTGGATGTCACCGTGGTGGAGGCTGGCGTCGACGACGGGCTAGGGCAAGTCTGCGCGGCAATCGACGGCCACGTCACCGCCCTCATAGGCCACTCGGGCGTGGGAAAATCCACCCTCGTGAACCGGCTTGTCCCCGATGCCAACCGAGAGACCGGCGAGGTTTCCGCCGTGGGCAAGGGCCGCCATACCTCGACGCAGTCAGTGGCATTGCGCCTGCCCGCTGAAGGAAGCACGCCGAATGGTGGCTGGATCATTGATACCCCCGGCATCCGCTCCTTCGGCTTAGCCCACATTGACGCGGAAAACGTCATTGAGGTCTTCGACGATCTTGCCGAAGCCATCGAGGATTGTCCGCGTGGCTGCACGCATGCCGGGCCACCCGCGGACCCCGAATGCGGGTTGGACCTAAGCATCGAGGAGGGCACGGCTTCTGCACGCCGTCGCGATGCAGTGCGCAGCCTGCTGGCGTCCCTGCGCACCAATGTTGATTGGGCCTAAGGCCCCTTTGGTGCCTTAGGCGTCATCGGGAGAAGACTAAAGCTTTACCGAGAAACTCTAGTTTTAGATCGGGAGCATTGCCGTCAGCTGCGGTGGCAGGACGGTCTTCAGGAAGGGGCCTGCCGCACGAAGAACCATGAGGATCACGGCCAAGCCACCGGAAACACCGAGGATGACAGCGCCGCCCGTGTCAATGTTGGAGGAGGTGTTGCCACCGCCTTCCTGTTCCTTATTAAGCTCTTCTTTCTTCGCACACGCGTTGAGAGCTTTAACGTACTCCGGTGCAATCTTGCGGAAGGTCTCCGCCACCGCACTGTTGTTCTTGGCGCGCTTGGCGGATTCCTCATCACCGAGTTCAGCATCCACCTCATAGCCGGCTAGAGCACGGTAGAGCTCTTCCGACTGATTCTCCACGTCACGTGCACGCTTTTCGGCGTCCTTGGGCAGAATCTTTAGGCCATCCTTGAGAAGGCTGCTATCGACATCGTTGTCTTTCGACTCCGCACTCTTAAGATCGCTCGCCTCCTCCTCACTCAAGGTAATAGTGCACTTTGCATCCTTGATGGAAGTGGTTACGGCGCCGGCCGAGGGGGCAACGACACCACCGGTTAGGACAGCAAGAGACACGGTGGAGGCGGCAACTACCCGGCGAAGACGGGAGGAAGACATGCTGAGGGAACCTTTCGATCAGGCTGACTTTTACCCCTGCAGACTATCAGCATCTACCCCAGCTTGGGCAGGTAATCACCGAACTCCTTGTACGCGGCCAGACCGATGCTCACGATGCCGAAAAGAATTGTGATGATAACGCCTGCCGGTCCCTGCGAGGAACCCTCAAGAATTCGCAGCCACGGAGTCTTAGGCATCACGGCCATGTCGGGGTCCGGATTTTTAGGGTCCGGTTCGCTGTGAACCGTTCCCTGAGCAGAGATCCCCTGCGCGGTCTGATTAGTCTGCACTGACGGCGCTACTGCTTCCTCAGCTCCGGCAGCTGGCACTGAAACGAGGGATGCGGTGCTCAGGGCCGCAGCGGTGACAAGACTAGCAAAGCGAGTTGCCTTCATGATGGTGCTCCTTTTCTGGCGACGACAATAATAAAGACCCAGATTAGCACCATGCATGAACCGATGGCGATAAATACCCAGAAAATACTTAGAGAAGCTCCACGAGGATGGGCAATTCGGTGGGGTCGTAGAAGGCCATGAAATTATCCAAGGCATCACCGACGGCGAGCTCGGCATCTTCGTCACCCAGGTCGGCGTTATCAATGGCATCGATGGCCTTGGCCGTAGCGGCTTCGGATTCTTCGATGTCCACGTGGATGGCCTGAAGATTGTCCTTCGTGATGGTTGCGGGATCCAGCGCCACGACCGGCTCACCCATGTCCGGCTTCGGAGTCACCACGGACTCGTCCACGTCGACGGAAATGACGACTCGGCGGTGCGGAAACTTCTCCTCATCACCGATAGCCAAGAGCCTCAGCGAAGCCATAGATGCTTCGAGGAAAGCGGAGTATTCGATCTCTTCCTCGTCACCCTCGGTGTAGAACTCGCGCAGCGCGGGAGTTAGCGCAAAACCCCAACCGCTGCGGGCAGCAAGCTGGCCCGTTTTCTCGAGCTCAGCCAGCATGGAAAAGGTTGCCGGCAGGAAGACGCGCACATCCTTCGACACTTAGAACTCACCTTCAATGTCGAAGACTGCCTGAACCTCTACGCTCGTGCGGTCGAAGACGGTGTAGAGCATGCCGACCATGCCGTTTTCCACCGCCGCGCGCACGTTAACGATGGAGTCATCCACCATGACGCAGTCATTAATCGGCAGATCAATGGCATCCGCCGCGGCTTGGAAA